>Ga0187827_10001846_pt1 | contig 30026 bp, 24 predicted proteins | sample ETNtaG_39_FD_167969 | JGI IMG/M metagenome (GOLD analysis project Ga0187827, IMG submission 167969) | Marine microbial and viral communities from oxygen minimum zone, Eastern Pacific Ocean - ETNP2014_SV_150_PacBio MetaG (Illumina Assembly) | ecosystem: Environmental > Aquatic > Marine > Hypoxic...
AAGCGTGCTGCTACGATAGTCCAACATGAAACTCCATCCCACATACCTCACCCCTTTCCTCTTAATCCCTCTCCTCGGCTGCGCGCCCAACACGAGCAAAAGCTATCTCCGCCTGCCCTACAAAGGTCGACCGGACTACGCGCCGCCGAAGAACATGTCCTTGAAACAGAAAGCTGCATTGTTTCGGGAGATGCTCGAAAAGTATCACATCGCGCCCACCGGGCTGATGGTCTATCGGCGCGATATGCGGAAACATGAGTCCATCGGATTCTCGTATAACAACTTATCCGACTCTCCCATTTGGAATGGCTGTCATCTTGCCGCGGAGTGTTTTCGCTACGCTGTCACGAAGAGTCCTGAGGCGTTGGAGGCGGTGCGGAAGAGTGTGAAGGGTTGCCATCTTCTACAGGCGGTACATGGTGTACCTGGGCTGCTGGCACGCCATGTCATGCCTAAGGACGACAAAGGGTTCTGGGAAGAGGCACCGGGGCAACTGAGTGAGGGCGCCGGTGAGTATTCCAATTTCATGTGGCGGCATGAAGTCAGCAAGGATCAGTATTCGGGCATTGTGTTCGGGTATGGGGTCGCCACTATGCTGGTGGATGATCCCGATGTGCGGGCACAGGTGCGCAAGGACATCACCGCCATTGCCGACTTTTTGATGAAGAATGACTACATCATCATTGATGCTGACGGCGAGCCGACGAAGTATTCCAACGTGCGCGGGTACATCGGACCCGTTCCGATTGGCGTGCACGCGTTCATTTCGCTGTGCGCGATTCATACCGCGTGGAAGGCGAGCGGCGAGGAAAAGTATCGGCTGGAATACGAGCGTCTGAAAAAGAAGAACTGGCACAAGGCGACGTGGCTGGTGAAGTTCAAGATTTTCGGCCAGACCAATCACAACAACGACAATATGGGCATGATCGCCAGCTACCCTCTTCTGATGCAGGAGAAAGACCCGAAAGTCCTGCGTTACTACAAGAGGAGCATCAATCGAACCTGGAAATACGTGCGCCACGAAGGCAACGCACTCTATAACTTCATCTATCTCGGAACGGGCGGAGAGGACTCGCAGGGCAAGGAAGATGCCTTGCTCCAACTGAGGAACTTCCCTGCCACCAAGCGTCACTATGGCATCAACAATCTCGGGCGCGAGGACATCAAGGTTTCGTATTTCAAGAATCGCAAGGGCGCAAAGAGGGCGATCTATCCGCTCCCGATCAATCTGCGACCCCAAACGGGGTGGGCCTGGCGTGACGATCCTTATCGTCTGAAGTGGCCGGGCGGTGGCCACGGCTACCGGCAGAGCGCGCCCTCTGATTATCTGCTGCCTTACTGGATGGGCAGGTTCCACGGCCTGATCGGTGAAGACGAATGAACTGAGATGCGAAACCCGCATGCTCGGAGGAAAATACACGGCTTACCATTCCCTGCCCTTAATACCCAAACTATCGAAATGTGCGCGGACGAAACGAACAACGGGGACGCCCCAGACATCTCCATCGTGGTGCCCATGCATAACGAGGAGGGCAACGTGGAGAGGCTGTGGGAGGAGGTGGACGCGGTTATCCCTGAGCTCGATGGCAGCGTAGAGATCATCCTCGTAAACGATGGCAGCAGCGACCGAACGGGAGAGCTGCTGCGGGCCCTGGTCGAAAAAGATCCACGAGTGCGCGCGGTCGAGCTCGATGGAAACTGGGGCCAGGCATCCGCCTTCTGTGCAGGATTCGAAGTTGCTCGCGGGGAAGTCATTCTCACCATGGATGGGGACCTGCAGAACGACCCGGCAGATTTTCCTGAATCGCTCGCGAAGCTTCGTGAGGGCTACAAAGCGGTTACCGGTTGGCGGAAAGACAGACAGGAACGGTACTGGGATCGCGTGCTGCCTTCAAAGATAGCGAACTGGCTGATTGGAGTGGTGACCAGAGTGCCCATCCACGACAACGGCTGCGGACTCAAATCGTATCGGGCTGACGTCGTCAAGGGGACGTATCTGCCGAGGGGTTTCAACCGGTTCATGCCTTCCATCTTTGGCGTCAAAGCCGATGAAGTTGCGGAGATACGGGTTAACGATCGGGAGCGGTTTGCCGGGGCAACCCATTACGGTCTCAAGCGGATATTCATCGTGCTGAAAGACCTCCTGGCTCTGCGCGCTGTCACTGCCACCAATCCCGATCGAAGGCGTACCTTTTACAGCGCGGTCCGCACTCTCAGCATCATGAGCGCGCTGTCGGTTACCGGGCTTGCTATCGGGGGACAGGGGGTATGGTGGGCGGTGGGCCTGGTGCCCGCGTGCATCGCGTGGTTTCTGTCCCACCTTGTGTGTGCCAACATCAGTCGCTTCGTAGAAACCCAGAGGACGAAGGGCTTCAAGATCCGGGAGATTGTGGAACGCGAAGAAAGACCAGTTAGTCCCACTTGAACAGGATCCCGGCCGAAGGGCCGGGATTTTTGATCAGCATGTCATAGATAGCCGGCCCATCCGTATATGGCACGCTGTGCGTGATGGTTTCCTTCATCGGAAGTTTGCCCTGTTCGATAAGGCGAATGCCGTCCAGAAACAGAGTCGGGCTGTAATCGTAACCAACGTTCGCACCCAGCAGATCCTTGCCAGTGAATTGGCCGGGCAGAACAGTCAATGCCTCCATGTGATGCCCGATTAGAATCGCCCTGCCCCCGCTTCGTGTTATCCGCTGCGACGTCTCGAAAGACTTGACCGCGGCTCCGCCGACACAGTGCAGTGTGACATCAGCTCCGCCGGCTGTAAGTTTCAGTGCCTCCTCTACTGATCCTTCCTCGCCGCCGACAATATGATCGGCACCGCAACGCAAAGCCAGCTCGCGCCGTTCCGGAACCAGGTCAACCGCAATGAGCGATTTCGGATTCTGCAATCGAGTGAACATGGTCATGAGCAGCCCGACCAATCCGCAGCCAACGATGGCGACATTTTCATCAAGCTGGACGTTTGCCCGTTGGCACCAATTGATACAGGAGCGGCCCCAGATGCAGAACGGCGCAAGATCCCAGTCAATGCTTTCCGGCAACGGCAACGCAGGAAAACTGTCGGTCAAGGAAGCCTTGGACGTCACGTACTCCTGATGATTCATCATGGTGACCACGCGATCTCCCGGCTTGAAGTCGGAGACTTGCGCACCGGCCTCTTCGACAACCCCTGCCGCCGCATAACCCAGATCGTGATTAGGCCAGCGATTACTCCCGGCCGCGGAGCGACGAACTCGTTTGAGCTCTGAGCCGGGGCTGATGAGTGAACGAACGGTACGGATCAGGACCTCGTCCTCCTGCATCTCAGGCATGGGAACTTCGACCACTTCAACAGTGTCCTCAGCGACTGCAACCAGTTTTTTCATGGGTCTTGATATAGCGGAAGTATTCCGTGTGACTTATTCCACCGGCACACTCAATCGCCTTCCTTCGCGGCTTCTTCCCCTTCCGTTTCTTCCGGCTCCGGCTTGTCTGATTGCTCGTCTTCCGCTTTTTCAGGTCTTTCTTCAGTCCCTGCATCGTTTCCATCGTCTTTTTCTTTCGAAGTGGCAGGAACTGACTTGGTCTGGGTCTCTGCAGGCTGCTGAGCCGGATCTGCCCTCCTGGGTGCGCCAGAGCGGTTTTCCCTGTAGTGATCGACCAGGTTGGCAAGGACGCCGAGAACGAGCATCCTGCCCCGTTCGGCCAGAACCTTGATTTTTTCCACCTCCAGGCCGCTCGTGAGGTGCTCCATGGCCTTGAGGTGGATCTGCACGACCTCCTTGCCTGATCGATCCTGATCAAAAAACTCAAGGGCAAGCGTCTTGGCAGTGGCAATTGGATCGCCATCCTTGTTGGTCAGGTAATCGCGAATTTTCTTCGCGTATGCCTCGATCATGTCGAGCCGGCTGAGCACCTTTTTCCTGACCTCGACGCTGGTCAGACTCTTCATGGTGGCCATCTCTCGATGATGCTCTTCTTTGTGCCTGGCGTTCTCGATCTCTTTCTGCAGCCGATGCCGTTCTATTGAATACCGAACCGAGCGGACCACGAGATCCACATTGACCGGGAACTTGGGCAGGTAGTCCTGCGCGCCGGCTCTTACAGTCTGCGCGGCAAGCTCTTCATCATGCTCGCCGGTGAGAATAACGATTGGGATGTTGGGGAAGTGTTCGTACAGGGTAAGGAATGAGTTCAGGCCCCGGCTGTCCGGCAGATTCATATCCAGCAGCACGGCATCAATCCCTTTGAGGTGCAGGCGTTCCATGCCGCCTCCCAGAGATTCAGACCAGCGAACATCAATATCGTGGTAACCGCCCTCCTCGAGCAACTCCTGGAGCACTCGGACATCGGCGAGATTGTCTTCAATGACGAGTATGGTCATCGGCATTTCGATACGGGGATAGGGATTGCGTAAGATCGCGTGGAGGCCACGCTGAGTCAAACGACGCGCTGCACGACCAAGCCCGCGGAGCTTCCGCAACACTGCTGCTGCGAATCGGCTCTTCGTGAGCTACGATTACGTAATACTTGGCCCATTTGAGAACCCTATGTTGAAACGCCAGTTCTTCTGTGTTTTTCTTCTCTCGTACTGCTGTGCGGCGGCTCAGAATACGATCCAATTCAACCGGCACATTCGGCCGATCCTGTCGGACAACTGTTTCAAGTGCCACGGCCCGGACGGGCACCAGCGGAAAGCGAAACTGAGGTTCGATACCGAGGAAGGTGCCACGGCGGAATTGAAACGCGGCCGCGCCATCGTTCCCGGTGATCCGTCAAAGAGCCTGATGATGTCGCGGCTGACCACGACGGACACAGACAAACGGATGCCGCCCGCGGAAACCGGAAAAGAACTGACTCCTGCACAGATCAAGCTCATTCGAGATTGGATCAAACAGGGCGCGAAGTATCAGGAACACTGGGCATACGTCCCGCCCAAGGTTGCCGACACCGGCGCAGATTCCCTTGGTGAGATTGACCGTCTCATTCGGGCGCGCCTTGATTCCAGGGGTCTGAAACCGTCGCCGGAAGCGGACCGAATCACGCTCATCCGAAGGCTTTCGTTCGACCTCACGGGTCTGCCCCCTAGTGCGAAGGAGGTGAACGACTTCGTATCGGACCGCTCCGCCAACGCGTACGAAAAACTGGTGGACCGCCTGCTGCGATCCCAGCACTACGGAGAACGCATGGCTATCTACTGGCTCGACCTGGTGCGGTATGCGGACACTGTCGGTTACCACGGAGATCAGGACCACGCTATCTCACCGTATCGCGATTACGTGATCAGAGCCTTTAATGACAACATGCCTTTCGACCGGTTTACGAGAGAGCAGCTCGCGGGGGACCTGCTGCCTGATCCTACGATCAGTCAGCGGGTGGCGACCGGTTACAACCGTGTGTTGCAGACCTCTCATGAAGGAGGCGTACAGAGGAAGGAATACCTGGCCAAATACTCCGCTGACCGTGTGCGCAACTTTGTCGGCGTCTGGCTGGGCGCGACCATGGGATGCGCGGAGTGTCACGACCATAAATACGATCCATTTACGAAGAAGGATTTTTACAGCCTGGCTGCATTCTTCGCGGATGTGGACGACAACCGAACTTTCCGCGGCACCAATTCATTGCCCACCCGAAGAGAGCCGGAGCTTCGCATACTGTCCGAAGACGATGTGGCCACTCTTGCCAAACTCGAGGCAAGGCAGAAGCAGCTCAAAAAGAAGAAGCTTCCAAAGCCGGGCGAAGAAATTCAGGCAGAAGATCTCAAGAACCGGGGAGAGGTACTGAAGAACATCCAGGCCGAAATCAGACGCATCAAGGCGAAAGAGGAGCGCACCATGGTCACTGTTGCGATCAAGCCTCGTGAAATTCGAATTCTGAAGCGCGGCGATTGGATGGATACCTCGGGAGAAGTCGTCCAGCCGGCCGTGCCGCATTTCCTGAAAAGCATCGAGACAACGGGCAGGGCCACTCGCCTCGACCTGGCCAACTGGCTCACTTCGCCGGACAACCCGCTCACCGCCCGGGTGTTCATGAACAGGTTGTGGTACCTCTTCTTTGGGATCGGCATCAGCAAGAATCTTGACGACCTCGGTTCGCAGGGGGAATGGCCGACGCATCCGCAACTGATCGATAACCTGGCCGTCCGATTCATGAAGAGCAATTGGAACATCAGACAGATGGTCAAGATGCTGGTGATGACCAAAACCTACAAGCAGTCTTCACTGGAATCTCCTCGGCTCCGTGAGCTCGATCCGGAGAACCGGCTTTTCGCCAGGCAGTCTCGTTTTCGTCTTCCTGCAGAAATGATCCGGGACAACGTCTTGGCAGTCAGCGGTCTGCTGAATCGTAATTTCGGAGGAAAACCAGCGCGACCTTATCAACCCGCGGGTTATTATCGCCCCCTCAATTTTCCTCGGCGGACCTACAAATCGGATACGAACAAGAATCAGTATCGGCGCGGCGTTTACATGCACTGGCAGCGTCAGTTTCTGCATCCGATGCTGCGGGCCTTTGACGCGCCCACTCGTGAAGAATGCACCGCGCAGCGTCCTTCGAGCAACACACCGCTGGCTGCGCTGACGACATTGAACGATCCCACCTTTGTCGAGGCCGCTCGCGCCTTCGCAGCCCGCATCCTCGATGAAGGCGGAAGCAACGTTGACGATAGAATTCAATGGGCCTGGCAGGAAGCGCTCTCCCGTCCTCCCAGCGATGCCGAAGAGAAAGTCGCTGTCAGCCTTTACCGATCGAACCGCGCGGTCTATGCGAAGGACGCGGCCGCCGCTGGGAAGCTTCTGAAAATCGGAATGGCGCCTGTTCCTTCAAAGATTGACCGAAGGGAGCTCGCCGCCTGGACCGCCGTGGCCCGTGCTGTTTTCAACCTGAACGAATCTATCACCCGGAACTGAAACGATGGACGCACTCACCGAAATCAACCGTCGCACCTTTCTCGGTCGCACTTCGTTCGGGCTGGGCTCTATCGCCCTCGGCTCTTTGATGAAGAGTGAGGCCGCATCCCGTGCCGCGCCGATGGGGCCGCATTTTCATGGGAAGGCCAAACGAGTGATCTTTCTCTGCATGGCCGGTGGCCCATCGCACCTGGAGACCTTCGATTTCAAACCGAAGCTAAAGGAGATGGACGGCAAACCCATGCCGGTAAGTTTCACCAAGGGCCAGCCCATCGCCCAATTGCAGGGAAAACGTTTGCGCTGCCTCGGTCCGCAATTTGAGTTTCACCGCCACGGCAAATCGGGTCAGGAAATAGCGGAAATCATCCCTCACATCGCCGGTATCGCGGATGACATCGCCATCATCCGGTCCATGCACACCGATCAGATCAATCATGACCCGGCACACACAGTGATGAACACGGGGATTTCGATATCCGGGCGGCCGAGCATGGGCTCATGGATCAACTATGGCCTCGGCTCAGAATCTTCAGGTCTGCCGGGTTTCGTAGTTCTGGACAGTGAAGGCGGACGTAATCCGCAGCCGATCGCCTCGCGCCAATGGGGAACGGGATTCCTGCCGAGCAGGTTCCAGGGAGTTCAGTTTTTCTCCAAGGGCGATCCCGTCCACTACGTGAAGACTCCAGCGGGCGTCAGCGCGGCACAGCAGCGTGGCCTGGTGGATGCGGTGCGCAGGTTGAACCAGATTCGGAATCAATCGGTCAACAATCCAGAGATTGAGACCCGCATTGCGCAGTACGAGCTCGCCTTCCGCATGCAGACAAGTGTTCCCGAGCTGATGGATCTTTCTGACGAGCCCCAGCACATACTTGACATGTATGGAGCGAAGGGCGCGGACGGTTCATTTGCTGCAAACTGTCTGCTGGCCCGCCGGCTGGCGGAGCGCGGCGTGCGTTTCATTCACCTTTATCATCGCGGCTGGGATCATCATGGAGACCTCGTGCCTTACATGAAAACTTGCAGCCGGCTGTGCGACGGTCCGTGCGCAGCACTGGTGACGGACCTCAAACAGCGCGGCATGCTCGACGACACCCTCATCGTGTGGGGAGGCGAGTTCGGAAGAACACCCATGTTTCAGGGAAAGGGGAAGAAGCCTGGCCGGGACCATCACATGCGCGCGTTCAGCATGTGGCTCGCAGGCGGCGGCATCAAAGGCGGTGTGACGTACGGCGCCACCGACGATCTCGGCTACTTCGCCGTGGAGAACAAAGTTCATATCCGTGACCTGCACGCAACGATGCTGCATCTGCTGGGAATGAATCACGAACGTTTCACCCACAAGTTTCAAGGGTTGGATTATCGGCTGACGGGTGTGGAACAGGCGCGGGTGTTGAATGAGATTCTGGTGTGACCAGGAATATCTTCTCCATCCTTACCCCACGCGGTGAAGGCGGCCTCGGAGTCATACGTTTGAGGGGGCCGGCTGCAGAAAGTGCTCTTGCAGTGGCATTCCGCTCCGTCTCTGGCCGGCAAATCCGGACCATTCCTCAGGGTAGGCTCGTCTTTGGCACTCTTGAGCACAGAGGGGAAGTACTGGATGAGGTCATGCTCACGGGGGTCGCCGAAGGCAGCGAAACCGAAATTCAATGCCATGGCGGACATCAGAGCATTCGACGGATTTCGGAGTTTCTTCAAGCCGAAGGATTCGTGGAGGCAGACCAATCTGAATTCTCAGGTTCGGAGATAGTAACCCTTGATGCCATCCAACAGGAGGCCGAAGCGGCCATCCCCGATGCACGCAGCCCACTGGCTCTATCGTTGCTGCTTTCCCAAAGGGCAGGAGCTCTGTCTGAGTTTGTGAGACGCATTCAGACGGGTGATGCCATGTCGGATGAAGTTCAAAGACTGCTCACTCCTCCGCGCCTCGGAGAGATTCTGTGCAACCCACCCCGAGTCGTACTGACCGGCCCGCCGAACGTGGGAAAGAGCAGTTTGTTCAATTCCCTGGTTGGTAGAAACCGCGTCATCATCGCGGATATCCCCGGCACAACTCGTGACGCGATTGAAGAGGACATTCTTCTCGACGGAGTTCCTATACGATTGGTCGATACCGCAGGACTCAGAAAGACCGAGCATCCGATAGAGTCCATGGCCATCGAAGTCTCGAGCCAGCAGTTGGAAAAGGCTTCACTGGTTCTATTTGTGCTGGACGGCACAGAAAAGACAGACGAACAGGCTACTACAGCTTTTGATGAAATAAGTGGATCGAAGCCTTCGATTCTGGTCTCAAACAAGTCAGACTTGCGCTCTGGCTCTCCATCGTCGACCGGACACGTTCTTTCGACAGAGGTTTCCGCCAAGACGGGCGAAGGCATGGCCGCACTGGCTGCAGCATTGCTGGATGCCGTTGCTCCTGATCGAGATTTCGCTGCAGGTGACCCGGCCATCTTTACTTCGCGGCAGGCGGGACAGTTTGCCGAGATTCTCGATGCTATGAAGGCCGAAGATCGGGGGAGGGTTCTAACTCTTACGGCGGCATTGCTCAGTGGTTCTGCGTAAACATCAGGAATTCTTCGACGGAGACGAAGAAGCAGACAGGCGGCTCGAAACCTGTTAACCGCACAAGGAATTTCTTATACTTCTCCTGCCTATCCCTCCGAAAAGTAAAGGACGCTGGTATGGACACCGAAGATGCTCAATTGTTCGGCACGATTGCCGTTCGCTTTGAGTTGATAACCAAGCCGCAGCTCGCGCGTGCGTTGATGACTCAAGAAATGCAGGAGGGTACCGAACGGCAACTCATCGGCGAAATCCTTGTCGAGATGGACATGCTCAAACCTGTGGACGTGCAGCACATTCTCCAGGTGCAGCATGTGATGAAGTAGGAAAACCCGGCTATCCGGTTTGGGCTCATCGCCATCCAGAATGGTTACGCGACCAAGGATGACGTGACGGAATGCCTGAAGCTGCAAAGGCAGTCACCGCAAAAGGACATTGGCGGCATCATGATGGAGAAGGGTCTGTTGAACGAAGAGCAGGTCGACGGCATTAACCGTGGATTGAAGCGCCTCGAGGGAGAAGGCGGCAAACCCGCATCGCGGCTGGTGCAGGCGGTCCGCCGCATTGACGAAGGCGGCGCCATGACCACACATCGGCAGGCGGCTACGGGCGCGCGCATGGACGACGTGAAGAGTCTGGTCGATACCTCGGTTCGGGGGATGACGCATCTTGGAATTGTCAGCCACATCATCCACCGCCAGGCGGACAGTTACACGCTCAGGGATTTCGCCAAAAACCTCAGCGACGGCAAAAAGGACATCCAGCAGGCCCTGGATGAACTGGTCGAGGGCGAAATTCTGATACCCGTGAAAGGTCTCCTAGGCACAAAATACTCTTACACCCCTGACCAGTTCACACGGCAGCGAGTCGATCTCCTGATGTCATCTGTCAATGACCAGAAGACCAGGCAAGAAGTGCTGGATTACATCCAGAGGAAATAGCGACGACCGTAGCACTCCGTTTTTGCCCGCGGCCCTCATTGCTACAATGCGCCCGTGAGGAATCGGCGATTTCATTTCCGGAGCAAAACATGAGCGGAGTCAAACTGACCAGCATTCGTGACACCTGGTATCACAACCTCGAGAAATTTCCGCGAAGGACTGCTGTCGTTTATGAAGGCCGGGGCTACAGCTACGAAGAGTGCGACCGGCTGAGCGAAAGCCTTCGCCGACATCTTCGCGAGGACTTCGGCATGGAGCCTGGGGACAAGGTGGCGGTCGCAGGCCCGAACTGTTTCGAATACTACGTGACATACTGGGCGGTCATAAAGAATGGCGGCGTCGTCGTGCCGGTGAATGTCCGGCTTGGCGAAGAAGAGCTGGCGCACGTGATCGGTAATTCGGATGCACGATTTGTGGTGGCGCACGAGGAGAATTGGGCCACGGTGAGTCAGATTCTCTCCAGATGCGAAGGCGTAGAGAAAGTCATCGGCATCGGCGTTTCGGAAGAGGGAGCCGAATCATACGAGACGTTAACGGAGGGCGATGGCGGCTTCGACTGGCATCCCGAGATTGCTGAAGAAGACATCGCCATCGTGATGCACACATCCGGCACCACGGGCACGCCAAAGGGCGCGATGATGCGGCACGGGGACCTTCTGTTTAACAACATGCTCGCCATCTACGCGCACAGCCTGCGGCATGAAGACGTGCATATGCTCGTAGTGCCGATGTTCCATGCCACGGCCCTTTACAGCCTTGTCCCAACAAGCGCGCTGCTGGGCTCAACCATTGTGCTCGCGCCAAAGAACGAAATCTCGGCATTGGTTCAACTTATTCATGACTATCGGATCACCACATTCTTCGGAGTGCCCACGATGTTTCACTGGCTGGCCATGAAAAAGGACCTCGATGATTTTGATTTGAGGTCCCTGCGACTGCTCGCCTACGCCGGCTCCCCCATGCCCCCGGTCACCATCCAGAAACTTCGCGACCGATTTCCAGGCGTGTCGCTCCATAATTTCTTCGGCCTCACCGAAACGATTTCCATGACCCATGTCCTGCCCGATGGAGATGCGGATACGCATCCCGAATCCATCGGCAAGCTGCTTCCGCAGGTGAGTCAGAGGATTTTCGATGAAGATGGGAAAGAGTGTGCTCCCGGCGAAATCGGTGAGCTGCACTTCCACAAATCCAATGTGATCTGCGGCTACTGGAAACAGCCGGAGCGGCTTGATGAATCCATGAAAGGCGAATGGTTCAACACCGGCGACCTGGCACTGGTTGATGAGGACGGCTTCGTTTTCCTCAAAGGCCGCAGCAAGGACATGATCATCGTCGGCGGCGAAAATGTTTTCGCTCTGGAAGTGGAGAACTGCATTCTGACCCACGAAAAGGTCCGAGAATGTGCAGTGGTCGGTATCCCGGCAACCGGGGTGCGGAGCTATCTCGGTGAACTCGTAAAGGCCGTCGTCGTGCCCCACGATGGCGTCGAACTGGTCCCGCCGGAAATCAAAAGGCTCTGTGTGGAAAAACTGGCCAGCTACAAAGTGCCGCAAAAGATCGAGTTCATGGATCAGTTGCCCAGGAACGCGTCAGGTAAAGTGCTGAAGAGGAACCTTCAGTAAAGCCTCGTGGAGCTCACAGGCTGGCACCAGCCAGACAGCCGATTGCGATGTGAGCGATCACCTCCCCAAAGCCCGCCTCAGAGCCGACTTCGGTATCCTAGCCAGAGCGTAGGTCGTCATCGGCTTGTCCACTGAGCCGTGCTTGTCGACCCAGTAGCCCTGGATCTCGGACTGCTCCATCACAATGTCCGAAGACATCTTGCTGGCTTCCACCACCTGAGTTTGATCGGATCTGGTACCCCGGTTGTCCGTCACCTGGACGACAATCACCTTGACTTCAGATTCAAGTGCGAGCGCCAGATTCGCACGCGCATCTTCTGCCGCGTTATCCCTGGCATCCTTTCGAAAAAGTGTCTTCCCGCACACACCTACTGCTGAATAAAATCCTGCCTTCTCTGGATTCAGAACCCAGGACGGCGGCTTTGGGCCTTTCACGACGGGTGCGTCCTTCTTGCTCCAGAAACATCCAGAGATGAAGACACAGCAAAGGGCAGTGACACAAGTTTTGGAGATCCGATTCATTGCTGAAAACCAGAATTCCCGGGAGCAGAGATGCCGTCTTTTGAAGACTATCCTTCCAAGATATGACAAGAAAGCCAAAAGAAAAAGGACAGGGCAAGCCCTGTCCTTTAATTCTATCTGAATATGTGATCTTCTATTTGTCTTTTTCGGCATCCAGCTCATCAAAGGCGGTATCCGCATTCTTGAGGATGTGGTCACGCACGGCCTTCGGAAGTTCCTTGGCAGCTTCCGTCAACTTCTTGAAGGTTTCCAGATCCAGAAGTGCCAGCGAAAACATCGTCTTAGTCGGGATATCGTAGTGATGATCCACGATCTCCACGCCTGAAAGACGAGCGGATGTGTATGATTTGCTCACGTCCTGGATGAGCTGCTCTTCCTGGCTGCTGTCCATGTTGCCGACTGAGCGGGCATAACTCTTGGCCAGGCTGCTTACGTTGGTCGAGAGGATCTTGGCGACCTCGACCCTTCCCTGATTGTCTGCGGCCCTGCGGAGAAGCGCATAGTTGCGTACTCCTGAGACCGCACCCACCCCGTAGATGGCTTTGCCACGATCGCCTTCAAAGGCAACGCTCCCTTTCTCAACCCAGTCGGGCAATGTGTTAGGCACAGGGACATTAGCGTTAGGGTCTACTTCCGTTGTAGTCTTTCCGCATCCGACAAGACTCATGCTGGCCAGGGCGCAGAGCACAGCGAGGGCACGTAATCCATTTCGCATTTCGGTTCTCCTTATTCTGGGTGACTGAGACAAATTCGATTTCAGGTTACTGATACCGAGACCGGTGTCCAGATGCAAGACGGTATTGCATCATCGGGTCGGCCGGATCAGCGACAGCTATTTCTTCTTTTTCTTTTCTACCTTCTTCAGGTCGGGCATATCCTCGAATTCTTTGGCGATCGAGGAAATCTCTGTGTGAAGTTTTTTGGCTTTTTCGCCAATTTCATCCTGGTTTCTCTTCTTCTCCTCTTTATCCAGTTCTTCAAACGCCAGTTGGGCACGTTTTTCCACAAGCTGACCGATCTCGATCTTGAGTCGCAGCATGCGCTCGTAATATTCATCCAGATCTTTACGACGAGTGTTAAATTCGGCCACGGTGAGGTTGCCTTTGTTGTGCTCGTCACACATCTCTTCGTAGCGACGGATGCATTCCTGGCTTATCTGATTCCAGCGCATTGTCATCGAGGTGCCGATCTCGATCTCCGGCCCGATTCTCACAAAGGGGATGCCGATCTTGAAGCCAAGGGCGAGCGAGCGTTTCTTGTTTCTGTGAATTTTGCAGTCCAGCTTCTGCCGCTTGATTTTTTTGGTGTAAGTGTCGTCCGTATACATGGTCACCCACTTGCCGGCATGGGCAAAGGGCGCCGCACACAGGGCGATGACGCAGATATTTCGAAGAAGATTCATATATCGTTTCGGCTTAGTGCACGGTTTGTTGATAACTCATAATAGACCACAGAATCGGCCAGCGTCAATCCTGCCAGGCAGGGTCAGTCTTTGCCGCTGTTAATTTTCCGGCCTATACTCCGAACATCAACAGACCTGAGTTTTACACGACGTTTCATTCGGAAAAGACGAGCATTCCATGAACCTATTCAAATTGAAGGGCGGGTCTGTCGCACCGTCCGGAGTTTTGTTGATCTCTCTGTTTTCTTTAGCCAGCCACCAAATCTGTTTTGGCTTCGGATCGCCGAAATGGGTGAAGCAGGGCAGAGATACGCTCCTCGAAGCGAAGGGCTATCTGCAAGGCATCGGATGGGTGCGCTCCACCGGAAAGCCCGAAAGGGATTTCAAAATGGCGGAGGATATTGCAAGAGCGGAACTGGCCAAGCGCATTGTCGTCACGGTCGAAGAGAACAGCGTAGACCTGGTGGCCGAACGCTTTCACAATGGAAAGCCGGAATCGCTTGTGGACATCCGTTCAGAAGTCAAGACATCGGTAAACCTGACTCTCGACGGTGTGCAGATTCGTCACTATCCCGAGAAACCGAAAAAGACTCGAAACTACTACGCGCTCGCCTACTTGAAGCCTGAGGAAGCGGCAAAAAAGATTGGATCACGTTTACGGCTGATCTACCAATCCATCTCGCAGGAAAAAAGACTCGCCCGTGGTGCGATCGATCAGAAGAATGTTCGCAAGGCATTGCTGCATCATGCACGTGCCCGATGGATGGCTCTTCAGGCTTCAGGCCATGAGGCCAGCTATGAAGTTTTGCGCACCGAGCTCGACCCGTCTACGAATCAACTCGCAGGTGGCGACGTAGTCGCACTGACTTCCGGGACCGACTGGGCAGACTTGCTCAGCCGTTTCGATATCGTCTCGGTGAAGGGGCAGCGTCAGAAGGTTGTCGAGGGGGAAAAGCCGTCCCTGCCGCTGGTTGCGCGGTTGGTTCTCAAGGATGCTGCAGGTGAAGTCCCGGTATCCGGATTGCCCGTTCGTTTCCAACTCATGAGCGGCGACGGCCAACTGCAGGCGGGAGTGCCCGTTCGCACGCGTGGCATGGGAGGGCCGCAGACCGTGGCTTCGGCAAAGACAGATCAGAACGGAGAAGTGGCCTGCGAAATCCTGAAGCTGAACACCGGGCCGACCGCCGTCCAGATGATCGCGGCCACCGTTGATATCGCGCCGCTGGTACTTCAGATCCAGGAGGTGGATGCCAGGATCATTGCGAAGTGGCTGCTGCCGTTGACTGAGCTAAAGACGGTGTTCCTGCTGGAACGGCCCGGCGATAAAGAGCTCTCGCTTCCACAGTGGGTCGGCCGGCAGGTGAAGCGCGTCAAGGCGCAGAAAGGCTGGCCATCGAGTTCACGCGTACTTATTGGCGCGTTCAGTTATCGTGACAGCCGCGCGGCAGGGGAATTCGGGCAGCGGCTCGAGCGAGAATTCAGAAACGCGTTTTCGGCCGACGGCACCATCGTTCTTCGCACGGACCGGAGAGGCCAGAATCCAATCCTTCGTGGCGAGTACTGGGAGGATTCAAAACAGATTGAGGTGCGCACTTTCCTCGAGGATCAGCATGGCGCTCAGTTTGTTTCCGTTTCGGCTTATCTGGATCGCGGCAAGATCGGTGAGATGAAGCTCAAGCCGGAGAACTTCGCTGAATATAAAGCGGCGGTTGTCGAGCTCTCCGATCCAAAGACCGCGGTCGAAGAAGATTTCAGCATCAAGATGTGGAGCGATCGCGGCACGAACCCCGTGTATCAGAAAGATGAGAAAATGAAGTTCTACGTGCGCGCCACAATGGATTGCTACCTGCGCCTTCTGTATCGAACGGTCGACGGCACTCACGCGCAGATTTACCCGAACAAGTGGGGGGCAGCGGAACAGCTTCGGGCGAACCGTGTCTATGCCTTCCCGGCCAACAACGCTGGCTTCGAGTTTGTGGTGCAGGAGCCCTTCGGCGCCGAGATAGTGAAAGCCATCGCATCAGCGAACAAACTCCCGCAGCTCGAGGGCAAAGACGCCGGAGGCATCATCATCTTGAACGAAAGCTCCCTGAAAAAAATGATGCGAAAGCTGAGGAAACCTGACATCTCCGCGATGACCCGCTATTCTCTCGCCGAAGACCAACTGGTGGTCAATACCATTCGCTGAATCAGGCAACATGGCCCGAAAACAAGGCAAGAGAAAAACCCAATTTCGAAAGAACCGACAGGCCCGTTCCCGGGCACGGCCGGAACGTTTTCTCACCGGCGAGGAAGAGGACTGGGAGGAAGAAGAAGGATTTGAAAGCAGCGAACGAATCGTTCCTGCGGGTGAGGATGAACGGCAGCGCGAAGGCATTACACGAAACGAGGCCCTCGAGTCGATCTCTGAAAATAGCGATCTGCCTACCGGCCGAATCCTGGAAATTCGCAGCAGGCTCTGTGAGGTGAAAATCGGCGGCGAAACCATACGCTGCCAGTTGCGCGGTAAGTTCAAAGAACTCTCCGTCGATCAGCGCTCGGTTATCGCGGTTGGCGATCAAGTGAAGGTCGAGAGGCAGGAGGACGGCACCGGCCTGATCCGCGAACTGCTGCCTCGCAAGAATGAAATCGCCCGCATCTCTTACACCCACAATCGCATGGCCCACGTCATCGCGGCCAATGTTGATTTGATGGTTATCGTGAGCTCCGTCCAGGGCCCGCCGCTCTGGCCCGGTCTGATCGATCGGTATCTCGTCGTCGCTCATCATCAGGGCTTGAATCCTCTCGTGGCAATCAACAAATCTGATCAGGATGAAGACGGTGAGATCCCCTGCTGCCTGGAAGAGTACGCATCGCTCGGCCACGAAGGAATCCAGCTAAGTGCCGCGACCGGCGATGGTATGGAAGAACTGTGGAAGAAGTTGAAAGGCAAGACCTCCGTCTTCGCCGGCCAGTCAGGCGTTGGCAAATCAACAATCCTGAATGTCCTGAAGCCGGAGCTCGATCTCGAGACCGGCGAGATCAGCCAGGCCACGAACAAGGGCCGGCACGTGACAAACAGCGCGAGGCTCCTATCCCTGGAACACGACACCTACGTGGTCGATACGCCGGGTGTACGGACGTTCGACCCGTACAACCTCATCCTCGGCGAAGTGGAAGCCGGCTTTCCGGAAATCGCCGCGCTGGCTGCCGACTGCAAATTTCAGAATTGCGAGCACGATACCGAGCCGAAGTGTGCGGTGAAGGCGGCGGTGGAAACGGGCGAGATCATGGAAAGGCGGTATCGAAGCTTCAGGAGCATTGTGGAGTGATGGCGATGATCGAAGGCGGCTTCTTCATCTTCGTCGCAGTCTGCGTATCGTCCGCTCTTCGACGGGCAGAAGACGAAGAGGTGGGCAGCAGGACGCTACTTCCCGATGCAATACAGGAATTTGTCGCTTCGTGTCAGGAATTGACCGTTGCTGACGACCAGCGATCCATTAAACACGCTGCGGTCGTCTGAGATGACATTGTAGGCGAGCAGCTTGAATTCTGGTTTGGAGGGCATGACATATGTACCGGCCTGACGGCTCACTGCGTAGATGCGGCCGTCAGCCAGGAGCACTGAGGCATATACCTTGCCCGGCTTTGGCTTCAGGCGTTCCTGATAAACCACCTTGCCATCCTTGGCATTCACGCAGTAAGCGATGCCCCTGTCGCTGACCCAGTAGAGATGGCCCTCGTGATAGACTGGTGATGGCACGTTCGCCCCCCTCGGGATCTGCCAGAGCTTGTGAGTGCTGGTGACGTCCCCGCGGCCACCGGCCTTAACGGCCAGGGCCGTAGCACTCCGGCCTCCGATAACGTAGATGATTCCATCATTGGCAATGACGCTGGGGCAGATGTAGTCCTTGATGGCTTTGCAGGTCCAGAGCGGGGTGCCTTTGGCGGGGTCGTATGCCTTGATGACGCCCTTGGTGTTGACGACAAGCTCGTCGCCTTTCTGAGTGCTGACAACGATGGGCGTATTCCAGGACGCGATCATGCCGCGCTGGGTCCAGACCTTGGCCCCGGTCTTCTTGTTAAGGGCGACAAGCGATCCGCTCTCGATGCCGGCATTAACGATAACGAGGTCTTTGTATATGACAGGAGAGTTTCCGGTGCCATAGTTGTGTGTTCTCGTGCCGAGGCTGGTTCGCCATAATTCTTTTCCATCGTGGCTGAATGCGATGGCGCCGGTGCGGCCGAAAAAAGTGTAAATGCCGGTGGCATCCACCGCGGGTGTGCCGGAGGCGTAGCCGTGGAGTGCAACGAACCCTCTGTAGTTTTGCACGGGAGTGTTGGCAGCGAATGCAGTATCCCAGGCGACCTTACCATCCGATCGATTCAACGCGACGAGATGCAATTTCAGTTGGCTCTGGTCACCATCTGCCGTCAGGTAGCCGCTGAAGCAGGTCAAATAGATCTTGTCACCAAAGGTCACCGGTGAAGACGCACCAGGGCCAGGCATTGGGGTCTTCCACTTGATGTTTGTGTTGGCGTCCCACTTCTCCGGCAGACCAGTCTCGCTGGACTTGCCAGCGCCGTTTGGCCCCCTGAAGCGAGGCCAGTCTGCGGCCCACGAGAAGGTTAACGATAGTGCGAAAAGGCCGATTAAAAGGGCTCTCAACTGCATGGATTGTCCTCAGTAGAAATGGTTGCGGCAGGGGTTTGGCGCTCAGGTTCTCTCGGGCCAAAAAAAGAGACCCGAAGCCTCATTTGAAGTGCATCCGAGCAAACTCAACCGTGCCATCACTCAATAATGCCTACCCTATTCTGGAAGTGCACTGGAATCAAGGGGAGTTGCCAAGTCTCGTTGTGGAGGCCGTGGGCTGGACTGGTTCTGGAGATTCAACTCCCATCTCCTGGCAGGTCGGGGCAGGCTCGGCAAACAGGATGGCGGCAGCCTGTCGCCACGAGGGTTGATCCTGAAATCGTGGTTAAACGTCACCTAATAGGCCCCCCTCCCGCTGAGGATTACCCACGGGGTTTTTGCAATGAGTTTCAGATCGAGTGCGAGGGACCGTTTCTGGATGTACTCGAGGTCCAAATCGATCTGGCCTTCGAGCTCGATCTCGCTGCGCCCACTCACCTGCCAGATGCAGGTGAGCCCGGGCTTGACGGCCAGGCGTCTGAGCTGGGGAGTCGTGCAGTCTTCGAGCTCTTCAATTGGAAGCGGGCGAGGCCCCACGATGCTCATGTGGCCCTGCAGCACGTTGATCATTTGCGGAAACTCATCGATCGAAAAACGCCGCAGGAGACGCCCTGTCCCGGTAATGCGCGGATCGTTCTTGAGCTTCACTCTGGGGCCTTCGAGATTGAGCTCATCCCGCAGTTGCGCCTGGAGCTTTTTCGCGCCCTCGTGCATCGTACGGAACTTGTAACAATAGAACGGATGCCCCATGTGGCCCAGCCGCCGATGCCTGAAAAGCACCTTGCCTCTGGAAGTCAGCTTGATCAACACCGCGGCGAGCAGCATGACCGGCCACATAAAAATGAGAAAAGTGAGCGAGCCGAGAAGATCGATGAGTCGCGCCAGGAAGTGGTAGCCCGGATGCGGCTCGCCAAGCTCAGGAATCTTGAGTTCAGCGGCAAAGTTAGCGGCGTAGATGGATGAGTCAGAGGTGTTACGCGGCATTACGTGCGAAAGAAGGCCTGCATGGTGCGGGGCCGCCGGCGGGATGACCTATTCTTCCCTGACGGAAAATCGATAACCGGGAACGGTCTTAATCTTCGGGCCCCGTTCCCAGTAGCGGCGGAGGGATTGATCCTGCCATTCTCTGTCCAGGTTATCCCAACTGAATCTGTCGCCCAGCCAACTGTAGTGCGGCAACATCCAGTCGGCCGCGACCGCATGGCTGATACCAACGTAACGATAGTCGACACTGAGCCTCAGACGGTCGACTGTCTGGTTCGGTCGTGCGCCGTGGATGGTCAGAGAATTAAAGAACAGCGCGTCCCCCGCCTGGTAATCGACGGCCAGCCATCGCAAATCGGGATCGGTAACAACGCTGTTGCCTCCCGGTCCCTGCGCCGGACGAGTGGGCAGAATGCCGGCCTTGTGGCTGCCTTCGAGCAGCATCAGTCCACCGACCTCTGCCGGGATGTCGCCCATCGGCGCCCAGCAGGAGATCGTGTCCAGGGAACCACGCACGTAAAACCAGTCCTGATGTGGCTGGGTGATCCGATCGTTGTCCAGCGGAAAAGCGATGCGGGCGATGGAGCGCGGGAGAGCGAATGCCTCTTCTTCGAAGACGTGCGCCATCACGCCAAGCGCGTTGGGATGGAGCTTCAGCCGATGGAACGTCTCAAGCTTGTTCAGTTGCTCGTAAACCGGCTGCCAGGCTTCCTGGCCCTCCATCAGAGGCTCGTGGTCCGTGATGCCGTCCATCAGGTCCGTATCGGCCTTTAGCCAGCCGGCCTCGTCGCAAAGTTCGAGCGTCTGCCTGCGCAGAGCCAGCACGTCCTCTTTGGGGAAGATGTCACGAAAGAAGAGATAGCCCTTTTGTCGCAGCCTGGCCCTTAGAGCGGGAGGGTTGTCGATGATGTCGTTGGATTCAATGAAGTGGTCGATTGGCATTGCTGCTGTCAGATGGGGATGGCACGCCACAAATTATGAACCATCCCTGGGCCGGAACATCGCCAGGCTCGCGGTGAAGCCGTGAATGAAATTCTCATTTCCGATGGGCCCGATCTCACCCGCGGCGAAAAAGCCTGCGAGGGGCACATGGCCCATGACTTCGCTGAACACCCCAGCATCATGGCAGGGCCTGTCGAACATCCGGGTGCCCCGCCCGTTGCAACTGAAAAGCAGCGCGCCCGCCGGGCTTGCTCCCTCTGCATGTTCGATGTCCTGTTCGAGGAGCTCACGCAGATCTTCATCCGCGCTGTCTGCATCACGCACGTGGAATTGAACGGTCTGGCCGACCCGCACCCGCTCGGCAATGGCAAGTCCGCCAGAATCCTTGTCCGCGCCCAGCACGTTCCGAATGAGAAAATCGCCGCGCTGAAAATCTTCTTTGTATTCATCGACCACGCGGCCCACGTGGAGGCCCTTCTTCACCATGGACTGATCCATTTCGTCGAGCCCGGAGTAAACCTCCTGAAAACGCTGCAACGCAGGTTCACCGGCCAGCTCGAAGATGAGGTTATCCTGCGCATTCGTGACCACGAACGGCCGCCCGATTGGCCGGCATCCCTGGGAAACCACCGCCTGGACCTCGATGTCTCCTTCCAGGGCGATGCCGACCAGGCCCTCGTCTCGGACCTGATCGTTGTAGAAGAGCAGGTTCTCGCCTGGCCCGCCCGCGCTCGGAACCCCGCCGAAGATCGTGCTCCCTTCATAGGTCTCGTTCAATGCTTCGAGAGTTTTCTTGAAGTCGGAAGTAAACGGCTCCGGCAGCACGATGAAGTAAGGCTGCCGATCGGGCGAAGCACCTGTGCGGATGGTCCAATCGTTCAAGTCACCCGCGAGCGAGATCTCACCCATTCCCATGGCAAAAGGGAGAACATTCACGCCCGGCATCTTCGCCAGCCACAATGAAACTGCCGGCGCCTGTTCGATCTCCATATTCGACCCGATAATGCTCTCGCCCGTGCAGCCAATCAGCGCGCCAATGTCAGCCAGGTGATGAATACCCTCCAGCAGCTCGTGCGCGTCCTCCCGGTGGTCTGCGCTGATGAAGAGGCAAGCCAGATCTGCCCGTTCTTTCGAACACCAGGTCATCCTGGTCTGGCTCTTCAGGTCTTCAAGTGCCTCTGCGGCCGTGTCTGCCCCTGAAATTGCGGAGAAGAATTTCAATGGTTCGTGTCCAGTCTTTTTCGTGATGGAGTCGCCAAAGCCCCATGACCCGGCGAATACAGCAAAAGATACCGATGTGTCGCGGAACTGCATGCCACGAACCGCCAGCCGCGTCAGTTTCATCCATTGTTTCCTCGAATCCGTTGGAAGCCCTTTATGTCTGAGCTCTCCATCCGTTGTTTCTTGAATTCGTTGGGATCCCCTTTCTGCCTGAGCTCTTCATTCGTTGTTTCCTTTCATTCGTTGGAAGCCCTTTCTGTCTTCATTCGTTGTTTCCTTTCATTCGTTGGAAGCCCTTTCTGTCTTCATTCGTTGTTTCCTTTCATTCGTTGGAAGCCCTTTTTTGCCTTCATTCATCCAGCGAACACGCAATAGACCTCGGTCTTATCCTCAGGCGAGCATCCATCCCCTTTGTCACCTTTCGTATAGAGGAACACCGGGCTCTCGACCGGATGATGGATTCCGGCGCGGGAAACGGACGGAATCCAGGACGCCATCGAAGGATCGGTCTCGCTGATCTGATTGCAGTCGAAGGTCTGGCCCCGGTCATTGGAATGCAGGTGGAGCACTTCGAGGGAGTCTCGGCCAAACCATTGGTCCCCGGTCTCAGACCCGGTGGGTACCTGGGCCACCAGATGGATGCCGCCTGCCGCATCAAAAGTCATCGGCCCACCGCGGGCCATGAAGTTAGTTGGAATGAACGGACCCAGGTCGGACGTCCTCCAACCATTCTGCCAATGTGAAACGTACCCTCTCCCGCCGCCGGAAGTAGAAATCCATAATTCATCGTTGCCATCAATAGCGATGCCTTCCAGGCGGATATCCGCATCAGAATCCGCTTCGTGCGGGACGGCGATCTCTTCATTTCTGGTGACCGGAGTCCTTAGAATGTTGCCGTCCAGAGTCGTCCACGTATCGCCCATATCGGTGGACTTGATCACGGCTGCTCCAGGTGACCGTTTATCAGTTTCCATATTGTAGAAGTGCCCGCCGGCATAGAGCGTGCCTTGGCTGTCGCAGACGATGTTGGCCGACCAGTGCGTGTATTGGGGTGGTATCTCCTGGCACATCAAAGCCTGGGCATCCGTCCAGCCGCCGAGTTTCCGCTGCCTTTGAAAGATGAAGGAATTCGGCCTCTGCCCACCCCGGTACACGATGCAGTCCAGCCCGTCAGGAGTGTGGATCATGGAGGCATAGGTCGCGTTGTACCCGAAATTCGGATCCTCGGACTTCCAGGCCCCCAGACTGTTCGGCTGCTCCGAAACCTTGTGGATGAACCGTCCGCAATTCCATTCCCCCCACCAGCCGTGCGGCCCGTATACCAGGTGAATATGGCCCTCGGCATCCGCAGTAATGACGGGGTTTGAATGATTGTCGGAGCCGGTGCCGAGGTGAAAGGTCTCGCTCCATGCAGCAGCGCTATGGTCAAACGTCCTCCCGCGTATCTCGGCAATTGCATCGACCCACACCACGTGTGTTCTGCCATCCAGAGTGACAATCTTATTGCCCATCTGATAAGCGGTGGCCCTTGTCGAGCCGGATTCGGAGATGAGGTGCTTTGTGTATGTTGGCATTGAGCGTTCCTTGGTTGGTTTTGTTCGTTATCTTGAGATGACCTTCAACCGCACCTTGAAGGTCACGCCGTTCCTGGCCGGCTTGGTGGAACAAAGCTGAAAGCCTGTGACGTATTTGCTGGGCCTTTTGCCGACGTGGAAGGTGTGGTTGCCCAGACTGCGGGCTTCGACCTGCCACTTGCCTGTTTTTATGGTTGCGGTCTTTCCGTCTTCGGACACTTGTGGCCGATTCAGAAAATTCATTCGCCAGGTGGCCTCTTCAAAATCGGACGCGCCTTGGCCGACCAGTTTGTCGGTGAACGTGATCGAACCGTTCTTTGATTCGATCGTGCGTTGATGTTCGAGCTTGGGATAGGTCGGTGCGCCGAATGTTCCCTTCGCGGTTTCGCCGTCGGATTTCCAATCAATGAGGCGGCCCCCTCCGAGCGGGTTCTGTTTCACGTCGTCGAATGTGACGCAACTCTTCGCGAAAGCGGTGATGCCAAAGAGATCTCCGATACCTCGGTAGAGGCCCGCGTTTGGTTCGTTCTGGTAGGGACAGGTCTGTGGCGAGATCAGGGTGTCGCCCGCCCACCATTGAGTCTCTAACTTCACCCGGTGACAGTGACCTGATTTGTACGGACCGAAGTTGACAGCGAGAGTGATGCCGCCGGTGCGGAAGATGGCAACGCCGGAGTCCGCGAGGCAGAGATTCTGTCTGGGCGAGTTGTCCGGTGCGGGGAGACCTTGGGGCAGGCTCTCGATGACGAACCCCCATTCCGTCATGTCGTTGTTGTCTTTCCAGCCGGCGTCGAGAGCCGTTCGTGCGATTTGCGGGCTATTAAAACGCTTGGCGATGTTGGCAAAGATGGTGGCTGGAATCTCGTGCGCGCCGTTGCCGAACACAATGGCGAAGCGCCCTTCCGGGCTCTGCATATTGGTGGTGAATTCCGCCATGGTGGCGATGCTCTGTCCGGTCTTCGGGCTCACGTAGGTCACCCCAGGCCGGCCGTCAGCTTCGAGGATAACTCCCATGTAGTAGAGGAAACGCAGGCCCCAGTTGTGGTAGCCGATGGAGCTCTCCACATGGTGAAACGAGTCCTTTGTCAGGCCGCCGTCGAACCATGCTTTGTAGACCTCTTCGGTGTAATCCATCCACCGTCTGGCGTTTGCATAGCCGGGCAGGATGCGGGCGATGGCAGCGAGGCCGAAGCACTCCATCGTTTTCCAGTTCGCCATATAACAGAAACCTTTCTGTCCCCGGTTAACCGTCCAGCCACCTTCGACCTTGTGCTCGTCAATGGACCAGCCGTGCATGTGCTTCCAGACCCACTCGCCGATGACTATGAGGCCAGCGGACAGCTTCCGTAATTCAGTTTGGGTCCAGGTGAGGCCGGCCTTGTTGAGGATATCGAAGCCGCGGACGATGGCGGCCGCGTTCTGTGATGCGCCGATGCTGGCGCCTCCTGTCGTTCCGTGTTCGAGCACGCCATCCGCATAGGCGAGCAAGAGGGGCTTCAGGCGTTTGGCCAGAAGTGGATCTTCGTGCAGATACGCTCCCCACGCGGCCCACACCAGACCTCCTGTGGCGCTGCTGGTTCTCGTATCGGCGCCGATGGCGCCCGGCGCAGGCCAGGGGGGCCACTCACCTTCGTAAGCTCTTCGAAGCTGAGCCGTGTCCCAGAGAGAAAGGTCTACCTGCTTCATGTTCTCGAAAGTTTCGGGGGCGTAAAGGACGCCGAAGGGCTCGGACGTTTCACAGTGGGCTTTCGTTTTCTCGGCCCGGTCCAGCCAGCGCCGGGTTTCGAGATCATCGCCTTCCTGTTCGGAAGCGGCGGCACGTGCGGCATTGTCGAGACATGCCTGAATGAGAAGGCCAGCACCTTTGTCCGCAGTTTTCAACGAACGGCGCGACCGTTTTACATCCCTCGTTGCGGCGGGTGCCAGAGGCGTGTATGCCGGCATCGCATTTCGGAGATCGTCGAGCGTGCCGTGCCCGAACCGCAGGCGCAGCGAAATACTGTGCGTCGGGGGGGAATGTCCAAGGCTGGAAGGCAGCATCGGCGCGACATGAACAAGGATGCCCACATTCACCCACGTGCTCGGCCGGTCACTCTCGAGGATGACCCAGTCACCCACGTCTTCGTTGATGATGCCGATGCCTGGCACCTCCAGGACCTTGGGGCCGTTACTGAAGCTCACGGGCCCGAAATGACTGTTCCCGGCAAGAATGTGCGTTTTTCTGCTGACGTCTCCCGTGCCTGGCGCGCCGGTCTTTCCACCGTAACCGGGCTGCAGATTCGCTCGCAGTTCGAACGGCTGTGGCGGCCAATCACGCTCCCGATTGAGGAGACGGACAAAAACTTCAAGGTCTGAGGAATCCTTTTCGAGGCGCAGCTCGATCTCAGGCTCGACGGCAATTCGCCGCTCTGCGGCCGTCCCTGAATGCACATCAATCGGTCGCCGCATGACCAGGCGAATCGCATTCTTCTCACGAATGATCTTGTGCTCCCAACTGTGCCAGTAGACTTCCTCGCCTGTTTTGACCTGGCTCTCAGAAGGTGCGAAGAGCACAGACCGTCGAATGAGACGCAGGCCTCCGGCCTCTTCCATGCCGAGCCCGGCCAGGTGGTAGCTGAGATGGCTGCGCCCCGTTCGCAGATTGATGATGTCGAGCACCTGGCCTGTCGAAGGGTGCGTCAGGATCTGAAGCCGGCTGTTGGCCAATACAAGAATCGGAAATTCGTAGTGCCTGTCCGTGTATGCGGTCACGCCGGACTTTGGGAGTTTTTTCAAAGACATGGTTAATGTGTTTCTGGGTTATGCGGTACAGCTATCTCTGCTCCACAAGGGAATCGATCATTTGATTCGATGTGACGGTGTAGACCTCGAACTGCTCGACGCTCGCGATCTCGCCGCGAGTGCAGATCAGATCGTCCTGGGTCTCGTGGAGCTCCATGCCGGTGGTGCAGTCGCGGATGAGGATGGCGTGGTAGCCGCGGCGAACCATCTGGTACACGCCGTAGTCGCGAAGGACGATGCATGCGTTGGTGTAGAAGCCGACATAGAAAAGGTGGAGGATGCCGCGCTGGGCACACAGACGGTGGAGCTCCTCACCGTCGGCGATGACCGCTTCGTCTCCATCCGGCCGGACAAGCGGATGAAAATCGCGATGCTCGGAACGGAAGCGGGCAGCCTCTTCCTGCTGCGTCTCCCTGGGGCGTGCATACTTCGCAAAGTCGCCCGTCTTCTGTCGAAATTCTGAAGGCGGCCAGTCCGGCGAGCTCGGATAAGGGGGATGGGGCTTTTCCTCTTCACCAACGAGGTGAACCCAATTCGGCGATCTGGCCGCGACCGGATTTGCCGGCGCATGGATCACCTGCAGTCCGTGAGCGCGGCACGCCTCGATCAGGGGGACGATTCTCGATGTCACAATCTCTTCCGCTCGGTCCTGCGTATCCCGGGCCGCCCAGGGAGTCCGACTCCAGACGTCCAGACTGATGAGGGCCGCCTCTTTCAGAGGCATCTCCCAACTCAGCTCATCGTAGGAGTAGTTTTCAACGGCCATCTCGATGCCGGGATCAGTGAACAGCCGGTAATAGCGCGGCTGGATGTTGACGACTCTGTTTTCGTTCATAGTTGAGCTCAGATGTTCTTACCTGCCGAAATCAATGGTGCATCTTATACCACCACGTGAATCATGAAGACGCCTCTGCCAGTTCAATGGCCTGCGAAAAGAGCTGCCGGGCGTTGATGCTGAGGAGCTTTCGTTTTGCTTCGTCGCTGATGCGTGCAAAGAGCACTTTGCCAATCTGCTGGCCAAGGCTGAGGAAAGGCATATCCGATCCAAAGAGGATTTTCTCCGCGGGAACGTTGGCGACGAAGTATTCAACGTTGCGATAAGGCTGTGCGCTGAAAACGAGATCGATGTATGCGTTCGGCAGGTCGTTGGCCCATTGAGCGTATGCCTCTCGATTTGCACTGCCTCCGTGAGCGAAAAGCATGTTCGCATCCGGATACTTTTCACACATGCGTGCCAACACGCTTCCATTTTGCTTCCCCCAAGTGTGTGCCAGGATCGGCAGGTGAAATTGATTCGCGAACTCGTAAACGACGTGATACGGGCTGGAGTCGTAAGCCCGTCCGTGAAAGTCGTGGATTTTGACGGCCCGAAAACCGTCGGCGTACGTCCGTTCCAACTCCTTCTGAATGTCTTTCTGCGAGTAATTCGGGCTGATCGTGCAATACGGCAGCACACGATCCGGATACCGCTTCTGCAAAGCCGCCACCTCATCGTTTCCACGCAGCATGTCCGGTCCGATAGAACGAAACGCGGTGATACAAACATAGCGGACGCCCACACGATCCATGGACTCGATCATGGATTCGATGCTCCCACGGCGCGGCACATGAAAATTGTACCAGGGTCCGACGTGACAGTGGGCATCGATGATCTCCAGGTCGTGGAACGCCTCGAATTCCTTTGCCCGTTCGAGAATGCTGTCTTCAGGCATCTGAATCCCTCCTTAGCAGCTTCCTTAAATTGCCGGCCGCAATGGCTTGTTTATCTGCGTCTGGCAGCGCGGAATAACCGATCATTGCGATCGCATTTGCGGGATCCAGAAAGGGCCAGAGACTGCTGTAGACGAATCGTCCGCTGCCAAACCAAGCGCAATACTCTTCGAGCAGACCATGATTTGCCAGGAGCGCGGTGTCGAGGGTTAGATTCTCGAGCTTCCGCAGAATGGCGGGCAGGTAGCGCGTTTCACGATATCCGACCTTTGTGAGCACAAGCTGCAGCCTTGGGAACTCGGTGCAGAGATGGATGACGTCACTCCATCCGATTTCACCAAATTCGACAAAGAGAGGAAGCTGAGCACTTTGCAGCACATCCAGAAGTTCACCGAGAAAGAATGCATTAGCCTGGAAATTCTGCAGCTTTGGAAAGATGCGCGCAGACGACACGCGCCGCTCTGTCATCTGTGAAACCAGTTCTTCCGGCGGAGGCAGTTCCCGTGTATCTGGCGGCAGAACCACCCATTGCGGATCGAGGTTGGGCCTTTGGACAATTTCGTTGAGCAATTGTTCGTTTCCGTCCGCCGGGTCGAATTCCCGGGCAGTCGCATGGTAGACCACGGCCCCGGAGATCCCGTAGTGCTCCATGTCATCCATGTACTCACTAATCGTGTACGGCTGGTCGGGCTGGCCCTTGGTGCGGGTGCCGATCTGGGTGCATGCGTCAAAGAATTCCAGGGACATATGGGAAATAAGTGACCAGTAATGGGTAATGTGGGATGAGGGGTCTTACACGAAACTCGTAATCGCGTCTTCCTGCAGGCGTTGTTCGATCGCATGAACGATCTGCTGTGCACTTTCAAGAGTCTCAGTAGCTTCTTCCTCGGTTCGCCGATTTTCACTCGTGGAACGCAGGCGGCCAACCAGATCGATATCTTCGCGGCCAAGAATTCCCAGTTCACTTAATCTGGTTCGGAGGATTTCCATGGGGACGGCCCCGCCCTCATGAATCCCGGATAGACAGGCAGCAGCCTGCAGGCCGATTTCCATGGCTTCGAGGAATGCTGAAAGCGCCTCTTGAGGAAAACCGCCGTCCTTCAAGACATTCGCCATTTTCCGGCTGCGTTCTGCGCCGGCGAAGATCGTTCGTGCCTCTTCGAGTTGGCGTTGCTTCTCCAAACGGTCTGTGTCTCGTGATTTCTCTGCGCCCGTGCTGTGGAGGATTCTCTCCTCCCCGGTCGTGGTAATCAGGCCGGCTTCTTTCAGATGCTGAATGGATTCGAACGTTTTCTGATCAATGAATTCAAGAGTGACTCTACCCGCACGGCCCTGACTCTGTTTCAGGAGCGCCTCTGACTCCCTGCGGATGTCTGGCGTGACCTCATCCAACACAATCAGAATCGTTTCTCCCTGGTCGTTCTTCTGCGACAGCATGTGCAGAAGACGATTCGAGTAACGGGCGACCAGATCCTGACGGAGGATTTCTGCCGGCAGTCTTGTTTCGGCAGGCACCTTCTCCTGAGTCTGTGGGGGTGGGACGCTGACCCCAAGAACTTTCTGAATTCTTTCCAGTTGTGCCTGCGGACCGCTGGCCATCTTGAGGCTGTCAAGCTCGCCCTTACCTTCGAGGACGCCGTCGGCTAGTTCCTGCTTTACTTCCATAACATCCAACATGCGCGATTCGATACTGTCTGCGCAGATCAGGTTGATGACGTTTACCGTACGTGTCTGGCCTTTGCGCCATGCCCGCGCGATGCGCTGCTCCAGCTTGGCCGGATTCCAGGGCAAGTCCATGTTGATGACAATACTGGCCGCCTGAAGGTTCAGTCCGAGGCCCCCGGAATCTGTGGAAAGCAAAGCCCTGCAATCCGGCGACTCCCTGAAGCGCTTGAGCTCGGCTCGCCGCTTCTTCTGCGGGACTTCGCCCGTGTGATGCGCAACGCCAACGCCCAACTCATCCATCAGATCTGCGACGAGCTCGAGCATCTTTACCCATTCAGAAAAGATGACGATCTTGGCTTCCGGTTGCGCAGACTGGATCTCCTCGATGACGCGGCGGAGTTCCTCAATCTTCGGCGAGATTTTCAGATCCTGGTCAAGGATGTAGGTGGTATCGCAGAGCATCCGCATGCAGGCGAGCATCCGCTGCATCGCTTCTCGTTCATCGCGAGTCAGCGGGCGCTTCTTGAGAATGTGT
>Ga0187827_10001848_pt1 | contig 29986 bp, 26 predicted proteins | sample ETNtaG_39_FD_167969 | JGI IMG/M metagenome (GOLD analysis project Ga0187827, IMG submission 167969) | Marine microbial and viral communities from oxygen minimum zone, Eastern Pacific Ocean - ETNP2014_SV_150_PacBio MetaG (Illumina Assembly) | ecosystem: Environmental > Aquatic > Marine > Hypoxic...
ATTTCAGCTAAAAGCGTGAGGACTTCTCGAACGTTGGGACCACCCGCCACCGGGTAGCCGGTTCCAGGGGCATGTGATGAGTCCAGCAGGTCAATGTCTAGGCTGATGTACAGGGGCATCCCGGCCGTCAAATCTTGGATCTTGGCCGCCACCGCTGCGCTGCCGGATGAATGCCACTGGCGCGCCGAGATTACGAGCCCAGCCGTATCCATGACCTTAAGTTCCTCAAAGGAGTATGACCGTACCCCAGCAATGCACGTTGTGGCACGGTCAAACCCACCCCGATCCCACACTCTCGGAACGACACAGGCGTGTGACAACGGATCGTCGTCGTATGACTCAAAGCAATCAGGATGCGCATCGAGCAAGATGAACGCCATTTCTCCAAGTACGTTGCGTGCTGCGGTAGCAAGCGGCGGAGTCACGGAATGATCCCCACCGAGACCCAGTAAGAAGGCATTGGGGTTCTCCTCCAGAGCCCGTGTGCCGGCATCTACAATCGCTTCCCATCGCTCTTCCCCAGTTGCTTCGGCAGGCCCAACATCGCCGCAGTCGATGACTCGAATGTCTCGGATGGGACAGCCAACTTCGTTAATCGCTTCGGCAGTGCAAGCCCATTCACGGATTGCGGATGGCCCGGCCTCAGCCCCTGAACGAAAAGCTTGGTTGCTCCCAAACGGGCAACCAACGACTACAACCGTCTTGGCAGCTTCAGTAGTGCTACTAAGACCAAACCAGGGATCAATGGCACGCATGTCGCGAGGGTGCCTACACCGCTGTGCTGCGTCAAGCTCTACGATCCGAACTGCGCAACGGAATCAAGCATTCCCCGTTTTGACGCTCTGCCATGCCACGGCTACGCTCTTGTCTTCCCATCTTGAGAGAGGAAGAGAGCCAGCGTGCCGTCGAAAAAAAAATATGAGGGCTTTACCACAAAAGCGGTCCATATCGGGCAGAACCCGGACCCGTCTACTGGCGCCGTCATCCCACCAATCCACGCCACATCTACATACATTCAGGAAGAGTTCGGGGTTCCGGGCGAGTATGTCTACAGTCGCAGTGGCAACCCAACACGTCGCAATCTCGAGCTAAACTTGGCAGCCCTTGAAAATGCGGATCATGCCGTCGCCTTCGCGAGTGGCACGGCTGCCGTTGACGCCTGCCTTCGTTTCTTAGGGCCCGACGACCACGTTGTGTGTTCCGAGTCCGTCTACGGCGGCACTTATCGGCTCTTCGAACAAGTCTTACGCCGCACCAGCGGGCTCGACTTCACATACGTCAATACCTCGGACCTTGAAGCTACCGAAGCGGCATGGAACGAGCAAACCCGGATGCTGTATATCGAGACGCCGAGCAACCCACTAATGCAGTTGACTGACATAGCCGCGGCGGCAGAATTAGCTCAGAGCACTGGCGCCCTACTGGTGGTCGACAACACATTCATGTCTCCCTACCTACAGAGACCTTTGGATTATGGGGCCCACTTGGTACTGCACTCGACAACAAAGTTTCTCAACGGGCACTCTGACAGCATTGGCGGTGTCGTTTGTACCAATCGGGAAGATCTTGCAACCAGCCTCGACTTCATCAGCAAGAGTGCCGGAGCAACGCTGTCGCCGTTCGAAGCCTGGCTCATCCAACGCGGTGTTAAAACTATGGCACTGCGCATGGAACGCTCGCAGGAGACTACAAAGAGGCTCGCCGCGATCCTAAATGATCATCCGAAGGTCCAACACGTCTATTATCCGGGCCTAGAGGCCCACCCGGACCACGCCCTGGCGAAGCGTCAAATGAGCGGCTTTGGCGCTATGTTGAGTTTCGATCTCGCCAACTTCGACGCTGTCAAAATCTTTCTTGACGCTCTCAATGTGATGGTGTTGGCGGAAAGCCTTGGGGGCGTGGAAACATTGATTTCGCACCCAGCCTCAATGACACACGCCTCGATTCCGGAGAACGTGCGCCGTGATCGCGGTATCGGTGACGGGTTGATCCGTATTTCAGTTGGCATAGAGGATACCGAGGACCTGGTAGCGGACCTCGAACAGGCATTGGAATCCTTAGGCTAGTCAAGCTGTTTGATTAGCCAATCCAAGTAAGCAACTGAGCCACCGACGACCGGCAAAGCGACAACTTCCGGGCAATCGTACGGATGCAGTTTCTCAAGTGTAGCTGTCAACTCTTTCAGGTGTGCCTCGTCCGTCTTACAGACTAAGAGGACCTCTTTATCGTCGTGAAGGTTGCCCTCCCACCAATAAAGAGAGCGCACACCCTCGACGATATTCACACATGCTGCCAACTTTCCTTCGACCAAAACGGACGCCAGCCGTACCGCAACCACTTTGTCTGGGGCCGTACTTAACACCACCATTGCTTGCTTTGACATCAACCCTTCCAGTTCTAAATAGAATGCCTCGTCTGCCCCGAAGTGGTTGTCATGAAAGGACTTCCCTGCTACCATCCGCCTCGCTAAGCGCCAAGCTTACTTGTAAGCTTTATGCTTAGGGGCGAATGCGGCGGCACGTGTATAAATGTATAAATGAGACAGATGACAACCGCTTCTAAGCGGGCATCATCGGCAAAGTTCAAGCTTTTTGCAACGCCCGGTAGTCCACTACACCGGAGCTACAGCCTCCTTCTCTTAATACCGGGTTTGCTATGCCGCTGATCACGCACATTCATGCTATTGAGATCCTCGACTCGCGTGGCAACCCAAGTCTCGAGGTTGATGTGATAGCCGATGACGGCAGCTTTGGCCGCGCTGCCGTCCCATCAGGCGCCTCCACCGGCCACGCCGAGGCCCTTGAGTTACGGGACGGCAATCAGAATCGCTACAACGGCAAGGGTGTGTTGCAAGCAGTCAACAATGTCAACGGCACCCTTTACGAGGCACTCGCTGGTATCGAAATTACCGACCAGATTCGGATCGATCGCACTCTCCTCGAAATCGACGGTACTGATAACAAATCAAATTTGGGCGCCAACGCACTTCTAGGTGTCTCTCTCGCGGCAGCTAAATGTGGAGCTAAAGCCAGCGACCTACCTCTATTCCGTTACTTAGGCGACGATCAAACCAACATCCTTCCAGTGCCGTTGTTAAACGTTATTAATGGCGGAGCACATGCGGACAATAATCTGGATATCCAGGAATTCATGCTCGTGCCGGCCGGCTTCGACACTTTCAAGGAAGCCCTCCGTGCTGGCACAGAGTGCTTCCACACCCTGAAACAACTCCTCAATGACAAGGGGCTGAGTACAGGCGTGGGGGATGAAGGCGGCTTCGCTCCTGAATTAGCAACCGCACGCGAATCCCTTGATTTGCTCATGGCTTCCATAGAAACCGCAGGATTCAGACCGGGAGACCAGGTCTACGTAGCACTCGATGTTGCCGCCGGTGAAGTCGGCACCCCCGAAGGACCACCGTATCGTTTGCCAGGCGAAGGTCTCGAGGATGCCTCATCTGAACAACTTACTGACTGGTACGCCAGTCTGTTGGCTTCTTATCCACTCGTCTCGATCGAGGATGGACTGGGTGATGAAGACTGGAACGGCTGGAAGAAACTTACCGAGGCACTTGGAGAAAAGGTGCAGCTTGTTGGCGACGATCTATTCGTGACTAACACTGACCGCATAGAACGAGGTCTAAGCGAAGGCATCGCTAACGCTGTTCTAATCAAACCGAACCAAATCGGTACGCTGAGCGAAACTCTGGAAGCGATTAAACTAGCTAGTAGCAGTTCTTATGGTGTGATGGTCTCCCATCGTTCTGGGGAAACCTGTGATACGACTATCTCCGATCTCGCTGTGGCATCCGGATGTGGTCAAATTAAAGCTGGTTCGGCCTCGCGCGGTGAGCGTGTTGCTAAGTACAATCGTTTACTTCGGATAGAAGAATCGTTGGGCGAAATGGCTTCTTTTGCGGGAGCAACGACATTCCGTCAGACTGTGGGGAACTGACATGCATGTCCGAATTCGAATTCCACGCCGAAAGCTACGCAAACTAGTATCGCGCAATCAGAGGAAGCGGTCCGGACGAACGGTGTTAATCATCACACTGGGCGCAGTATTCGGCAGCATCTATGCGTTGCTCGGTGAAAGCGGGATAGTCTCGATCATGAAGATGCGTGCACGTACCACCCAGTTACGCTACGAAATCTCCGCCAAGGCGCAAGACAATCGCGAGTTGCGCGGCGTGATCCGTCCATTGCGTGAGGCTGATCCTGAGGCCATCGAACGCATCGCCAGAGAGAAGCTTTACATGGTGCGTCCCGACGATATCTTATACATATTACCCCCGGAATCCCGGCCTGCCCCCCCGGTGCTAAACGAGCCCGGATCACCAACGGCACCGCCCGTGCCATCTAAGCGCTGAACGGGTCAATGGCACGCTTTGGCATCTTCGGGTGGGGCATCGTCGCTCCCAATAGCCCGAATATAGACTCCTTTGCTCGCAACCTCTCGTCGGGCAAATCCTGGCTCAAGGCTTTTGACGGATTCGGCCCATCAACTTTTTTGGTTGGCAACCCTGATTTCGACTTCAACGATTACCGAAACTGGATCGATCAACGCTTTCCGCCAAGCAAGTTTCCCCAATTAACGCAGAAGATGGGCTGTACGACACTTTACGCCCTCGGTGCATTCATCCAATCGCTGGAACAAAACCCTGGGATTGAAGACACCCTGAAGGATTTGGGCTCCGCGGCCCAAGTGTTGATTGGCTCCGGTGTCGGCGATCTCCCAACTCAGTACAACATCAGTATCGAACTTCGAGACGCACAACGACGTTGGAACCGATTCTGGGCAAGCCCCGAGCAAAATGTCGATCGCGAAGCCTACGAAAAAGCCGGCGAAACTGGCCGTGTGAAACTTTCGGAAGAATGGAACATTCCACCGGATCCTCGTCCTTTGCCTGCCGATAGCTTTGAACGGGAGGTCGCCTACGCCAACTGGGATGAGTTTTGGATGCAGCGATCGAAAAAACTGCGACAGTATCTCGCCGAGTTCAAAGAGATCGAATCCATGGCGATAGAAGGCAAAATCGAAACAGGAAAGCTTCCTCTAATCCGTAAAAAAAGGGGGGGGCTTCGACGTCTTCAAATGAAATGGGGATGCCCAGAGGCGCCGTGGCTATCGGTTTCCCCCAAGTTGATCTGGAACATCGTCAATACACCCGCAGCGCAGATCTCGATGATAGGTGGCCTAACCGGCGCAACGTACGCACCAGTTGCCGCTTGCTCTTCGTTTGGTGTCGCTCTCAAAGTCGCCATGCAAACTATCAACTCAGGCGATGCGAAGGCGGTCGTCGTCGGCATGTCGGACCCGGCGCCCCATCCCCTCCTCGTTGGTGCGTTCTACCGAGCGCACGTTGCCGCCGCCAACGGCGCGCCGTCACTTCCATTAACCAACATGCTGGGTACTCACATCTCTGGTGGGTCCATAGTTTGGATCGTCGGAGACTACGATTACATGACAACGCAGGGCTACAAACCCTTGGGGCTGGAGATTCTAGGAATCGGTGTCACTTCCGATGCTCGACACATCATCACGCCTTCTAAGGAAGGGCCGCTGAACGCTATCCGCATGGCCATAGACAACGCCAACGTCTCGGGCCATCGTTTCGGTACCTGGGACTTACACGCGACTGCGACACCTGGAGACTCTCAAGAGGTCAACACCTTGCGAGAAGTGTTTCCAAACAGCCTACTGGTCACGGCTCGCAAGGGAGTGTTTGGCCATGGCATGGCAGCGTCCGGCGGCTGGGAGTTAACGGCACAGTATCTGGGTCTGGCGAACGGCCGGCTAGATCCAACCCCGCTAACTGCAGACACAATTAATCCAGAGATAGAAGAAGCGCCTTACGAATATGTCTACGACAAACCCCGGGAGGCCCCTCCTGGGCTCGCCGGCAAGCTTTCGATGGGTATTGGTGGCGTTAATGCTTGCGTGGTTTCCCGACCTTGGGACGAAACTCCTGCAGACTAATTCACTCTGGCAATAATTCAGTTAGTTTCCAAGTTTCGTCGTGCATGCAATCACCGATCGCGTTCTTCTGGCTATTGTTGATTGACGGACTCGGTGCATTGGCGTACCTTCGAACTCCTGGTTGCGGGGTGGAGCAGTCAGGTAGCTCGTCGGGCTCATAACCCGAAGGTCGGCAGTTCGAATCTGCCCCCCGCTACTCGGCGAAAGCCGCCACAGAAAAGGGGTCCAGCCGTTTTGGCTGAACCCCTTTTTTTATGGGAAGTCGGAAATAATCGACTGACCAGGTGTGCCGCTTGTTTCTCTCTTAGGAGCCTTTCAACAACGACCCATGCAAAAGAACCCAGACAACATTAAGTCCTAACGAACTGTAATGTTGGGGGCCATAGGCGTCAGCACCCTGCCAAGAGAAATAAATTGCGATTAATGAAACGACGATAGCGGCCATACTCATCTGACGAGCAGCATCCCCGCCCGAGTCACGATTGACTACATAGACTGCACCCAAACCAAACAAAAAGAGCCCGCACCACTTCAATATGAACGAGAGACCGTCCATGTTGGCCTGACCCTCCCCCATATAAAGCGTTGTGGCGTGGACTGGTGCAAAGAGAAACCACACGCCATAACCAATCATCACAACACCGTAAAGCATGAAAATGTTCGTGCGATTGAGCAAACTGTCCTCCTGCTATTGGCAAAAAAGACCGCAATTACTACGTTTCGACAGACTGCCACCTATTTGAGTATCACAAGATTCCCACTCTGGCTACAATCGGCTCTCATTCGGCCCCTGGATCGAAGTCTGGAAAGGTACGATCCCTCTCGGAGATGACCTTGGGCTCAATTGGCCACCGAAAGTCGAAAGTCGGATCGTTATAGCGAATTCCACGGGCTGCCTCCGGAGCAAACATCTCACTCATATAGTAGTGAATCATCGTATTCGGCGAAGTCGTCACCCACCCGTTGGGACAACCAGCCGGCACATGGAGACTCAACCGGTCCTCCGACGAAATTTCCACGGATACCCACTGCATGAAAGTCGGAGATTCCGGTCGAAGGTCGAGGATTATGTCGTAGAGGGATCCAGTCATGCAGGAAAGCGTTTTCGCCTCTGCGTCGGGGCCAATCTGGTAGTGAAGCCCACGGAGAGTACCGTAGTGCAGGTTCTCAGAGAGATTCCCTTGGACTGTCATCGGTGCCATCCCATGCGCAGCGAATTCCTCCGTACAGAAATGACGCCGGAACGCCCCCCTTTCGTCAGTAAAGACTTCAGGCTCAATAAGCCAGACTCCGGGTAGCTCTAGCTCAATGAACTTCATAAAACGATAATCACCTGTCTACGGGAGGAAGGAACACTCATGCCTTCCCGCCGACTTGCCCGGTGCGAATATGCCCGAGAATTTCATCAAAAGTCCGGAATGATGTGAGGCGTTGGGAAGGGCACGATGAAGCGCCCCCCGGCTTCGATATAGTCCTGCTGCTGGTTCACAATCTCGTCCGTGAAATTCCAGGCAAGAATCAACGCGTAGTCCGGGCGATCTTCCACTAAACGATCAACTGGCAGAACCGGCAAGTGCATGCCTGGTGAAAAGGTTCCCTGCTTAAGAGGGCTCTTATCGACGAGGTAAGAGACCACGTCGGGGCCTATCTCCATGAAGTTAAGGAGAGTATTGCCCTTGGCCGAGCTACCGTAGGCAACAATTCGTTTACCTTTACCCCGCAGACTATTCAAGAGATCCATTAACGAAGAGCGCAGCTCGTACACCCTAGTAGCGAACGCCTCATAGGTCTCGAAATCGCATAACCCAGAATCCCTTTCCTCTGCACAAAAGCGGGCCGGTGCGTCAGTTACCACGTGACCGGCCCCCTGACGCTGAACAAACACCCGGAGCGAACCTCCATGAACCGGCTGATGCTGGACATCAAAGATTTCCATTCCGTGCCGTTCGAAAAGCGCCGACAGGGCAGTCACCGAAAAGTAGGAAAGATGCTCGTGATAGACGGAATCAAACTCCAGATGGTCGATCATGTCCCGAACATAGGAATTCTCAAATATAAAGATGCCTTCGTGGTCGAGGGCCTCGAGAAGTCCCCGTACAAACCCGTTCATGTCATCAAGATGCGCGAAAACATTTGTCGCAAGAATACATGCAGCCGATCCATATTCCGTGCGTATCCGTTCTCCAACTTCTTCGCTGAAAAACTCGTTAATAGTCTCGATTCCACGCTCTGTGGCAATCTCCGCAATGTTCACCGCCGGCTCTACTCCAAGAAGACGTAAGCCGCGATCTTCGAAGTTGCTCAGGAATGTGCCGTCATTAGACGCCACTTCGACCACGAGCTGGTCTGGCTCGAAGGCAAAACGTTTTGTTACCTCGTCGGCAAAAGACGAAAAATGTGCTCGCATCGTATCCGAGGTTCCAGACACATAGATGTAGTCACGAAACAAAAACGCCGGATCAACGATTTCAAGCAGTTGAACTAGGGAGCAGTCAGCGCAAAGGAAAACATCGAGGGGGAACCTCGGCTCTTCATCATCGAGCTGCTCCTGTCGAAGAAACCTATTTGCCAGTGGGGACAAGCCAAGGTCGAGGAAGCGCGAAAGCCGGCGGCTTTCACAGATCCGGCACTCTTCACGTCTCGTTGCGAGTTGTCCCATAGAAACTAGTCCTGAATCAGAGATAGTGCGGTTCAGGAATTGGGTGCAGAAACCTGACGCCTCGCTCCCGCATCTCCTGTTCCTGTTCCAATATTTCGCGCGCAAAGTTCCAAGCAAATACCACCACGACGTCGACGGGATCAGAGCGCATCTGCTCCGGACTCACAATCGGAATGTGCGACCCCGGAGCAAGAGTGCCTATTTTCATGGTGCTTTTATCTGCCACATACGCGACTAATCCCTCATCAAGTTCACAGAATTGGATCATCGACTGTCCTTTGGCAGACGCCCCATATCCAACTACCATTTTCCCCTCCTCACGAAGCGAGGACAGTTCGGCGCGCAGTAGTCTTTTTTGGGTCTTCGCTCTATCGCCGAATTGCTGCCAAACCTCAAGTCCGAGGATACCGGCAGACTGCTCCTCGGCGAGCATTTCAGCCACCGCCGGTGTAGGAGAACGGCCTCCGGCAGCTTGCGTCACGTACGCACGTACGGTGCCCCCATGTATCCAAATGTGCTCAACATCGAAAACAGCGAGTTCGTGCATGGCGCACAACCGTATGATGCTGTCCAGACTGTGGTATCCGATGTGTTCGTGAAAGACTTGGTCGTACTGTAATTCGTGGTACATGTTCAAGAGGTGTGGAACCTCTATCACAGCGGTTCCTTGTGGCCCGAGTAACAATCCAAGGCCAGCGATTAACCCATGCAAATCTGCTACGTGGGCCAGCACGTTGCGGGCGATTACGATGTCCCACTCACCGTGCTGGGCGAGCACCTCACGCGCAACTTCCTCCCCGAAGAAGTCTACACGCGTCGGAATTCCAGATGCATTTGCCTTCTCTGCGATGTTACGCGCTGGATCTACACCCAAAACTTCGCTGCCACGAGACTTGAATTCTTTGAGCATCGTGCCGTCATTACTAGCAATCTCGAAGATCGAGGGCATCTCTGGGTTGCCCGCACGCACTAAAACGGCGTCAGCGAACTCTTGACAGTAGCGACGAATAGACGCAGGGATACCTGTTTCCCACACGTACTCCGAAAACAGCATCGCCGGATCCAAAACCTCTCTAGTCTGGAGGTGCCGGCACTCCTTGCAGATCACAAGTGTCAGGGGAAGTCGTTGCTCATTCTCGATGGCCTTTGAGGACAGTAGGAACGCATCTGCAGGCACAACGGAACCATAATCCAGAACAATTTCGTAATCGGGCGAATGGCAAATGCGACAGGCGTAAGAACTCACAATGACACTTCCCGGTTAAGAAGCTCCTCGAATGCATCGAGTTGGCTCATCGAATATTCACGCATGGATGCATCCCCGCTGGTGTGCTGATGTTTGTACCAATCTGTGGTGAGTTGCATCGTCTCACTAAAATCAACAACAGAGCGCCACCCTAGGTAGCGGCGAGCTTTGGTCGAATCAAGCTGAAGCAGCATGCTCTCGTGAAATGGCGCAGTCGGCAGGCGCTCGATCGTGCCTTCACCCCATGCTTCGACCGTCGCTTGAGCTCCATGCTCTACTGTCTTTGTGTTATCAACCGGCGGGCCGAAGTTCCAAGCCCCCTGAAAAACCTTGCCTTCTTCGGCAAGCCGCTTGCCAAGGAGGAGGTATCCCGCAAGTGGTTCGAGAACAAATTGCCAAGGCCGTGTCGCCTGCGGGCTGCGCAACTTGACCGGAACTTCGTCGCGCAGGCTACGCACACAGTCTGGAATCAATCGAAACTCTGACCAATCGCCACCACCAACTACATTGCCTGCGCGTGCGCTCGCCACCCAGGCAGTCTCTTCTTCTTCAAAGAAACTGCGGGTAAAAGATGAGATTGCGATTTCTGCCCCCGCCTTGCTTGCACTGTAAGGATCGACTCCTCCGAGGCGATCGTGCTCACGATACCCCCATACCTGTTCCACGTTTTCGTAGCATTTATCTGAGGTGATCATCACTGCAGCAGCCACAGACGGATGCGAGCGCACGCAATCAAGAATGTTTGCGGTTCCCATTACGTTCGTCTCAAAAGTCCCGAGTGGGTCTCGGTAGGCAACACCTACGATGGCCTGGGCCGCCAGATGAAAAACGATCTCCGGCTTAAATTCCTCGAAAACATTGGATAGCGCTTTCGCAGTTCGTACGTCACAAAATTGATCGCCATCCGATGCAAGTTCTGCTGAACTGAACATGGACAGAGGTGAAGTCGGCGGCAACGCAACTCCGACAGTTGTTGCGCCCATTTTCCGGAGCCAAAGGGTGAGCCAGGAGCCTTTGAAACCTGTGTGCCCCGTCACCAAGATGCGGCGACCAGTGTAAAAAGAAGTTAATGCCTCGGCGAGACCTGTCAATTTATTATTACTCCCGGTGTCCCCGAAAGAAGAATACTCCGCGACATCCAGAACCTGTCTTGAGAATGCCTCATACTCTGCTCACACCTTCCTGTCGCACCTAAAATAGCCCTTATCAGCCAAACGAACCTCACTAAGTCAGCGTGGCTCCAGTTTACCGCCACAAATAGAAACCGTGACCATGAGACGACAACTGGACCCGTCCTCGGGCTCAGACCAGGAATTATACTTCTGTATCTGCTTTTTGCTTTCACATGCTCAGTCCACAACTTGAATTCATTGGAGCTAGCCATGAAATCTGCATCAGTTTCGAGACTTGTTCTCCTGCCTTTCTTATTCCTACTTATCGGGTGTAGCCCCGATACCTCAAGACAGGAGAGCGGTGAGTATGTAGACCTCTTGAATCTTTTTGAAGAGTTTCGCGACTTCGCGGGGGTTGATTATCAGCAACCTAATTTCACTGCAGCTATGGAGAACAAGTTTAGCGAACTGCGGGAGTTCCAAAGCCTCTTAGGTAACTTCGACATAAGCAGTTGGCCCGTCTCCGAACAAATCGATTTTCACCTGGTCCGTGCCGAAATGAACGGCCTTGAGTTCCAGCTGCGGGTTCTCCGCCCCTGGGTTCGTGATCCGGCGTTCTACATTGAGGGAAGAGGCGGGCTGGGAAGGTTTCCAGAACTGCCCATCGGAGAAGATTACCTAAGCGAGTTTCAATCTCGCCTAATAGCAATCCCTAGTCACTACGAACAAGCAAGAACGAACCTTGGTGGAGGCAACATCTCCGAGATACCTGGTGACCTTGCGATCTTAGCTATTCGCAGACTCAAGGAAAATGACGATTCCTTCGGGGAGTTCTTCAGACAACTTAGCGAACATCATCCTGCTCTTGTGGCGGATGCCCAAAGGGCTCAGGCAGCAATTGACGGTTACCTTGCCTGGCTTCAGGAAAACAGAAGCCAGATGACTGCTCCAGCCGGTGTTGGCATCGAGAATTACAACTGGCTGATGAAAAACGTTTATCTTTTTCCTTATACCTGGGAACAAATCCGAACAATCGTGGAGCTTGAAGATAATCGGGTCATAACGTTTCAAAAGCTCGAAGAAAACAGGAGCCGTAATCTTCCACCTCTAACACCTGTGGCATCGTCAGAGGAATATCGTCGCAGTGTTCTCAATTCCCTTGAAAATGTCATGGGGTTCATACAAGGCGAAGAGATCTTCACGGTCCAAGATCACATTGTTGTGGATGACTATAGGCAAGGAAGATTGAGAACAACTGCCAGACCGTGGCCTGACAAGCATGACTACTTCTTCAATTTTTCACATCGTGAGTCACTCATGGAAGAAACACACGAAATGGTTGGCCACCATTTTGATCTATTGAGAGCACGGCAAGACGATCGCCCTATCCGGGGAAGCAGAGAACACGAAGGACCTTATGATATGGCGGTTGCCCGCCTGGAAGGGTTGGCTTTCGCCTTCGAGGAACTCTTGATGCATGCAGGTTATCTTGACGAACGGCCCCAGAGAGCAAGAAGTATTGCATACGAGCAAGCGGCTTTTCGGACTGTGCGGGCACTTTCGGACGTGTATATGCACAGTCAAGACTGGAGTCTTACGGGTGCAATGGAGTTTGCAGTTGCGAATGCACCGCATGGAGAATTGCTCGACGACAGTCCTCACTTGTGGAATGAAATGCAAACCACCCTCCTCCATGTCGGCTGGCATGCGCAAATGGTGGTTGGCAAAGTCCATTTCATGAAGTTGTTCCGGGATCGGGCGCAACAACTGGGCGAAGATTTCAACCTTAAAGACTTCATGGATGAGTTCTATGCGGCAGGGGTGATTCCCGTATCGCTTATCCGGTGGGAACTAAGCGGGTATGACGATGAAATCAAGTTGTTATGGGAACCGAACTAAACCACAGATACTAAAATCAACGCGGGTGGCTTGCTCGAATAGTCGCTAAAGGCGCTCAAAAACACCTATTTACGGAATTCAGACTACTTTGCGCTTTTTGGTCTGGCGACGAAACAGGAAATTGTTGTATAGTGTGGTGGATTTACCACATTGCGTGGTGGATTTACCACATAGATCCAGACCATATCGGAGATCCCATTGACTGATTCAGAATATGGATCGGATGCACCCTCAGAGTTTGGGGCAGAATCACCCTCACCCGCTACACCAACACCAACAGGGAGCAAAAGTATGAACCTCGACGGAATTCTCGGTACTGTCACTGACGCCTTGAAAGGGCTCGTCGGTCTTGGCGTCGCGCTAGCGGCCGTATTCCTCGTCGTCGACATTCTCCAGCCTGGTACCACTGGCATCGTTGGCAACGTGGCTGGACTAATCACTCAGTTTACCGATCACGGCGTGGTCGGAATTATCACCCTGATCGTCTTCTGGTCGATTCTTAGCGACTAGCTCATTTGCCTGTTTCTAACGACCTGAGAAACAAACGAGAGGACTATCTATGAATATCCGAGGAACGATCGATACGATCACCGGGATGGTTGGTTCCGTCACTGACTTCGGGCTTAAGTTAATTGTCGCGCTTGTCGTTGTTGACGTCATCTATCCAGGAACAACTGGCACTGTGGCGAACCTTGGTGCAATCGCTGGCCAATTTGGCGACCACGGGATGGCTGGACTTATCGCGTTATTCCTTTTCGCAACGCTGTACAAAAAGTAACCAGCAACCTAATTCTGTATTTAGTGTTGAAGCCGGCTGCGCACAGCGCAGCCGGCTTCAACAATTTCGCTTCCTGTGAGAAATAACATTCCCGATCAACGTCAGGCTGAGTGCGCCCGAATTATTGGACGTGTGCCCTCCCTGGCCGTGGCGGCCCTGGCAAATGGATTGCGCTAGGCTTCTCTTGCACATTCCGGCCCCTCTGTAGCAAAACCCAAAGGGTTTCTTCTAATAACTCGAAACCTGTGGCCATAGGGCGAGATCTCGTAAACTAGATCTCAGTAAGGTAGTGGCCGCCTATGAGAATGCACCTGCCGCTAATATTCAAACTTCTGCCGAAATATTCTTTTGCCAAGATGACGTTGAATAAAAAAGATTCAGATTTGTTATTCGAGGCAATACGCACGCGCCGCTCGTTCAGCCTAAATGGTCTCGATTCGGAATCAATAGACCGAAAACTGATCGAGCGTATGCTGGAGGCTGCCAACTGGGCACCAACCCATAAGAAGACGGAGCCATGGCGCTTCGTGGTTTACCAAGACAAGGAACGCCAAGTGCTTTCCGATGCGTTTGGTGAAGCCTACCGGCAAATAGCAACTGGTGATGACTTTTCCGAGACACGGTTTCAGGTGCTGCAAGACAAGGTCTGGCAGGCGCCCGTTTGGATCGCTCTTGGTATGGCGCGAGACCCTGCTCTGCCGGAGTGGGAGGAGATCGTCGCTTTCGGGTGTGCTGTGCACAATGCACAGTTAATGGCCTGTTCAATGGGCCTAGGGTGCAAGTGGACAAGTGGAGCGACTTCAGTCCATCAGCACGTCGCTAAAGCTGTGGGCTTCGCCCCCGATATTCGCTTGTTCGGGTTCCTCTACGTTGGGCGCCCCACGAGTTCCTGGCCCGAAGGCCACCGGGACCCAGTCGCGGCCAAGATCCGCTCCACAGAAGAAAGCCCGAAGCAGCAAGTAGCCACCCGCCGCGTTAACTAATGCTGGCTGTCAATGCCTATGCTGGAAAAGAACCACGCAAAGGCGCCCACAAGGACCGTGCCGATAATCACTGTCTTCGGCTTGTTAAGTTTCTTTCGCCCTATGAAAAGAGCGTTGACGTCATTCAGAACCATCGAGTTTCTGGTCCCATCTGTCCGATATACAACTCGGCCAGACTCGATCGTCCCAGGCTCGTCGAAGATAATTTCCTCGCCCTCACTTGTACGCAAACCTATGATCGGCTCCCACGAGGCAGGAACGTATGTTGGGGGAAGCGGTAACGGCTGCTGCACATAGCAACCAGCGAGCATGACAGCAATAACCCCCGCGGCGGCACACCGGGACAGCACGCTTCGATCCTTACGACTTGGCTCACTCATAATGGGTATTCGTTTCAAAACGATGCAACGCCCTTGGCGGGAAAAGATTATGCATCATTTGGAACAGAGCTCTTAAGAGCTCTGAAGCAGCAATTTCAATCGCTTGGCGGAGGGGACAGATATACTCCGCGGAATGGCCAATAGCAACAAACTGAATTCAGCTGATCGATTTCTCCGGCTTTTCGCTGACGTGCGTTCTGGCGAGGGTGTTACCGCGCTACTTCTCTCGTCGAACGTTTTTCTGTTACTCACCAGCTATTACATCATCAAAGCGCTTCGTGATGGCCTTATTCTGGGTGAGTTCGGCGCTGAAGCTAGAAGCTACACCAGCGCAGCAATCGTGGGAGTGTTGGCTATTGGCGTCCCGCTATACGGAAGGTTGGCCGATCGCGTATCGCGGAACCGACTGGTCAACATTGCAACGACGTTTTTCGTCGTTAGCTTCGTCGCCTTCTATGGACTCTGGCGCACCGGTTTTAACATCGGCGTGATCTTTTATGTGTGGGTTGCCGTCTTTAACTTAATGATCGTTGCGCAATTCTGGGCGTTTGCAAATGACATCTACAACAAATCTGAGGGGGAACGGCTTTTCCCTGTGGTCGCCTTCGGCCAGTCGTTAGGTGCCGTCGTCGGAGCAATGTACGTCGAAACACAAGTCGGATCGCTAAGCGTCGGCGCGCTGTTGCTTGTCGCTGCTGGACTACTTGCCTTCCAATTACAGGTCACTAATTACATCGACCGTCGTGAACACCGTGAGGAAAATATCTCTGCCGACATACTGGAGTCCAAAGAACACGGAAACAAGTCAGCGAAGAGGCCATGGAAAGTACCAGTCATCAATGGAACCGGTCCTTTCAAGCTTGTACTAGAAAATCGCTACTTGTTGATGATTGGTCTCATGATGCTGTTGTTAAATCTGATCAATTCGACCGGCGGGTACATCATAGGATCCTCGTTCGAGACTGCTGCCGCAGCAGCAACAGGACAAACTGAGGGCGTTATCTATACCGAATACCTCACAAGACTCTCCGCGAGCTTCTTCCGGGCCGTCAACATCTCTGCCTTGATCATCCAGTTCCTGCTAGTGTCTCGGATCATTCAGTTCTTGGGAGTCGGTATCGGCCTGATGATCCTCCCGGCTATAGCCATTGGGGGCTATGGACTAATCGCTTTATTCCCCATCTTGCCAGTCATTCGGATGGTCAAGATCGCCGAAAATTCAACGGACTACTCGCTCCAGAACACAGTGCGTAACATACTGTTTCTGCCGACGACTAGGGAGCAGAAGTACAAAGGGAAGCAAGTGGTCGACTCTTTCTTTGTCCGTGTTGGTGATGCTATGCAAGCGGTAGTGGTTTTTGTCGGAACTTCGGTGTTGGCGGCAAGCCTCGCCTCTTTTGCCGCTTTCAATGCCATAATCGCGATTGTCTGGATGATCTTGGCCTTTATGATTGGTAAGAAGTACCGGCAAAGGACCGCTACAAACGAGCCACCAGGTTAGTTTTCCTGTTGGATCGGATCGCAACCTGCGCCTTCAGGACTGATAATGAAGGCGCATGAAGCAGAAAACCTGAAGTCCAAACGGCTTAGCAACGACATGCAAACCATTGCTGAGTCGGTGAAAGGAAGCTGCTGGATGGCTGATGCCCCAACCGTAAACATTGCCAGTTCCAAGGGACGCCTCGGTATTCTTACCCCCGGTATGGGCGCGGTTTCTACTACGTTCATAGCCGGCGTGTTGGCTGCTCGAAAGGGTATCGCTGAGCCGATTGGCTCACTGTCACAGATGGGCACGATTCGCCTTGGCAAACGGACTGACAATCGGGTGCCTCTAATCAAAGATCTCGTCAGCCTCGCCGGAATGAACGACCTGGCATTCGGCGGCTGGGACATCTTCACCGATGATGCCTACACAGCCGCCAAGAACGCTGGTGTGCTACAAAACGAACTGCTTGATCAAATCAAGGACGAGCTTGCTGCGATTAAGCCAATGCCAGCGGTATTCGATAAGGCCTACGTGAAGAAGCTCGACGGCGAGCACGTTAAGACTGGAGGGACCAAGTGGGACTATGCCCAAATGGTCATGGAAGACATCCAGCGATTCCAGGAAGAGAACAGCCTTGATCGCCTGGTGATGGTCTGGTGTGGAAGTACTGAGATCTTTCTCAAGCCGACCGACGTACATGCTTCGATCGAAGCTTTCGAAGAGGGGATGAAAAACGACGACGCCAGCATTGCGCCAAGCATGATCTACGCTTACGCAGCAATCAAGATGGGCATCCCTTATGCCAACGGAGCACCCAATCTGAGCGCCGACTTTCCGGCCTTGGTTGACTTCGCCAAGGAGACCAAAACACCGATCTGCGGCAAGGATTTTAAGACCGGCCAGACTCTCATGAAGACAATCCTGGCACCTGGACTAAAGGCTCGCATGCTGGGACTCAATGGCTGGTTTTCAACCAACATCCTCGGCAACCGTGACGGTGAAGTACTCGACGACCCAGATTCGTTCAAAACAAAGGAAGAAAGCAAATTGGGGGTTCTGGAGTACATCCTGCAACCTGATACGTATCCGCAATTGTATGAAAACATGTATCACAAGGTGCGGATCAACTATTACCCGCCGCGGGGGGACAACAAGGAAGGCTGGGACAACATAGATATCTTCGGGTGGCTAGGCTACCCGATGCAAATTAAAATCGATTTCCTGTGCCGCGACAGCATCCTGGCCGCACCGCTCGTCCTCGACTTAGCGATCTTTCTCGACCTCGCCAAGCGCGCTGGCTTTTCCGGAATCCAAGAGTGGCTATCTTTTTACTTCAAGAGTCCGCAAACGGCACCGGGCCTGTACCCAGAGAATGATCTGTTCATCCAGCTCATGAAGCTTAAGAATACTCTGCGCTACATGGCTGGCGAAGAAGAACTCACACACCTAGGCGCCGATTACTACGACTACTACAAGTAGTCCTTAGTCAGTTTATCTGGCTTCCCCCACGGTCATTCGCAAACACCCTAGACCATCCCTGGTCAAGCGTATATACTGGGTTACAAGCTAATTCCAAGTATCTACCGTGGATCTACCTGTCGTGAGTGATCGCCAACGACCACCGTTGAAAGTGAGCATAAGTGAGCACTTTCTAAAACAGGTAGTCGTACCAGGGCAAGGGACTCGACGCGCGTTACGGGCGCTCTCAGGAGCTTCTGTCCGCACTCTGGGGCCCGCAAGATGAAGCACCACGACCTGAGCACCCGCAGCGCCCGACTAAAGCTTCCCGGGCGAGTGCCAACATACTGGCAACGCATCAGGAGTCGCGGCGGACGGAGCCTCGGCTATCGACGGCTCCCCGGAAGTGACTGCGGGCGCTGGTACGTCAGATGGCGGGAGGACGGTAGCCCCAACTACCGGTCCAAGAGTTTTGGTGACTCTGACGACTTGCCAGCAGGCCGTAACGTTGCCGGTGCCCTACCCTTCGACGCAGCCTGGAGCTACGCGGCACGCTTTGATCCGGAAGCGGAAACCTTCGATGGCTCGGAGGTTGTCACGATCAGCGACGCGATCCGGTACTACCTGACCGTCTACGCGCCAAACCGTCTAAAACGACCTGGGAACGTCAAGACTAGTTGCTCCGCCCACATCGAGCCGGACCTCGGTCACGTCGCGCTAAGCGACATCACCCCGGCGCTAATTGTTCGGCAAATGAATGTGTGGGTCACAAAGCCTCGGATGCTTCCCGGCGGCAACACTAGGGCCGTCAAAACACGCGATCAGAAACGGAGTGCGCGAAGCACCGCCAACCTAACCTACAAACATTTGAGAATGATCCTGAACCGGGCGCACAAGGACGGGGTTACGGTGGAGGGCATCGACCCGAGCCAGTGGCAGGTCGATCAGCTTCCCCGGGCCAAGCGAGCTGGACGCCCTGGCCGTAAGAAGTCATTACTCCGGGACGAGATCCTGGCCGTCCTTCGAGCCGCTGAAGACAACCCGGACTTCCTGAACATTTTCAGGGCGGGCCTGTTCACCGGCGCAAGGGCCAACTCCCTCATCGCCCTAAAGGTGAGCGACTACAACCGCGACGCAGAGCCACGGCCCACAATTAGCTTTGGCGCTGACGATGACAAAACTGATGAAGGTCGGGAGACTGACCTAAACCCGGATGGAGTCGCATTCTTCAACGAGCTCACGGCAGGCCGGGGCGACGATGAGCCGATGCTCCGAAGGAAAAAGCGGAACCGGAATGGCGTGATACTCGACGAAAATGGCGAACCAACCTGGGAACCTTGGACCGAAGGAAATTTAAGATGGTGGATGGAGAAATTCTCCAAGGCCGCCGGAATTCCCCAGGGTGGCGTGACATTCCACAGCGCCATCCGGCACACCCTCGCTATGCAGGCCAGGGACGCTGGCGTGAGCCGCGAATACCTCAAAGCGCAGGTCGGCTGGCGGTCCACGAAAATGATCGACGAAATTTACGGTGGCGTCACCGAGGAAACGCGGGCAGCCCAAATTGAGAAATGGCCTACGTTGGACAAGGCGAAACACGCCGACAACGTTGTGGACATCAAGTCGAAGGCAAAGAAGGCCGGTTAATGCACGGGCGGTGTGATCCCCTCTAGCTTGGCGGTGATCGTATCCACCTGATCGACGGCTACCCGTGAAACTCCGCCGCTACCGGCGTAGAGTTTCCGGCATCCAAAGTGATCTCTAAACGAAGGAGAAACCGTCGTGAAAGTAGATCGTTATACCAAGGTCGTGTTGACCGTCATCGCTGGCGCGCTCTCAGCGTTAGCCATCAACTACATCATCGCCCCGCAGCCTGCCGTCGCTGCTGCGCCAGCCCAGGGGGGCGAAGGACGCTATCAGCTCGTCGTCGCCGACGAGACTCTATATGGTTGGGAGCGAGCAATAGTCATAGACACGAGGTCGGGGACTCTGTATAACGCTAAGTCGGTTGTGGACCTAGGGCGGGACGACCCTTTCCATCACTGGACTCTGGCGCCGGGAAGAGGATACTCCCGATGAGTGAAACGACCGTAGTGGATGCGCGACTCGACAAACTCGAGCGAGACAACCGGCGACTGAAGCTGGCGGTGGGTGCGTTGCTGTTGGCACTGGCAGCGGTGCCTTTGATCGGTGCCGTGATGCCTGAGCAGATACCGGAGGTGATACGGGCACGAGCGTTTCAAGTGATCGACGCGAACGGCAACGAACGCGCCGCGATGAACCCCACCGGCATCAGCTACGCCGATGAAAACGGCACCGTTCGCGCCGGGATGGAAACCGACCGCATCGGTTACTGGGGCGAGACCGGCCCGAGCGCGCCGCGTTCGACCTCGTCGGCATCACCTACGCCGGCGAGAACGACAACATAGTTTGGAGTACGTGGTGCGCCCCCATCTGCTAGCAATAACCTCACTCCCAATGTGCTTGTACTACATTGGGACAATCGGGTAGATACGGCATTGAAGCTGATTTCTGGTGTTTAATCTTTGGTCAGTTGTTCATTTTCTCCAATGGTTTGTAATTGGCAGATTTCTCTTAAGAAACTGGTACGTTTTCTTGGTTCTTTCAATTGGTTGGGAATTGCTTGAACTTATCTTGCCACATGATTTTGCAAGGGAGTCGACGGTAAATAAGTTAGGTGATGTAGGTGTGAATTGTTTGGGTTTCTATCTAGGCAATTTGTCGAAGAACTGGCCGCTTAGAATTGAGCGTAACTAATGCTCTCGGGGGCCATTGCGGCGCGCGGTTGACCGTGCCGGCGGGACGGCACCCTAGCCAAGGGCATAACGGTCGGCACAGTGACCGCAGCAACCGTCGCTCGCGCTCCAACCCGGAAAATCGGCGACGATCGCTGCATGGAGTTCGGCAACATCTTCGTCGCCGGCCCAAACGAACGTCGGGAAGCGACAGAGCGGGCATGCCTGGCCACCTTCCGGAGCCGGAACAGCCGAGGCGTCCTCCGTCGCACCTGCCAAGTGCGCGGCGCTTTCTACTTGCTCCGCGGCCGCGCTCAGCGAGGGCAACAGTGTTTGGCGCAACTCACCCTCCCGATGAAAGCGCTGCGGAGCCAGCCTGATGATCAGATGCACCGGAATTCCCGAGCCGCGACCGTCACGACTCTCCCACAGCTCGGCGCCTTCGCCACTTCCCAGATCCGAGCGAACCTGGAGGGAGCTGAGCTCGCGTCGCAGACAGGGAAACTGAGCCAGGCAGTCGACCAGACGCTGCTCAAACCCGAGCTTACGGAAGACCTCTCGGAAGTGGGCCAAGAAAGCTTGCTCGCGTTCCTCGCCCGGCGGTTGACGATAGATCGTATCGAGCTTCAGTCGGTGGCGCACCCGTCGCAACGCCAAAGGGGCGTCAACATCGAACTTCCGCCCGCCTTCGAAGGCAAGGCGCACGCATTCCTCAACTAACTCGGGCTCGAAGTCGATCCGCGCCTGGTTCAACTGCAGCCTGCAGGAGAGAAGACGCTGTCTGCGTCAGCCGGGCTGCCTTCCTCGCCGCCAAGCCCGCACTCGAAACATCCCTCCTCGGACTCGAAGCTATCCACCTGTACGTCCGGTACGTCGTTGGATGGAGCGAGGTCCAGCACAGCCCTTTCCGCGGCCGCCAGGCCACGAACGAATCGGGCCACGGCCACATAAAAGCCGAACGCAGGAGCCGCGCGTTGTTCTAGCTGCAAGCCGAATGCTGGCAGCCACCAGCCGAGATGCTCGTCGAAGAATCGACGCTGCACCTCACGGCAGACCACGACGCACTCGTCGTTGAGCCCCTGCTCTTCGGCGTAGAGCTGCCGGGCGATGACGATCTGCATGAACTCCGCCAGGTACGAAAGATGATCGGGACGCTCCCGATCCGCGGGAGAACGATCGAGCCCGAAAGCGCGGTAGAAGCCCGAGATATCGGCCATCCGGTGCGAGAGGTAGGTGATGTCGCGGCTGGGGCAATATTCGTTCTCATACGGAGGACAATCCTTGCTGATCGCATGGCCGAAGACAGCCGCATACGAGCTAGCAAGATCGTCTCCCTCGGGAAAGAGATCGGCAGGGTCGAGGGCCGAAGGAGCGAGTTCGGCGGGCCCGACCCGTGGCGGATGGAAGCTCTCATCCTCGGCAATCCAACAAACGGCCGCGCTTACGGCCTCGCGAAAACGATCGTCTGCCAACAGTGCAAACCGTGCAGCGTCAGGCGGTAGCACGGCAACACTGAGGTATCTGTAAAGATTGGCGCGCGCGAGGTTAACGGCTGTCTCCGACATGTCGCGTATTCCCTCAGATCGTGTTGAGGTGTTGGGCAGGACGCTCGAAGGTCGGTTCCTCTACGGTCATGCGAACGACCTCCTTGCCGGAGGGCCCGTAGCCGATCACCGTATCGTTGAAGATCTCTAGCGTCTTCTTCTGACCCGAAGGCAGCGTCACCTCGCGCTCGTGAATCTTGGGGCCCTCAATGATCTCGAACCGATGGATGATCGCCTGCGCTGCGCGAAACAGCTGCAGCACCGCGAGCAGTTCGCGTGAGGGGCAGACATACCGCTCAATAGCCCGTTCGACGCCTGGTCCGAACATCTGCTCCAAGTAGGGCCGCGGCACCCACCGTGGTGGGATGTAGTAGCCGTTCGGCTCGGTGCCAAACTGAGGATACAGCGGCAACGCCACCTGCTCCTCGCGGATGAGGAAATAGAGCGGGTTGCGGGGATCCTCGGCCCAGCTGCCGTCAGGCTCAATGTTGAGAAACCCCTGCATCCGGATCTTGCCGACGCAGGCGCTCATGCAGCGGGTCTCGATGGGCTCACCGTCAGGGGTGATATCGGCGTCGCGGCCTTCGAGTCGCGGGTAGCAGGCGATGCACTTCTCGCTGACTCGTGTGGTCGGCCGGTAGAGGGCCTTCTTGTAGGGGCACGCCTCCACGCACTTGCGGTATCCACGGCAACGCGCCTGGTCGATCAGCACGACGCCATCCTCGGGTCGTTTGTAGATAGCACCGCGAGGGCAGGAGGCCAAGCACCCTGGATAGGTGCAGTGGTTGCAGATGCGTTGCAGGTAAAAAAACCAGGCTCCGTGTTCCGGAAGGCTAGCGGTCTTGCCATACTCGTCCGGCTTCCAGTTCTCGGCCGTCGCCGCATCCTCGTAGATGTTGGGTGCCCGCCACTCCTCGTCAGTGGGCAGGTAGCCGAGAACGCGGCTCTGGTCGGCGCCACGCAGGGGGTGCTTAGCCTCGAAGATAGTCTCTCCCTCGAAAGTGCCATACGGACCCATGTCACCGTACGGATACTCCTCGACCGGCGGAACGAGCGAGTCCCAGCCCGGGCTGTCCGGATTCGCCTCCTCGAGTAGTTGCAACAGCTTGACGTCCCAGTGCTGTGGGTAGCCACCGTAGGGCTTGGTCTCGACGTTGTTCCACCACATGTGCTCCTGGCCCTTGGAGTAAGTCCAGGTCGACTTGCACGCCATCGTGCACGTCTGGCAGCCGATGCAACGGTTGATGTTGAAGACGAAGGCAAACTGCTGGCTCGGGTGCGCCTCGTCGTACGGATACTCCTGTTCGCGGCCAATCTGCCAGTTATAGACCTTGCTCATCAGCCTTCGTCCTCTGACGCGGTTGGTAACGGGATTGGCTGGGGCGGGCAGGCGGAAACCGGCGGGGCCGAGTCGACCTCGGTAACGCGAAACACACCGCACTCGGCAAGCACCCCGTCGATCAGCCGGCATACTGCGTCCTCTCCCCTGATCCGATAGACGGAATGCACGGCGAGATAGTCGGGCTGCCGGAACAGTTCTAAGATACGCTTCGCGTCGTATCCCATTGCCGCGTACTCCTCGATGAGGGAACGGGCCAGCTCATCGATTTCGCCACCCGGCACCAGCGTTCCGACCAAGTCGAGCGGATCCGTGGGCTCGGCCACCTTCGCCGATCCGTGCGTGGCAAGCGGTTCCATTCCTTCAGACTTTCTTGATCGTGACAAATCGGCCCTCCAGATAGGATTTAAACGTCTGATTCTCGTGGCCTGGCGTGAACCCTGTCTTCGCCGGGCCCCATATGCCGCTGCCTCCCAGGCCGCCGGGCTCCGCCTTGGTGACCTTGATCAGTGTCTCCTTCGGCACCGTGTTCACGGCGTGGTTGTCGACGTCGAAGCCGAACGTGAAACCCATGCCGCCTACCTTCTTATGGAACAGGTTGTCGGTCTGGTGCATGGGCATGAGCCAGCCGCGCGTGATCGACTGGTGGGACCCGTAGCGGTACGAGGCTTGATAGCCGGTGTCCTCGGCGAGCGCTCTGCCGTCGATACGGGTCTCGTGAGCTTTGACTGTTCGCGGCGTGGCGATCCATCCCGTGTGCTTCATGATGGTGAACCCGTAAGGCAAGCCCGGGTTGAACTTCACACGCACCATGCAGCGGTATGCGTGGTAGGCGGGGTCGTCCGGTTTCCAGCCACGATACGGCCGATCAGCGGGGTTGGCATCCACGTAGACGTAATCACCGTCCTCGAGCCCCTGGTCCATCGCCGCCTGCGGATTCATCTGGATCTGCCGGTCCGCAACCCCAGGAGATCGTTTCTCGACGCGCAGCGGGTCGCCGAAGTTGGTCGACCAGATCCAGTTCCAGTCGACCACCGACCAAGAGGAGTGGGTGGTGTGACGGCTTTTTGGCGTGGAGCAATAGAAGCGGTAGCCCCGCTGCCACAGTGGGTTCACGGTCTCCTTGACACGCTCCCAGGGCATCATGACATTGCGCACCTGGCGCTCGTTGGCCCCGATCGCGTCGAGAGGAATACCGTAGTCGCGCGGTCGGATGTAAGGGCTGGTCGAAACGATGACGTTGGGAAGATACGGTGTGGCCTCGACCGCCTCACGGTGAACAATGAGATTCTCGCCGTAGTCGATCGCCTCGGGAATGTCGCAGTAGGCGGCCATCCGCCCGCAGTCGGTGTAGAACGGCACTGAGTCGTGCACCTGCTCCCAGAACGGCACTCGTGGGTAGGTGCGGAATAGCATCAGGGCGGCGCCAGGCTCACCCCCGTACTCTCCCTCCAGCATGGCGTCGATGGAGTAAGGCCCATCCTCACCGCGTGTCGTAGTGCTATTGTCGAAGATTCGCTGAATATAGACACGTGACTTCTTGTCGTTGATGAAACGGAAGTAGTCGGTAAAGCGACTGTCGCCCGTCTCCGAGGCGAGGGCGTCGGCGACCGTCGCAAAAATCGCCGCGTCGTCCTTGGAATCGTAGAGCGGCTCAATGCCGTCGCCGCCCCAAGCCTGGATGAAGGGGTTGGAACAAGAGCCGCCAACCTCGACGTCCTCGGCTTCGGCCCAGGAGTTGGCCGGCAGGATGACGTCAGAGAACTCCGCTGAACCCGTCCACTCGATCTGCTGGTCGACGATCATGTCGACCTTGCGGTTGACCTTGTGGACGAGTTCGTAGGCCCACTTGGCCTGGTTGATCAAGTTAGCATTGTTGTACCAGATGAGCTTTGTGGGGCTGGGGAGGTGAGTATGCCCAGTAAACAGCTTCCGGCCCTCCTCGGGGGTGTCAACGATCAGCGGAGTGTCACCAGCGCCCCAGAAGGCGACCTCCTCCCCCACAGTCGTGTTGCGCAGGTGCTCGTGCGTGATGCGTGCGTTCTCGTCCATCACCGGGTTGAACGGATCTTCGTGCGTGTACGTTCCCACCCCGGGACCGGTCCATGGTGAGGCATGGAAGACGCCACCCTTGTAGTTGCCCGCCCAGGTAAAGACGCCCGCCCCGTGGGTACCGATGTTGCCGGTCAACGCCGCCACAAAGAAAACGGCACGGTTGTGCAAAGTGGCGTGGAAGTAGTGGTTGATACCCTCGCCGAAGTGGATGCAAGCCGGTTTCAAAGTCGCCAGGTCGATTGCCAGTTGGCGCACCTTGTCCGCCGGCGCCCCGGAGATCTCCTCGATCGTCTGCGGGTCGTAGTCGCGCAGATGGATACGGTACATCTCCATCACCGGCATCACCTCGACCGAGGCCCCATCTACCGTCTCCACGGTGAAGCGTCCCTCGATGGCTGGATCTATCTGGAGCTTATCTCCCACGTCCTCGCGGCTGATCGCGACGGGTTGTTGCTGGTTCCGATCGTAGACGACAAAATCGCCGATCCGCTGTCGTTGCTCCTCGGTCAGCCCGTGCTGTTCGAAAGAGATCGAGAGGTCCTTGAGTTCGTAGTCGGGGAAGATCTCCTCGGGTCGTAACCGTCGAAGCGTGTCGGTGCGGACCAACAGCGGTAAGTCTGTGAAGCGCTTGACAAACTGCTCGTCGTAGAGCTCCTCGTCGATGAGGATCTTCGCCACCCCGAGGAACACGGACAGGTCACTGAGACCAGGTCGAACACTGATCCACTCGTCCGCCTTAGTACCGGGGGCGTTATACTCCGGAGCAATCGCCCAAATCTTCATGCCGCGCTCAATACCCTCGATGAACCAGTGCGCTTCGGGCATCTTGTTCTCAACCAGGTTCTTGCCGACCTGGATGTGCAGCCGCGAGTGGCGCATATCGTTGAGGTCTATGTCCGAGGTCTGCAGGCCAGTGGCAAAAGGGGTCCCCGGAGCCTGGTCGCCACGCCAGGTGTACTCGGTCCAGTCGCGCGCCCCTTTGGCCTCATCGGGCGGCACTCCACGCACGTGATGGTCGACAAGGCCCATGAGGTTGGCAAAGCGGAAAATACCGAATTTTCCGATCAAGCCATGGAGCGGCAGGCTGGAGCCGATCTTCATAGTGCGCGTGCCAGCCCCTTGCCAATGGGTGAGCATCTCCTCCGGATAGCGATCGCTTAGGAGGCGACGCCGACCCTCATCGCCGCTGTAGGTGGTGGCGATGGCCATGAGACCGCGTGCCACATAGCTCGCGGCCTCGTCCCAGCCAACGCGCACGAAGGTATCGTTGCCGCGGTCGTCGAAGCGATAGAGCGTGCGCAGCGACGGGTCGTCGGTGAGCGACGGGAAACCAGCGTCGGCCCACTCCTTCCAGCCGCGGCGCAGCACCGGTCCCTTGGCCCGATAGGGCCCGTAGATGCGCCGGTGGAAGGTGTAGCCCTTGGGGCATCCGCGCGGGTTCCAGTGCGCGGTAGACCGATTGCCATACAAGTCGCCGTACCTATGCACGTCGTAGTTCTGCTCCGTCCGCACAATGACCCCATTGCGGAGGAACGCGCGCATGCGGCACATATGGGTGTCGTTGGGGGCACACACCCAGGCGAAGGAACGATCGTAACGGTATTGATCGTGATAGACACTCTCCCAGCCGCGTTCCGGATAAGCGGCAAGCGGGTTATCCACAGCGACAATGCTTTCCAGACCACCCGCCCCTTCGAACAGGCCACAGCCGATCTGCACGCCGGCGGCGCCGGCCCCGGCGAGGGCCGCTAGAAAGGAGCGTCGATTGAGGCCAGCGCTGGCATCGGCCTGGGGCGGGTCAGCGGTCTCGCTAGCCGTCCGTTGACTATCATCCTGTTCTCCCAAAATCTCTGGTGCGCTCATTGATCTTGCCTCCGATTACGTCGAGAGTCACTGTTGCGCTGCGCCTCCTCGTCGGCCAGCAGTTCGGTGCCGCTGTGCTCGAGACTCAGCCACTGAGAGACGAGCTTGGTGCCATCACGATCTCCCGCTGCCCCGTCCCAGATCGCCACGGCGATCGAAACGCCTGAGCGGGTCAGGTCGGCCTGCAGGGCAGCGTCGGTTGGTTGCAACGAGGCAGAGAAGACGACGGCGTAGCCGTGCTCGGTGCGTGCGCCGCGCCCCGAGACCCGACCGGACAGATCGGTGCCAGCGGTCAGCGTCCCGTAACCGGCCGCTGCTAGGCTGTGCACCGGCTCAACGTTGAGCTCCGGAGCAGAGACCGGGTTGCCAACATCGCGGCCGGTCACGAAGGGCGCCTGCTGGCGTTGCAGATAGGCATCTGCCGTTGGATTCGTGGAGGACGGGTACATGTCGACAACGACATCGCGGTAGGACGCTGCCAGATCGGCGACCTCACCGGCGGCGGCAGCCTGGCGGTCGGCACGCCAGTACCAGATCTCCACCGCCCCGTGGTCATCACGCTGGCCCATTCCGATGAAGGGAGGGGGGTCTGCGAGCGCCAGCTGCACGGCGACCGCGTCACTGAAGTGGTCCGTCTGCAGGGCCGTGGCGTCGTGCGTGCCATCGGTCCACTCGAGGCGCAGGTAGAGTTGCTGGCCGACAACGGCCGCGCGAACATCCGTAAATAGTGAATACTCCCGCCGGAACCACAGAGGGCGCATGTAGACGCGATGCTCCGGGACAAGGCTCCAGTAGGCCGACTCGGGATCCTCCAGCAAGACGTTGGCAAGGTCCGCCGCAAACAGAGGCCCCGGATCTCCCGCGATCGGTTTCGCCTGCCCATCAGAAATCAGGGAAAGCGTGTAGTAGACCAGGGCCCAGGCCTGCTCCTCGCTCTGGATGGCATCGGCGTACGATGGCATCGGAGTGCCGGCCATACCGGTCAAAAAGGTCCGATAGAGTTGCTCCGGGCGGCCACCCCCTTTATAGATGCCGTGCGTGAAGTCGGCCGCCGGAAACGGGTCGCCCTCGCTGTCACGCAATGTCGGTGCCGAAGGACCATCGCCACGGCCCGTTTGGCCGTGACACTGGGCACAACCGAACTCCTCGTAAACCGCCGCACCCGCCGCGACGAGCTCAGGTGTCGGAGGCGGCGGCGTGGAAATGTCGAGGATGTCGTCGTCGGTAGCGGGTGCCGCCCTGTGGCGCTCGGGCGTGAACGTTCGTACGTATTGGACGGCGGCCTGTATCTGAGCCTCGTTCAGAAGCTCATCGAAGGCGAACATTGACGAACCCGAAATGCCCTGCGAGACCGTCCTGACGAGATCCGCGTCCGTCGGGGGGCGGCCCTGGCGCGTCGATCGCAGCTTGAACTCACCGCGCTGGAAGTTGCGCGGCTTCGGGAACAGCAGGTAAGCGGCCGGGCCGGCACCGTCGCCGGTAGCGCCGTGGCAGGCCTCGCAGTATTGCGTGTAAATCGTCGCGCCCTCACCAGCGACATCGGACTCTGGTGCTCTGGAGCACCCCACAGCGGACATGATAACGAAGAAACCGACAAGAATCACGGCAACCCATACCGAACCAGTCTGCAACAAAAGACGCTTGCGCGATTCCACGTTCCCTCCTGTTTACAACAGTGCCCGCCGTGCGGCTGTTCAGGGGAAGAGCCGCATCAAATTTTATTTATTGTAGTTAATTAATATATAACGACCTGAATATCGTAATTTATGTGCAAGAAGAATACAAACCGGGCATCTCGCCTTTCCCGTCCACCTCCTCTCAGCCAGTTACCGGGGACGAGGGACAGCCGGCAACGCTACCGCGATGAAATGAATCACTTCCGCGGCCGCCCGAGCGGTTCATCTACGCCGGGAACGACCGGGCGACGGAGAGGTCGAGGAAAGTAATTCGGGCACGGCGGCGTGCCCTCCACGGGCCTTATCGCATCCCCTGGAAAGTGTAACTACATCTGGGTGGAGGCGCGCTTCCTCTCTAGCTCCAGCGCCAGATCGGCAATCGTGGTCTCGTTGGCCCAGTCCAAGAAATCTTTACGGAATAGCTTCCACGTATCGTGCATGGGGCAAGGGGCGGAGTCGGTGCACTGATCAAGCCCCAAGAAACAATCAACCGTGATCCGGTTGACGTTCTCGACTGCCTCCAAGACCTCCATAACCTTGATGTTCTCGGCGGGACGGTTGAGTCTAAATCCGCCGGTCCGGCCGCGCATCGAGTTGAGCAGATTGGCGAGTGCGAGGGCCTGAAGGACCTTGGCAAGGTAGGAAGGTGGGATGGCTTCGTCCTGGGCGATGCCTTTGGTCGGGACTGGAACCTCTTGGTTTCTCTTCATGGCTATGTGAACCATGGCCCGGATAGCGTATTTTCCTGAATCCGTGTAGATCATTGGCCCTTG
>Ga0187827_10001849_pt1 | contig 29964 bp, 17 predicted proteins | sample ETNtaG_39_FD_167969 | JGI IMG/M metagenome (GOLD analysis project Ga0187827, IMG submission 167969) | Marine microbial and viral communities from oxygen minimum zone, Eastern Pacific Ocean - ETNP2014_SV_150_PacBio MetaG (Illumina Assembly) | ecosystem: Environmental > Aquatic > Marine > Hypoxic...
CCTCCCGATCCCACGGCCAGGGCGACGAAACCGCCAGAAGCAGACGCCCGGTGCTCAGCCGCACGAGCCGATTGTTGAGTGCAATGTGCCGACCGGGCGGTGGAGGTGACACGCGCACCGGCGTGGACCACACAGATTCGCTTTCTCCGACCGCCGACTCGTCCGTGCAGGACGTCATGCCGACCCATGCCTCTGTGGGAGTTGTGCGGCAGCGCATGAGCATAACGATACGGCCGTCGCGCCGCCTGATCATGCTTGGCATGCGCAGCGTCTTGACAGGCCCGAACGGCATGGCGACAGGGAACGGCTCGGACCAGCATCGGCCTCCGTCATCCGAAAGAACACCCATCACGCGGGAGTCGTCTGTGTCATGTGTGCCCGTGTACCACTGGGAAAACGCCAGGAACAACCTTCCGTCTGCCAACTCCATAATGTCGGCGCCCATGTTGCGCGGGTAAGTATCCGACGCGGCAAACACGGTCTGCTCATGCCTGTCGATGAATGGTTCCTGCCTGGTCATGTTTCCTCTCGCGAAGTATGGTCCTTTCATCTCTGTGTGACAAGAGGACGGAACGTCCAGGGCGGCAGTTAGCATTTTGCATACTTCCGCCTCAGCGGGTAACAATCACCCCTTGGCGAATAAAATAATGATTTCTGGATAGGGCCTGCATCCACAACGCCCAATGTCCAATAAGGAGAATCTGATGCCAAAAGTAAACGATGTTCTTGAACACTTTCTTTCTCGCTGTGATTGGATCGACAGGGAGAAGACCGTCGACCGGGTGATCATTGGTGATTCAGCAAAAGAGGTCGATCATTGTCTGGTGACCTGGATGCCGAGCCTGAAGGCGCTCCAAACGATGGTCGAACGTGGCATCAATTTCATGATCTGCCACGAGCCCACCTTCTGGAATCATCGCGATGACAAGCCCGACAGCGACCCGGGTTCGAAAGAAAAGCAGGAGTTTATCGAAAAACACGACCTGGTGATCGTTCGTAATCACGATTGTTGGGACAAATGGCCGGACATTGGCATCCCATGGTCGTGGGCAGAGTTTCTTGGCATCGAAGGTGCCCCCGTTGAAATCGGAGCTAACGGTTACCAGCACCGGTACGACATCGAACCGGTGGGCCTCGACGAATTCGCCGGCAGGATTGCAGATAGTTGCCGATCGATTGGTGAGCCAATGGTTCAGGTCACCGGGGGTAGTGACATGAAAGTCTCACGCATTGGCATCGGTACCGGCTGCGGGTGTGACATCAAGACTTACATCGAAATGGGCTGCGACTGCTCGATCGTCTGTGACGATGGCTCCTGTTACTGGTCAAACATTCAGAGAGCCGAAGACCTGGGGCATCCGGTCATTCGCGTCAATCACGGCACTTCCGAGGAGTACGGTATGGTCACCATGACGAAGTACATCAACGATAACATTGATGGGTTGACTGCCGAGCACCTCCCGCACGGCAGCACGTTTCGTCTGGTCCCGGGAAGCTGAGCCCAGGTGTAGTTGATGGACGGCCGTCTGCAGGGCGCTCTTCCGACGTCTGAGCTATGGGCTTGGGTGCACCGCCACAAAGGCACCGTATTTCGGCATCATTCCTTTACACCGAATGCCCCGATAGTCGCGCCGTTTTCACCTGCTCCAAGGTTAGGACTATCCGGCATGAGCCGAAAATCCCGGTTCATTGGATCGGCGTACATCGGGTGTTTGAAGATCGAATTCTTATCCTGGCCTGTCGCTTTCTGCCATGCCTTCAGGCTGTTGTATCGTTTGCCGTTGAGGCTGATAACCGCCTTTGAGCCCACCCGTAAAACTTGCTGAGTCACTTCAATCTTGTCGCCAGGCTCGGGCTTTCTCAGCACAGTGCCGAGGTTGTTGTAATCGCTGGAAAATGTTTCGAATTCTTCGGCTTTCTGTGTGCTCACGACATACTGGTCATTCCCGCTGAAACAGAATGAGTTATTACGACTTATCGAGCCTTCCGCGGAAAAAGTGAAGTGCACTGCGCCATACATATTTTTCAAAATAGTATTGTGCGTGATGCGGGAGTTTGGCGATTTCAAAAGATAAATGCCCTGTTCAATCGCGAAAATCAGATTTCCGTGGCCGGTAAAACCAGGGGAGCGGAAGGCAAATACGCCTGAGCCAACCGGCCAGCCCATCCAGAAGTTGTTCCAGATTCTGCAGTTCTTAACCGTTACGCCGGGCGAGTCGGTCATATATATACCGGCCCGGCCAAACCAGCGGATCTCAAGTCCGTCGAAGACAACATTTGGAGCATTTACTAATTCCACGCAGGCTTTGGCTTCCTGTCTGCCGTCGAGAATGACCGTTCCCTTTTTTTGTGGCTCGATAGTGATGGGGGCTCCCTCCAATCCGCCGTGGCTCATGGAGCACTGCCCGGGATAGAGCCCGGGCTTCAGAACAATCCGATCCCCCGGTAAAGCGCGATCCACGGCAAACTGAAGCGTCCGCCATGGCTTCGATTCAACGCCGCGACTGTCCTTGTCCGCGCCGTCTGGCGAAACAGACCACGTTTTTGAATCACCCTCTACCTTGAGAACTGCATCTTCCGTGATCGTCTGATTGCCTACCTCATCCTGAAGCACGAGGCGATAGTGGTAGACTTGCCCGGTCTCAACAGTAGGAGAGAGCAGAACGAGGTTATTCGTCACTTTCGGGTGCCTGTGAACCGCGACCCAGTCGCCTCCGTCATTTGCCAACCATTTTCTTTGCACGCCATCGGGCTGTTTGAAAACAGAACCATAATTCTTGTCTTTGCCAAATTCGACGCTCGCAAAGCAGGGAATGTCTGTTTCGAAAGAAACAATGGCGCCGTAACGGTTGGAGTAAACAACGGGCTTGGTCTTTAGCTTCGGCCCCTGATTCGACAGACGGATTAGTATGGATTCTGGTTTTGACCAGTTGCCGGCCACGTCAGAAACCTGAACGGTGATGTAGGTCATGGTCTCACCTTCAGGCAAAGTGATCGGCTTCAAATGTTGAAAGGGCTCCGATTTACTCCATCCGCCTCTACCTGTTTTCAGTTTCATCTCAGCAGGCCTGCTAATGTAGTCCATGGCTTCGATTTCAAGGACTACCTCCCTCTTTGTAGTAACCCATTCGCCTTCGCGTCCTTCCGGCGGCAGCTCACGCACGAGATTGCGGCCGCCGCCAATCCAGGGATCTCTCTCGAAATACAGCTCGCCGTTGCCACCCGCGCGTTTCGCAGGTTTGGATGCGCTCAGTTTCAGCGAAGGGGGCTGCGAATCTTTGAATCCTGGAGCCACTACTCCGTATGCGCCGCAGTATTCCTTTTTGGGGCCCAGCTCGGACACCGGGCTGTCAGGCAAGAGTTGGTAATCTTGCGTAGCAGGCGAAAGAAACCTCGGGTCGGCAACCAGGTTGTGGGCACCGGTGCCAAACTTGCGCGGCCCTCGCAGCGCGTGCCTCAATGACCCTGGATTCGGGCAATCCCAGAAACAGTTGTAGTCCACCTCATTCGTTGTATTGAGGTTATTTGCGCCGAGGAGGGGAGTGGCAAAACCAGAAACGATGTTGAACCTGAAAATAGAATCAGGGTGCCAGCCAGTGCAACCGATGCCGTGTGCGATGCCTTCAAGAACAGTGTTGTGCTCTACGATAAATCTACTGAGCTTGCACTTTACAAATATGCCGGCGCTGTAACCCACACAGAGATTGCGCCGGACCTCGCCTTCAAAGGCCGGATAGTAAAACTGAATGGCGCAATCATCCTGAGGATAGGAGGGAACCATGAAGTCATCGCGAATCTTAAACAGGCGGTTGTCTTCAATGATTGGCCTCTGTCCTTGTGAGTAGACCCCGCCGGCAACATCATCTGCGCGGCAACGCACGATCCGTACACCGGGCGGCTCCATCATGATCTGATAGCCGCGGAAACAATTAGAGACTTTGCAGTCTTCGGCAATCGTATTCGCGCCGCGAAATTCAACGCCCGCAGACCAACGCCAACTGAGGTAGTTGCGAATGACTAATCCGCGAACAGTGATGTTTGGCCGCCAGAGCGTGATGCCGTTGATGCCGCGTGTCATACCGATGTCGTGTTTCTCAGGCGGCTGTCCGTCCGATGTATGAAAATACAGATAGTTGCCAACGAATGTGAAGCTGGCGGGAAACTGCTCAACGGACTCGATACCAGGTACCAGGGTGTATCTCTTTCGAGTATCCGTTTCCCACATGTGTGATTTCCGAAACGGGTTAGATCTGGCAGTAATGCGATAGACGCCCGCCTTGCCCGCGACCTCATCGGCTTTATCGATAATTCGGCCGCCATCGAACAGGACCTTTTCATATGTTCCGGTGGTCTTGTCAGTGGCTGCACGAATCAAGATGTGCGGGCGTGGTCCGCCGAGGCGGTCTGTGTTGTTGCCAATTTGCACATCACCGGGATAGATGCCCGCATGGATGATGATTTCAGAGGGCTCTGTCCTGTCCCAGACGAGCTGTACGGCTCGCCTGAGCGTATTTACAGGCTTTTCAGCAGTGCCGGGATTGTGGTGTGTTCCACCAGGAGCGACATGGATAGGATTGGCCGAAATGGTTGCTGCCAGAACGCAGACGGCACAGAAAAGCTGGCCGCGTTTCACTTGTCTTTCCATGTCAATGCTCCCGGCCTGGTTCATTCGACAAACTCTAAAACGCCATAATCCTCATGCATGTGGTAATCGGTCCACCGCAGTCTCGGGAACATGGTCAGCTCACGGCGCGACAGATATCTCGACAGGTTGTAGCGGCCTAGAAAGACCCGCCAATTCGATCCGGGGCCAAATGAATCACCATATTTTGTCAGTTCACTAATCGGCACCGCCATTTCGCCTGTCCAGTGGGAATCTTTGTCCCGCCAGTTATTGAGGGTGCCCTCTATTCTCGCGCCAACGTTTAGTTCCATTTTATATTGAAAGCTGGATTCCAATCCGAATCTGCCACGACCCGGAAACCAGAAACTAGTCTTTTTGCCATGTGGCGTCACATAGAGCTCCCAATACCACGTGCTGTCCTCAGGCTTCAAGAACAGTTCGGCAAGATCCCCCATTTTGTAATGATGAAGCTGATCTTCCTTGCCTTCGGCCACGATGTCGGTGTCCACAAATTTTACGGCCATATACAGATTCTTGTCGTCCCACGCGAATTGAACGGTGCCTGGCTCCTGAGGGGTATCCTTGTTGCGTTTGTCAAAAGCTGCTGTGTGGATCGGTGCAGTCTTCCAGATTTCATCATCGAGGAGGCCGTCTACTTTTATTGGTTTGCTGGTTTTCTGCGCGATGACCTTTGTGAACTGTGGTTCTTGTGGCACTTGGTCTTTCTTCTTCTGGACGCAGCTTGTCAGAGACAAGGCGAAGGAAAGACAGGCAACAAGCGGTTTGAGGGACAGTGTTTTCATAATCTTAAGGTTAAAGGTGAAGAGATGAACAGAGTGGAATCTTGGCCTACTTAATTGCTATTCCCGCCTTTTCAAAAGCAGGGGCGATGTTTGCATAACATTTTTTAGCGGCAGCAATTGGGTCGTAGCCCTCGAGACCTGAGATTTGAGCGCTGACCTCGCAGTTGACGTCCCCGGTGTAGCCGCCTTCCTTCAGCATGGTCAAGAGCTTGTGGTAATCGATGCGGCCGCTGTCACCGGGCAAAGCGAAACGTATATTGCCGTCTACCTTTTCGGTATCCTTGATGGCCACGAATGAAATGTACGGCAGCGATGTTCTCAGCGTTTCTTCCAGGGTCATGTCGCGCTGGTCAAAATGGCTGTAATCGTAGACCATCCTTAGCCATTTTGGCTCGCCGAGTTGTCTGAGCAGCCAGACTGTTTCCTCCGGGCGGCTCATGGCGTTGCCGCGGTGGGGTTTGATGGCAATGATTGTTTCTGTCTCTTCGGCAATCCTCGCCCAGTCGGGCAGGCGATCGACGAAAAGTTGCTTAACGTCCTGCCATCTGTTTCCTCCAAGGGTTGTCTCGATGACCGGGGGATCGTCTGGTGAGAGCTCATGAGCGAGGGCCGCGACGGTTTTCAGCCTGTCTGCAGTCTTCTTCTGTTCATCCGGATCTGTGGATGGCTTCAGATTCTCCATGAGTGTTGAGATGCGAATGCCGTGGTCCTTCGACAGATCACGAATCGTGTTTCTTCGTTCGCCGTTCATGTTATCGGGGGACGCGTCCCAGCCTTCCCAGACGGCAAGCTCGACGGCGTTGAAGCCAATCTCAGACAAAATCGGCAATGCCTTTTCTGTGGCAATGCCTTTCATCCCGTAAGTGCTGAATCCGAAGATCATTATGTTCTTGCTCCGTTTGGTGTGGGCCTGCTGTGGAAGTAATGGCGCGGCCATGGCGGGCCGCGAGGAGTGTCGACGCCTTGGATGCTTATCAGTTGACGGCTGCGCAGGCAAGTCCGTTTGACAGATGTTCATGGGCGGGCCGTGCGGGAACTGATGACGTAGAATCTGCGCATGAAGATCTCACAGATACGTGCTCATCATGTGGCGGTAGATCGCATCTACAATACTCGCGTGGCGCCGGCCGGTGGGCATGGCGAAGGTAAAGAAAAATCAGATTACCTGCTTTACACTCTCATTACCGAGGACGGGCTCACGGGGATTGGCGAGATCTCTGATATCGAAAACGACTGGGTCACGGTCAGTGCGGAACAGTTGGAGGAGTGGTTCGGCGATTTCTTGATAGGCGCGGATCTTAAAGACCGGGCGGAGTTGACGGACAGGCTCAAGGGCTCCTTTCCATCCGAGATGAAGCGAGAGCAACGGATGATGCTTTCGTCTTCGCTGGAGATGGCGCTGTTGGACTTAGAAGGAAGAAGGAAAGAGAAGCCTGTCTGCGAACTGCTGGGGGGACGTGTTCGTGACAGCGTGAATGTCTCCTGGGTAATCTATATCCGAAGTTCAGAGCAGATGGAGGATGAGGTGAAGGACAAGATTGCTGAGGGCTTCACCGCATTCAAGATGAAAGTCGGCGAAGACATCGACGAGGACCTCCAACGGGTAAATGCTTTCCGCGAGATCGCCGGTGCGGATGCCTATCTCAAGCTGGATGCCAGCGGCGAATGGGAAGAGCTTGAGGCAATCGAGAATGTCAGGCAGCTCGCCGAGCTTGGTGCGGATGCAATCGAAACCCCGATCCGGCAGGTTTCACGAAATGTGGCAAAGCATGAAGCGGAAACGGTCAATCGGTCACCCGATGCCGCGGCTCAGGCATTGGGACGGGTCCGTGCCGCAGTGCCGATCCCGGTCATCGAACATGTGGCTGACTTTGCGGATGATTTCGCACAGTCACTGATACAGCACCGTTCGGTGGACGTCTTCAATATCATTCCATGCCAGGCCGGTGGACTGGTGCGGGCTGGTCATCTTGCGCAGATCGCAGAATCAGCCGGGATCGCTTCGTTAATCGGGAGTACGATCGAGCTGGGCCCAGGTACCGCAGCCGCCATTCACCTGGCCGCCGCATCTGAATCCGTCACTATCGCCTCGGATCTCGTCGGGCCGGGTCTTCTTGAAGGTGATGTTGTGAAGTCTCCTTTCCAGTATACAAATGGCCGAATTCATGTTCCCCATGGCGCGGGATTGGGCATCGAGCTTGACCCAGATAAACTGGAGCGATGGTCTGTGTGAGTGTTGTGGGCTGCAAATGGATCACGGAGGATGAGGCGCGAAAACCTGGGTAGGTGATTTCTTCATCGGAAGGTATCCGGACTGACTCTCCAAGTATCGCTGAAACATCCTCTGGTTCTGAACCGGGACTACTGCACGTCGAACTATGATTAGAACGGCCTCTATCGGAGCATTGTTGACCATCATGAGTGTGAGCCTTTCTGCCAAGGACGGATCTACTTACTACACGCCTGAACGGATCAGGAACGGGCGTTCAAACCTGGATAAGTATGAATGGGGGAAGAAGGAATTCGGACGAATTGTGGCTGGCGATACTCTTCGTTACTACATCGGCCCCAGGTACGGCCCAGCAGACAAGCTCATCGAAAAGAGCGATGAATTCATCTGGATGCTGCAGCCAACGACGAAGATTCCGCGATTCGTTCCTCGGAATGTTCGGGCACGTTGTCCGGTTCACGGCATCAAAGTGCGCGACAAGAATCCCTGGTGTCCCTATCGCATCGACCCCATCAACAGGCCCTACAAGATCCAATGCATGCTTGGAGGTGAGTGGTATCCGAGCAACGACTTTGCAGCAGGGGATATGACATCCGGTGACTTCCCCGATGACGGCAATGGCATCAATCACGGTGGTGACACCTTTCACCTGCTGAGCGAGTATGCCCACATGGTGTATGGCTCATTTGTGGTGCCGTCTCTGCGTTCTCTGTCCATGGCTTACGTCCTGACCGGCAAAAAAGCATATGCCCGGAAAGGAACGATTCTCCTGGCACGCCTTGCCTCTGAATACCCGAACTACAAAGACCGAATTGACCGAGTCTTCTATGCAAAACAGAAGGACATGCGCGATCCCGATCACTCCTGGAAGCGCGGGGGGATGATTACCGATCTGATTTGGGAAACTTTCATGCTCGAAGCAACGGTCCTGGCTTACGACGCTCTCTATCCCTACATGGATGAAGATGATGAAATGTTGGCGTTTCTGAAGAGCCATGGAATGCCCATTAAAGGGGCAGGTGAACTTCGCCGTTACATCGAGGACAGACTGGTGCGGCCAGGCATGCAGGGCCTGTTGGACGGGCATATTCATGGCAACGAAGGACACCACCAGGCCGCGGCCATGGCCTGCGCGCTCGTGCTGGATGATTTCGACGGCCCCAGCCCGAATTCAAAAGATATGGTCGACTACACCTACCATGGAATCGGCCACTCAAGATATCTTCTGATAAACGGACTCACTCGCGACGGCGGCGGGCACGAGAGCCCCAACTACAACCGTATCAAGCTCGACCTCATCCGCGTGAACAGGCTGATGGAGCTCATCCGAGAAAGACAGCCCAAGCTGTTTCCCGAATCAGACTATCCGGACCTGTTTGCCGGCAAGAAGGCCGAGCGAATGTTTGATTTTTTTATTGGAGTCACCATCCAGGGCTATTCACTGCCGTCCATCGGCGACTGCGGTGGCATTCGAGCCTGGCCCGAAAGGCTCCCCGAGCGTTATTATTCGTTTCAGGCAGAGGACAGCCTTTTTGCTTTTCAGAAATACGGTGCCCCGCGTTTCGCACGTGCCTGCACCAGGCCTGACGGTTCGCTCTTTAATGGCGACCTCTTTGAGCCATATCCGGAAGACGAATTAAAAGCCGCACTACAGAAACCGGCATCGCAGATTCTCAAGCGATCGCGGCTCCTTGACGGTTACGGTCTTGGCATTCTTGCTTCCGGTGAAGGCGCCCACCGCCGAACGGTGATGCTGAATTACACATCTCTGATCGGGCATCGCCAGATGGACAACCTGAACCTGGAATTCGTCGCTCGTGGGGTCGATTTACTACCTGATCTGGGTTACCCGAAAACGTGGAAGTACCGCGGCCAGTGGGACTCCAATTCGATGGCACACAACACTGTGACCGTCGATGAGACGCAGCCAACAAGAGGAATCGGCGGCACTGCAAGACTCTTCGCTTCGGAAGGGGGAGTCCACGTCATCACCGCGTCACACGATCCATATCCACCTGGCGAGGCCAGGCTGGGGAGGCCTGACTCAGACCCGTGCGACCTCTACGAACGCACCGTTGTGCTTGTCGATATCGACAAGGAACACTCTTACGTTGTGGATGCTTTCGCTGTCAATGGCGGCGAGCAGCACGACCAGAGCTGGCACGGAGTTCTTGTCAAGCCCGAGGCACCGTCGCTTGATTGGGAGCAACAGGAAAACGGGACGCTTGCAGGAAAGGGTGTGCCGCAATTCGATAAGTGGAAAGATAAATGGGGAAGAGATCGTGACGACTTCCCAACTTTTTTGACAGAAGTCCGTCGGGCAGCGATCGACGAGCCGGTGTCATGGACGTGGCATACGGGTTTGAATGAAGGTGACGCACTGCGATTACATCTGATTCCGTTTGGCAGCGAGATCGAATTGATTCACGGTCGTGGACGGTCCCCCGCGCGCCCCGAGGACTGGTGGCTGGACTACATCCTGGCGAGACGACATTTGGACGGTGGACCGAGCCTTTTCCTCTCTGTCCTGGACGCGTTTCAGAAAGAGCCGACCGTTGAAAGTGCCCGGCTGATATCGACCGAACCAGTTGTTCTGGAAGTTAAACGGACAGGCGGGACAGACCGAATCCAGCTTCACATACCTTTAACCGAGAGCCGTTCAACAGAGCACCGCGCTTTGGGCCTTCGCGTGCAGTCAGTAGAGAACGACGAGCAGGTCTGTGACGTCCAAATCGGAACCTATGCTCCTGATGCAGGCCCCGGATATATTCAGACCACCATCCAATCCGTAGATTACGAACGCGATGAGATAGTTTTGCCAGTCGACGAAAATGCGGATGCATTCTTTTCTGGAGCAGCCATCCGGATATACAACCAGGGCCGGTCGGCGATGTTTCGTATAAAGGAGTCCGAATCCGAAAACGGATTCTTGCGAGCAACTCTCGACGCCACTGCGCTTCTGGCTCAGGGCAAAGTCATCGAGGCGAGAGATGGCCGCCTGAAATTGGATTCCTACCTGGTCTTTGCCAATGGCAAAGAGGATCGAGACGGAAATCTCCTGCCTGGTCGTTATCACTACGCCGGCAGTTATGTCGGAGATGCCGAGAAGTCTCATCAAGTCCGCGGTGTCTTACGCGGCGAGAAGTCACTCGTCTACTTGAAAGAAGAGGTGCCACTTGAAGAGCTCAAGGCAACCTGGGAGGGTAAAGTCGTCTCAATCTGGCAGTACGCTGTCGGTGACAAAGTTGAGGTCGCCCGTGTGCTTCAAAGGTGAATCTGTTTTGTCGATCAGTCCAATACAGCCCAAAGCAAATAACTTGACGGATTTAGCCCCGGAGGGGCGGAAGCATGTAGCCTGGGGCGCAAGCCCCAGGATTCGGAAGTCTCGGCAGATCCAGCCCCGGAGGGGCGAAAGCAGACTCCGCAGGAAGGCCACTTTCGCCCCTTCGGGGCTGGATTCCGTTTTTGCTATTCATCCCCGGGCTGGCGCCCGGGGCTACATGCTTTCGCCCCTCTGGGGCTACAGAAATCCGTCAAGTTATTTCCATTTCGCTGTATTAGCCATTCTCTTTTGCGGTCTATGCCAGGGCGAAATCATGCCTGACAAGACTTATCTCGATGTGGAACTGGTCGTGGACTTTGGCAAAGACCTCGGCCAGAACTTTGGGACACTATTCGAAGGTCGGGATCAAGGCGGACGCCTCGTCTGCGGTGCCGGCTTCGCCGGGGTCTACAACACTCGCTTTCGGAACGACCGACACTCACTTCAGTTCTTCGTTCGTCCAGAGAATGTTGACGATCTAGCCACTTCCAAACGACTACCCCGCCCTTCCACAGACAGCGGTGAATACATCTTTGACCTCGACGGCCGTGCCTATGCAGCGAGCCACATACATGATCGTACCGTGCGGGGATGGAATGCTGCTACAGAGAAATGGGAAGACGACCCGAGCTTCGGCAGCGAGAGAATGCGTTCCGGGGATGGAAAGATGCGGCTGTCCGGCAAGATTCTTCAGTTGTTAGACGGGGAGTTCTTCTACGACGCGAAAAAGATTCTTGCTCGCCCTGACATTGGCTATTACCACCACTTCTATTACGCCAGGGGACATCTTGTTTTCTTCCACGTGAATCGTGCTGATGAAGGAGGTTTCACAAAGATCTATGCGTGTCCGTGGCATCCCGATGAAGATACGCCGGTGAATCTGGACCGCGCGATAGTGTTAAAGGTCACCTACACTGGAGAGACGCCTTTTGCATTCGGGCAGCTCGGCGATCAAGTCCTGACCTGCTCGAATCTTGGAGGCGTCTATCGATTCGACGGGAAGGAATGGACAGTAGTAAGGAAGTCGCTCAAAGGAGTCAGTTACCAAGTCTATTCCATTGTCAATTACTACGACAAGCTCCTGATGGCGCAATACCCAACCGGCCATTTGCTCGAATACGATGGTGAGATCATCCGGGAGTTAAAGGGCCAGCCGCCGACACTTCCAGGCGTTTCGAAGAGCGCGCGAGAAGCACAATCGACAATGATCTATGGCGGCGATGTCTGGGTTGGGGTCTGGCCGTGGGCGGAGGTCTGGCGTCACGTTCGAGACGAAGGTCGATGGATTTCGATGGGACGCCTGTTCGCTCATCCGCCCACTACCGACAAGGTCGTTCATCCTTATGAACAGGAGATCCACGACTTCAATAAGCAACACGGCACCAAAATCGTCTTCAATAACTGGGGCCAGCGGGCGACCAGCATGGCTATCAGTGGATCGTCGCTCATGATAGGAACATCAGCCAAAGCCCCCTGGCGTCGTGAGAAACGATTCGCCTTCATCGGCGATAAGGAATGGAGAGAATACGGCACGCCCCACCTGTTTACGTTACCAGGAAATCTGGCTGCAACTCTTCAGTGGAAAGAAGGACCGATGACGCTCAGGTTTGTTGTATCGTCCAAACAGATGAAGATATTTCAGGACGGCAAGAAATTGGGTGAAGCGCCCATAGAATCCGGCCTCGCAAAGCGTGTCGCCAACGCCAATCTGAAGTGGGGGCAAGGAGTCTTTGGCGCCCTGCCGGGAGAAATCAAGGCTAAGACACTGAAATAGGACCAGCAGCCAAATGGCAGCGCTTTTGAAGACGCCGAGTAGTCCGGGGCATCCCACCAACCCCGAAAGGACGAAACGTCTGTCCGTCAGCGGAAGCAGAAGGCAGGCATTGGTTGTGCCCTGCAGGCGAGGTGTGGCTGGCCCGGCTGCGAATCATCATGCGCAAAGTCCTGGCGGACCTGGGCGCATCGGTCTTCCATGACAACAACGAGCAAGCCGCACGGTCTCTGGCTGCCATTCTTGACCGTTTTGCTGAGGTCTATCCCGGCCTGCCCCTCTACAGCCAGGCCATCTCGCATGGTTTTGCACGCAGCCGGGACGGTTCTTCGTATCTCACGCGCCCGGAGTACCTGGCGGCAGTCAAGACGGGACCGTTCCGCAATTGGGAGAACAAGCCCTACTGGTTTCACAGCATCTACGACTACAGCTACTCCAAGCTCGCCTGGGGGATGGGCGGGTGGACAGACGGAATCATGCAGCAGTTAGGCTGGCTGGCAGCGATTTTCGATTTCATCCGGGACAGAGAATCCGTCAGAGCATACAGCCGGGAGAAATACGGAGACGAAGCCAAATGGGAGAAGCGAGTACGCGAGAGGCTCATCGCGGAAGCTACGCAACTTGCTCGCGTCAATCCACCGACCATCGGCAACACCTCGTACGGCTACATCACCGGCGCAGTCTGCCTTGGCATTGTGGCGCAGGACAAACAGCTCTTCGAGCGGGGTCTTGAAATCGTCGAGATATACCTGGCAAACAACTGGATGGAAGACGGAATGCCTACGGACGGGGCCTTCAATTACGCCATGATGACCTACGGCATCATCGGCTATCGATGGATGAACGAGTTCTTCGGTGGCCTCGATGTGAAGAGACGATATCCAATCCTGAAATCTATCGAACGGCTCACTTACCGACCCGTGCGGACCCTTTTTAACATCGGCAGCAAACACGCGGACCAGCATGCCCGCTTCTTCCGCAACCGACGTCCCTGGATGCACGAACCGGATCCGGAAAAGCTCCCCTACGAAGAGCACGAAGTGTCACAGTGCCTGCCAATATACGGTCTGACCTGCCTGAGAGCCGGTGCGCCGGGCAGCCGGATGGAGCTCATCCTCGACCATCAGAACACGCCGAACCACGTGCACCACTCGAAGCTCAACATTCAACTCTTCTACGAAGGCATCGAGCTGTTGCCGGACTTCGGCTATTCGGTTGGCTACATCGAGCCAGACAAGGAGCCTTGGAAGAACCTCGAATACGACTACGAGTTGATGGGCTCCATCGAACCTAAGGATAAATGGGGGCCCTGGCGATACGGATACGCAATGCTGCCCGAAGCTCACTGCGTGGGCATGGTGGACTACTGGCTGAGCGGCGTCGTGCCCATGGAACTCCACCGCTACCTTGGCGGCATGAGCCGCACGAATCCTGGCTACTGGGCACAGTTCGTGGACGCCAGTGGACGCTGGCTCTTCGACGGCCGACCGAACAGAGTCAATGTGTTTCGGCGGCAACTCATCGGAGTCGTGGCAAGGATGGCTTCGCCGCCAGCGGACAGTGGCATTGGCACTTGAGACCAGTCTTCGATGCGCAGTCCGGTCTCGCTGTTGAAAGTCCGGCCGTCTCCGTTCGTGTCCCGGTTCGGATTATCATCTTTGTAAGCGACGTCCTTCAGAAAGGCAGCAAACTCAACTCTTGCGGAATAGCCGTAATCCATGAATTTTCGGCTGTACAGCCCTGTCTCATCCCAACTGGACATGACAATGGCATCGCCCGCGTGGAAGAGGTTCTTCAGACCATATTCGCGTCCGAACCGGATCAGGTAAGCGTAATAGGACTCCACGTTATCCGGGCTGAAGATGCTGTTGCAGTAAGGATGCCGGCGGTTGCCAAGGCGCTCCAATGTACGAAACGCCGCTGGTTTTCCGTCGTGCCCAATCACCGGTTTGCCCCGGTTAGCAAAGGGGCTCTGGAGCATGAAACCGTGATGCCCGCGATCAAGGAACAGTCGTCCGCCATGGGGAGCATCGCTGTCACTCTTGTAAGCGCCGGTGAAGCCCATCTCCAGGTAGTCGTCGAGCGTAAGAGCACGCGTCTCCTGGGTCGTCTTCGGCCAGAAATACTGAAGGATCGGTACGCTCTTCATTTTGCGCCACGAGGGCATCAGCGACGGGAGTTCGCGGTCCGGAGGAAGTGGCGCGTCGCGGCTCGCGGCCATGACGGAGATGACCTGATCCTCAGAGCCAGTCCAGATTTCGAGTTCCGGAGTCCTACCCTCTCGCCACCAGAGCCATCGATGCCCGCCTCCGCCGGCCGCGACGCGTAGGACGGCGTCCTGGCCGCTCTGAAGGCCCTCAGGGATGTCGATGACAAACGGGCCGGGCTCTTTCACTTCGACCGCTCTGGTCCTCGTCAATTGGATGCTGGGCGGTTGATTGGCCCAGTCGAAAGTTTCCGGAAGCTGGCCTCTGACGACGTTCGCCCATGCCCTCGGTGTGTATTTCTTCGAAGAGATGTAGTCCGCGTGCAGCTTGAGCCGACCGCGGATGATCGCCTGACCCTCCGGCAGCTTAGGTATCTGAAACTGGAGATAAGTGACAGACATGCCCTGAAACTGCTGAATCGACTTGGGGGCCCGACCGAGGCCGTAGATGCCCTTCGATGGCTGGCCGGATTCTGCGATGGAGACTTGGCGGATGGGCTTGAGAGTGAGCTCCTGCCCACTGGCCGTTGAGAGAAGGATGAGAAAGGAGGGTAGGCACGGAATTGTCTTCATTCGTTGTCTCCCTGAATTGTCTGGAAGCTTTTTTCCGATCCCATAAGCACCAGCATTCCATCACCAGGCGCGAGGGTTATATTCTGCAATTGTCCCGTTATCTTCTTCCCCGCTCGGAGGTCGAAAGCATCAGAGGGTTCCCCTTTCAGCCCGAGCGCGAAGGTGCGTTCGTTGCGCATGTCATTGTTGACCACCATCAGGAAACGTCCTTCCAATGACGAGCCCTTCTGCGGCCGGAAAGAACGGACGAAGATAAGGCTGTCATTACAGGCGACCCATTCCCTTTCGGTGTCGTCGCGTTCCAGTCTGAGTAAGACGGGGGAAAGCCGTTTGATCTCGCCGAAGACCTTTCCCATTTCCGTCAGATTTTCGTTGCCTGCCATCTCCGGGCCTAACAGCGAATCATAATGATAGAACATGACGCCCTTGGCGCCGATTGCGACGGTGGCATAGGTCTGCCATCGAATCTCTGCCGGGGTTGGGAGTTTGTATCCGCCTGGGTGCCTCCCGTAGTGGGGAGGGTCAAGGGTTGCCTGGTCGGCGGTTGGCTCCATGCCAACGCATTGCGGCATGGCCCAGAAAAGTGAGCCGCCCTTTCTTGCTGCCCGATAGAACCTTTCCATTCGGCCGAGGAACATGGCTCGCGCACTGCGGTAGTTCGTCGGGCCGTGCCAGGGATTCAGGAAGAAGGGGTAGAAGTCATAGGTCATGGCTTGTGGGTGATTCGTCACAGCATCGCTCTCTGCTGAGCCGATGTTGTTGTGGAGGAACACCGGCGGATGCGTGGGATCCAACTTGCGGACCAGTGCGTAGTAATCCGTCAGAAGTGGCACACACCACGGCTGCACTTCCTCACCCAGGCTCCATGCCAGCAGACCACCGCGCCCCGCGAAAGAAGGGATGTATTTTTTTTGCATTCGGTACGATTTCTTTCAGGAACATCTGCTTCGTATTTTCTGCATCGCGTCGGGGCAAAAAACATAGCGCGCCGGGCGAGCCGCCCTGGTAAATGATTCGGATGCCGTTTCTTTCCGCGGCCGGGAGCGCATCCTTCAGGTAAGCTGGTGAAGCATTATTCAGGTACCAGGTGTTCATATTGTGCTTCTTCATGAGATGGAGCGCGTATTCTCTTCCTTCCATCATAGGGCCGGCGTAGGCTCCCAGCGGGAAGAAGGATTCGAGCGACTGGGGCTCCAACTCTGGCGGCACTTGGTTTCCTGGAAGGCGGAAGCTTCGAACGTGATCGGGAAGCGCCGACTTCCGAGGCCCGACCTTCTCTTCCACCAACTGCATGGTGTCGATCATAAGTTCGAAGAACGTGCCCGGTCGAAACGCTCCCTTCCGAATCCAGATATTGACAGCGATAGCCGCCAGCTTGTCACGTGGAATGCCGGAGATGTCGTATCGAGTCTGAGACCACCTGGCAGTGCCCTTCAACCAGATGGGACGGTAACGCTTTTCGCCCTGGTTACGGAACATCAATTGAGCAACCGCATGCCCCGGGTGCAGACGCCCCAGTCTGCGAGTGGCGAGCACGAGCGTGTTGTACTTCGACCAGTCGGCTCCGCCGAGGCTGCCGTGAAGGACGATCCCGGAAGGCCCAGTGTCTGCAGGCATTCGCACGACTGCACAGCCCGCACCGGTAAAGGGCCGTTCCTTCGGGTCGGGCAGTGCGCAGTACTTCGATCCTCTGGTGAAGATTTTCTTCCCTTCGAAGTCACATGCGATAGATTCCCCCGAAGGACGGTCCAGCCATTTCAGAACGACTCGCGTCCGATGAGAGGAGCCTGGGTCGTCCGTGATGGTAAAGGCGTTTTTCCCATGCTTCAGGAGCGGCAGCTTGAGGCCGGTCGTATTCAGGTCGGCCGACAGGCGCGTCCGGTAAAGCCATCTTCTTCCTTTACCAGATCGTTTGAATCGAAGGAATGCCTTGCTGACGGAGAGCCCGGTGAACGTGACGGGGAACTTTCTATCGCCCGTTACCTTTTGCACTGCGATGGGCCTGGTCGCCTCAATGTCCTCGTAGAGTCCGATGGTCAGCTCGTTCCCGTCACCCGTCACTGCTTCGTACCCGGCCATTACCTTCAGTGCTGTCATCTTCACCGGGTGCGGAAACTCGATTGGATAGGCGCCACTCACACGGTCGAGAGTGAGCTTGTCCTGATCGCGAAAACGGACCTCCGGATCCTTTGCCGGCCAGTCCGTCTGATGTGGCTCATCTCCACCGTCGTAACCCCAACTGCCGGTCCCATCCGGACGCAGGATGAGCACAGCCCGGCTGAGCATTTTCTCCGACAGTCTCAAGCCATTGAGCGTGACACCAGAAGTGTGTCGGCGCGGCTTCGCCTTCCGATCAGTGATGCCGACGATGTAAACTGTCGGCGTATCCTGGGCGAATTCATTAACGACCTCGAAGGTCTCTTCGGAACGGCTCATGCGCAGATCGGCTTCGGAGGCCCGGACGGGTTGCGTTCTCGCTGAAAACACAACGACCGCGCATAGAGCACAGGCATTGAATCCGTTAACGATTCGAGTTCTGGTCATTGGGAAGCCTGGACGGGGAAGTTAGTAAACCGGAATGGCCATCAACGTCGCGCCCCCTTTCTTTGCGCTCCCTGTTGCAGGATGATGAGACCTTCTCATTTCATCCGGCTGACCGAACAGGAGGACATCTTCAAGCACGGATTGGGAAATGAGCTATGGTCACGCTTACCGCGTCGAACAGACCAAAGGAATCGCTCCTGGGTAGCTGCCGTTTCTGCGAAATGCAGACCCGTGAGGTCAGCAGACACCACAACGTCTGAAAATCTGAAAGCTGTTTGAGTTTTGAAATCCACCGCAATGATGAGAATCCTGTTAATGGCGGTCACTTGCTGTGCCATGTTGAAGGCAGAGGTGATGCCCATGAAGCGTCCGGTGACGAATTTCAAGGACAGGGACCTGAACTCCAATGAGAACAGCAGCCTCAAAAAAATCCGGGGAATGTCGGAGAACGCGCTGTTCAAGTTCTTCGATGAACATCCCCGATCTCACCACATGCGGCAGGCCAAGTTCTTTGAATACGGCGTGAAAGGGGCTGTCAGGAAATGGAAGCTCACCGGTGATAAAACATACCTGAATGTGGCTGTCAAAGCTTACAGGACGGCTCTGCGACCCTACCTGAATGAAAGCGACGAACAGCTCCGAACAAGGATTACCGACAAGGGAAGCATCGATCTTCAGAACCACCGCATGCGGGACGCGTGTGAGCATTTCGCCATGCTCTATTACCTGAGTGAGGATACCGGCTACGCCCACAAAGCAGCCGTCCTGTTGTCCCGCTTCGGAGAAGTTATTCCTAAATGGCCCTGTTACCTTCCCTATGGAGCCGATTCGGATGACGTCAGGGAAAGCCATCCGCAATCTGGTCCGGGCTTCTATCGTGAGTGGGACGCATCAGGTTTCTGGGGCACGTGGATCTACCTGGATCTGCATCAGGGCGTGCCGCTCGCCAGAGCATACGACCTCATCCACACCAGCGGTGAAATGCAGAAACTTGGCGAATTGAAAAGCATCGAGGCAATGCTGCATCGTCACATTGAAATCCAGCGGCAGATGGATCCCAGGAGCTTTGGCAACCTGGATGGATACCAGATGCGAGGCTTCATGCTTTTCGCCCGGTTGCTCGACCAGCCCGAGTGGGTGCACGAATGCGTAGCGTGGATCCGTGCCATCTTCAAGACCAACTTTTACGCGGATGGCTGGTGGCACGAAGGGACAGTCAGCTATCACCGCCAGACCTGGGGCAACCTGGTACCCATCGCCAGGGACCTGATGCAAGGCTATTCCGATCCGCCGGGCTTTGTCAGCCGGCTCGACGGCACCCGCTTCGACAAGCTCGACATCCTGAAAGTCCTGGAGCGTCCGATCGCCCGAGCAAAGCGGGTGGAGGAACTCATCCACCAACCCGACGGAAACTACCAGACAATTCATGACACCAGCTATCCCCAGGCGAACTGGCAGAAGCTCTACATCAAAGAAGCTCGTCCAGTTCTCTTCGGTTGCATGGGACACGGCACCCTTGGCACGGGCAAAGAAAAGAACATGGTCCAGGCTTCACTCCATTTCGGTGGCACACATGGCCATGAGCACTTCGACTGCCTTAACATCACCTATTTTGCCAAAGGGAAGGAGCTGATTTCCGAGACCCTCTATCGTCCCCCCAAGGGCTCCAAATCCACGCGGACGTGGCAAAGCTCCACGGCCGCACACGTCACAGTCGTCGTTGATGAGCGCAGCCAGACCGCGCGGAACAACCGCCATACCATCCGTCGTCAGAAACAGCCGGAAGACGCGATTGAAGGCATCTCTGACTGGCGGTACCGCTGGTCAGGGCATGGCAATGCCATGAATGACGGCAAGCTGCGCCTGTTCAACACGGACTTTGGATGGGTCCAGGTAGCCGAAGCGGACGGCGAGCGCTCAATTGGCACCCTGTCGGCCATGGAACACTACCGCCGGACTATTGCCCTTGTGAAAATCAGCGAGAGCGACACTTATCTGGTGGATGTCTTTCGAGTCAAGGGCGGCAAGACTCACGATTACATGTTGCATTCGTGTCTGTCCGAGCCACACACAATGAAGACATCGCTGGAGATGAAACGGACCTTCGGGCTTTTCCATTCAGGACTTCCCCTGGAGGCCCTGTACGCCGGGAAGACCGACGGCGAATGGGACGTTCACTACACCATGGATGACGGGTCGGCCGGGCTCGTCAGCCACTTTCTGCCCCAACAGGGCGCCCGGGTCACCGAATGCGTGGCACCGGCCATGCGCCGCATCGGCACGGCCCCCTTCCTCGCGGTCAGCCAATCAGACGGTGACAGCACTTTCGTTGCTGTTCACCATCCGTATGTCGGAAAACCGCTGATCCGGGATGTCCAGCTTCTCGATACCATGCCTCGCGATGAAAAGGCCGTTGCTATCCGAATCACGCTGCCCAATCGAGTAGACACCATTGTTTCCACCATGGATGAAGACCCGCGGACGCTCCGGCAGATCGGCGGCGGCGAGGTGAAAATCCGCGGCCGGTTTGCCCACATCGCAGAAGGCACTGGGAAGGACAACTGGGCCTATCTGGTTGAGGGAGATCTTCTGGACTTCAAAGACAGAAAGATTGAAGGAAAGGTCTCCTACCGCGGCCTCGTCACCAAGACATCTCGCGTAGAAGCCGGAGAAGATTTCGATGCTTTCCTCACTGAGACCAGGTTGCCCACCGACGGCTCTCTGAACGGACGAGTCCTGATGATCGATTTGGGCGGCCTGCTGGTTCAGAGCTTCATCATAGACCACGTCGAGAGAAAGAACGGCCAGACCTTCATTCACTCCAGAGACGAGCCGGGAATGACCATCACGCCCGGTCTGGTGAAGCTTGAATACTATCCCTGCTGGGGCATCAGGGGAGAAGCGAAGTTCAAAATCGCGGGCTCTGCGTTGTTGAAGCCCGACCGAACAGGGAAAAGGCAACTCTCAACCACGGCCATCCAGAAGTAACAACTGGAAGACTTCTGAGGCAGGCTCGTAAAGTCGTTATTACTCCCTACGGTTGGTCGATTCCCAGGGCGGCGTCGATTTCAGCCTGATACTCGTAGACTTGGCAGGTTTCCACTTCGCTCAGCTTCACCGCCCTGCCGGCCCTGTGTGATTCGAAGATGGCATAGATTGCGGCGACGTCCTTCAGACCCTCCGTGCCGTTCACCTCTACATTCCGTCCGTGCGCAACTGCCTCGGCCAGCTCGTGGTATTCGATAGCGATGAGCTTCCAGTCAGCCCTGTCATCGCCGGCAGACACTCCGGATGGGAAGAGATGTGAGGTCAGCGGGTCCAGCTCGAAGTCCTCGACCGTCTCAAGAATCTGCTCCTGAGTCATCGTTTCACGGTCGTCCAGCTTCAGGCTCACGCGGCCCGCCCGCGTGCCGAAGCCTTCGATGCATCCCCGGTCACCCAGAATCAATTGACGGCCGGAACCGCCATGTCCACTGATACCTGCCATCCAACTCACGGTCACCCCGTTCTCCATCTTGAACATTGCCTGCGAAGTATCTTCTGCCGTGGGATCAATCTCGATATCCATGGCCTCAGCGCGTCGGCGATAGAAAGTGTAGTCGGCAGTTATCAATCCTGATTTCCGGCGAACCGGCTCGATCAATCTCACATCGCCGTAGACTTCATCGATGTCTCCCAGTTGGTAGCGAATCATGTCAGTAAAATGCACACCCATGTCGAGGAGGAAGCCGCCCCTCTCTTTGAGATGCCTCCAGGGCGTGATAAAGATGTGATCACCGGCACTTTGCGAGTGGAACAGGGCCATATAAGGCGTGCCTATTGCACCTGTCGCCAGGAGGTGGCGGACCAGGCGGGCCGATGGGTCCCTACGAAAGTTTTCGGCCACGGACAGAATTCGGTTGTTCCGTCCCGCGGACTCCACCATCTGTCGGCACGCCTTGACAGTGACGGCCATCGGTTTCTCCACCATCACGTGCAGCCCCGCGTCCAGGGCTTCACAGACCACGTCCTGGTGCACAGATGGATCCGTCACCACATCCACGGCATCCAGGTCCGGCAGCTCTTGAGCCATCTCTCCCAGGCTCGTGAAAACTTGAGGCCGGATGCCCAGGAGTTTCTCAGCTTCCTCTGCGGCCAGGTCCGCGTTTTCTCGTCGGACGTCACACAGGCCGCATAGCTCGACATTGTCGAAGGGAGTCTGGGCAAGTTCGCGCAGACCGTAGAGATGCCGTGTACCCATGCCTCCGCAGCCGACCAGTCCCAATCGTATTCTGTCCATAGGTTCCTCCATCGAAAGGTGGCTTTCTAATCCGTCCGCACGGAACTTTCCACATCGGGCTCCAAGGTCAGTCCCCGCTCAGCATCAAAATCGACTTCGACCGAATACGTCTGATAGTCCTGGTCGCCTCGGGCGGTTTGGTAGACCTCGGTACCCTCCAGACAGATGGGCATTGTATGCCATATCTCCGGGTGCATGCAGATGCCCAGACTTCCATCTGAAAAGAAGGCGCGAATGTCATCAGGCCCCAACACTTCTTTCACCGGCCCTACAAAGAACACCGTCGGGCAGTGTCGACTGGGATAGAAGGACTGTCCCGCATCGGTGTGAAATGCGAAATGGGCGCGCGCCAGTCCTTCCGAGAGAGACGGCTTTTCGGGAGGAGGCTCGGAAGTTTCCGCAGTGACCGTGTACTCACGTTCTTGCAGTCCTCCTACCCGCACCTCCGGCCTGATCTCATTGAACGAGCTGATGACCTGTCCGAAAGGCTCGAAGGCTTCAGGACTGAGAGGCTCGATTTTTACTTTGATAACTTTCATCACGGGCCAAAAACTTCAGTGAGGAGAAGGCGAATCATCTCGTTGAAGTGTAAAAGACGTTTGTCCAACAGGGAGAGTATCCCAGGCTGACTTGAACAGTGCGGTCGGAAGGATCGGAAAGCCATGGCGACCGCACGGCATGTGATCTGGCTATGAATATCCACAAAGCGGCCATGAGGCCAACAGAACTCTGGACTCGGAGAAACCAATTACAATTGTCTCCGCACCAATCGAGAAGTGAGTCTTCAACTATTAATGGGCTTTTTGAGTCTGCCCGAACGGGCAAGGAAGTGAGACGATAAGATGGAGTATCGAGAGTTTGGACAGACCGGGATGGAGCTGAGCGTGATGGGGCTGGGAGGACTGCTCGCCCAATTCGAAGGCCGGTATGGGCATCCATCCCCGGAAGTGAAACGAGCGATGTACCTGCGGGCGGACGAGCGAGGGATCAATCTCTTCGATATGGGATATGGAGATGAAGTGCATATTCCTGAAGAAATCAAGGGGCCCGCAGACAATCGGTATTTCTCTCTGAAAGTTGGCGAACCAAAAGCAGAAGACCTGGACACGATCATCGAGAAGCATCTTCTTAACATCCGCCGGGACACTATCGATATCCTGAGAGTCCATCACCGTGCCTTTATGAATGACCCAGAGCTTGTGAAAAAGATCGAGAGTTTGAAGGACTCCGGCAAGGTCCGCGCGCTCTGCCTGATCCGGCACTACCCGGAAGACCAGGATGCATACGCGGAACGGGGGCCTGAGCTGGATGCCGACGCAGACCTGGTGATATACAACTATGTCTGCCGCACTCACGAGGCCGGTATCGAAGCCTCCGCGCGGTCCGGCAAGGGAGTCCTGATCATGAAAGCCCTGGGCGGGCAGTTTCTCGGATGGAAAGAAATGACGGAAACGGACTGGTCTGATAAGGGAGAGGAGGAGGCAGTGCAACTGTCCGCGCATGGTGAAGGACTCAGGCAGGACCTGGGCCTGGTATATCCTTTTGTAGCGGGTCCATGGCACGAGTTGGCTGGCGGGATCGGGAAGCCACTGTCCACGAACCGAGCTATTGGCTGGGTACTGGAAAACTCCGGGGTGAGCAGTGTTCTTGTAGCAGTGGCAAGCGTCGAGGAACTGGATGAGGCCCTCGGGTCTGGCTTTCCAATTCTCGTTTAGGAAGACCTTTGAACTTCGGATTCCCTGAGCCCTGAAATCTGGACCTTGAACCTCTGAGCCCTGCATCCATTTACCATGAGGACCTGAAAGATGATCATCGATTCACACACTCACGCCTGGCTCCGCTGGCCTTATGAACCGCCGGTTCCTGACCATGAGAGCCGGGGTACAGTAGAGCAACTTCTTTTCGAGATGGAGCAGAATGGAGTCGACCAGGCAGCCCTGGTCTGTGCCCGTATCGATCACAATCCGGACAACAATGAATACGTCGCGGAATGCGTCAGGAAGTATCCCGACAAGATTCATCAATTCGCGGATGTCGATTGTTCATGGAGCGATACCTATCACATTCCTGGCGCAGTCGATCGGTTATCCAGGATTGCTGATGAGTGCCCCATCAAAGGTTTTACCCACTACGTAAGAGGCGACGATGACGGTTCATGGTTCCTTGGCGATGAGGGGACTGCGTTTTTCAAAAAAGCGGAGGAGCTCAAGCTGATCGTGAGCTTTGCGATTGGCATTCAACTTCAACCAGTGCTTCGACAGATTGCAGAACGATTTCCGTCCATACCGTTCCTCTGTCATCACATGGCAGGCGCGAGGGCGACAGAGGCAAGCCCTTATCCCCGTCTCAAAGAGCTTCTGAAGTCGGCCAGTGTTTCGAACATCTACATAAAGATGTCCGGCTTCCACTACGTTTCACACGTGGACTGGGACTATCCTTATCCCGATACCGGCTGGATTGTGCGCACATTATATGAGCACTTCGGTCCAGCGCGGCTTTGCTGGGGATCCGATTACCCGGTGGTCCGTCAGCACATGACATACAAGCACGCGTTGGAGGCATTTCGGACCCACTGCCCTTTCATTCCGGAAGAGGACAAAACCGAGATCCTTGGTGAAGCACTCAATCGTCTTCTGATCTCGGGCCAGGCCAGCTAAGAAAGCACCTGTGCAGCTTTCACTTTCGGGAAAAACAGATTCGGGCCGAGGCTCTTGAAGGCCTTCGTCTGCCGTTCATCGCGGCCACACGACGCGGTTCACTTTCTGGCCTGCTGGTCGCTCTTCACGGCCCCCACGCGTCCCAGCGCGTCCCAGGCGAGGATCATCCAGTTTGCGCCGGATTCCGGAGGAAGAGTTACCTGAGCTTTGTGCTCGGTCCGATTCGCCGGCAAGCCAAGGCCCTCCCAACGTTTCGTACCTTTCAGCCGGTAGAGGAATCGGCACGTGGCTGGCCGGCTCGTTTTGAAAGTCACGGCCAGATTGCTCCGCCGGGTTTTCCGTCCGAGGAAGGCCTGTTCGACCGGGGCCGTCTCATGTTTCATATCGGTGATGACCAGGGGGGAGGCTTCTGCCAGCTTTGTTGCGGCTGCCATGAGCTTCAGTCTGAACTGGCTGGCGCGCTCAGGTTCCGCAGGTGCCGCCAGCACTTGATCGATGGCCTCCCGGACCAGCTTCTGTGCCTGCGATGGATTCTTGCTGTCCTTTCCCAGACGCTCCACCAGTCGGATGAGCTGCCAGTCCTCAATGCCTTCCCTGGATGCCTCCCAGCGCCGAGATGAAATGGGGCCGCTTGCCGCAGGATAGATGACACCGCAGTCAGCGATGGGGCCGTCGAAGTCGTCCCAGGGATCGCCTCGCCAGGAGTTGTAGGCCCAGTAGAAAACGCCCTCCACGCCGAGGCTTGCTGCATACCAGGGCTTCAACCGGTGATAGGAGTACGGCGACAGAGCCTTCATAAACGTCGAGCACGTGTAGGTGTAGACCGGCTCTCCTGTCTGTTTGTAGTATTTCAACAGCTCGCCTTCGGTATCACGGTGCAGCAGCGTATTCAGATGGGGAATCCAGACGTCGATGTAAGGATCGATCCGCTTCACTTCTGCCAGGCTCTGAGCTCCGTCCATGACGAGGCGCACTCTTGGGTCTATTTCGCGCAGCAGCTTCCCGCCCTCGACCACGAATTCTATGTTAGGCCCGGTGGCTTCGTCCCACACCTGCACGCAATACTCATCGTAGCGAAGGCCAAGCGCTTTGAGGTGGTTCAGCCAGTGGGTGTAGGTAAGTCGAAACGCTTTGTCCCACGACTTGTCTCTGAATTTCCATCCATATTTCTTGGTCACGCGCCGCTGAAAATCGCGAATGATGCCGTAAGCGAAAAGTATCTGGCCGCGCGCTTTTCGAGCGTATTCGATTTTGATGCGCAGCATGCGATCGTAGGACGAATAATCGAAGCCTCCTTTCGGATTGCCTTCGGCATCGAATTCAGGCGAAGCCATGTGCGTGTTGATGAGATAGAAGTTCACCTTGTGCTCGAAGAGGTCCCGGACGTAAGCCTCGTCGCGGGCATAGTCCCAGTTGTAGACTGCGAATCCCGGACTGGTGGCGAGCCGCAGAGGCTTCACGTCGAGTCTCACTGTCACCGTCTTGGCCGGTGGAGGTCCCTTGAGCGCGGTCGTGGCCAATGGCCTTGCCGCCAGCGTGCATTCGTATTGGCCAGGTGGCAGGTCGCCGGCCGGAAGCGTAATCCACACTTGGCGGCTCTCCCCCGGCGGAACGTCCAGTCGTCCGGTTCGGTTCAGGGGGATCAGCGGATCGGCAACGACCTTTCCGCCGCGCAATTGCTGCCAATCCGGGACGGACAGGGCCGGAGCGACGCCCTCAAAGGTCAGATCGTCCGTGCTGCCTTCCACAAGCAGGAAGTCATCCAGCCACACGCTGCCGGTACCCCCGCCCGCATCGTAGACGACCAGTTGATATCCAGGGCTCTCCGGCATGGAGAAGGAAAATAGCATCCGACGCCAACTGTGGGTGCCACCTATGGGACGTGAGCCAGCCGCGTAGGTCCAGCCTTTATTGATTACCTTGACATAAACGTTCTGCGTCGCGCCCTCTGACCTGGCCCAGAACTGGAGCGTGTAACGCTTGCCGGCCTCCAGCTCGAGATTCTGCCTCACGGTAAAGGTCTTGCCCGCGGTGGGACGTTCAATCGCAAGCACATTTCCTCGGCCGGGATGTGCAGCGAAGCTGTGACTCTCCTGGCTGCCAGTGACATTCCTCCAGTCATCGGGAACGCCGTCACGGTCGGCATCGTCGTTTAGTCCGGGGTTCTTTACCAGGTTTTCTGCTTCGGTGGACAGCGGCGCCAGCCATTGAAAATCGCTCGCCGTCACCCGCAGGCGCAGGGGAGCTTCGCTCAGGTTGGTGATGATGACATTGCCCGACTCATACTCGTTCACGAGCGAGGTGAAGTTGAGTTCCGATATGCTCTCGCAACTGTCCGGAAATTCTGTTCGCCCGATATTGAGCCAATTGTTCTTTGTCCAGACAGGCCAGCTCATTCGGCTCAGTTTTCTAGCTGACGCAGCCACCGATGCATTGAGTTTCTGGTAATTCTTCGCCTTCAGCGGCTTGCCTTTTTCAATGCTGAGGTTGATGGCCCCCCGCAGGGCGCCGGCATCTTCCTCTGCCCCGGACATCGCGGCGGTCAACGAACTGTAGAGGGAACTGTCTTCGGAAAGCTTGCCCTGGAGCTTGTGCAAATCCTGGATAGAGCGATCCAGAGTGGCCAGCGCCGGCCGGGGCTGAACATTCGTCGGCACGGCCACACGCCACACGACCTGTTTGCCGATTCGGGCTCCGAAGACCGTCTCGTCTGCTGACAGGCCTACCGGATAAGTCAACTCGACCTCCCCGCCGCCTGCGCCAGTCTGCACCACTTTACTTCCCGTTACCTGCACGTCTGCCACAGTGCCGGGCGCGAGCTTGAGCTGCACGCGTGCCCGATTCGCGCCGGGCACTGGCTCTGGAATCTCGATAGCCTGGAGTCGGGCCGCGGTTTCCGCGAACACAAGCTCTCCAAAACGTTCAGGCTTGAGGAACTTGCCATACGTGCAACTCCAACTTGACAGCTCGTCTTCGACCTTGCGTTCCCGGCAGAAATTAGCGCGCCACTTCTCACCGGACTTCACCGGCCCGCCCAGATCGCTCCACGGTACCGTAAACTCCACACTCCAGGCATCCCGCTCCACAAAAGCTCTTACTTCAAGAGCAGGATTCCATTTGTCTGATCGGTCCTTCGCCTCGTAAGTCACTCCGAGGCTGTTGGAGATGACATGGTACCAGCCCTTTTGGCCCGGCCGCTGGATGAAGATCTCGACGCAGTCATCGCGCCATACCCCACTGTCACGTTTCGTGTACTTTGCCGCAAGCTGATTGATTCTCGGCTCGTCACAGCGAAAAGCGACATGCAGTCCCGCGTCGCTGTAGAAAACAGAGGCCCTGGTCTGCGTCTTGGCCGGCCCCTTCCCTTCAGCCTCGATAAAGGGAAACAACTGTGCGCAGCTCTTCCACCCAGCATCATCCAGGCGACCGTCCACAACGGGTTCCGGGCCTCGACCGACCTGAGCCAGAGGGAACTTCGCCCAGGTGCTGCCGGGCACGAGCACAGGCAGCAACACCAGCAACTTCGTTATTCTCAGACGACCAGACGTTCTTGCAGTCATGACGGTTCTCTGATGATTTTCCGCAAACTGACTTCACTTTCCTACCTTTCACCACTGCAGCCATTACAGGCCGCGTAGAAAATCAGAATACGGTTCGAGTCGACATTTACAATGGTCCGTTCTCTGAGCAACTCGGCCCGACCTGTCAGCAACAGCACTCCGGCTGGATCGCGTTGGCGAAGCGTCAGGAAACGAAGGATAAACGAATTCGAGAAGCCATCGGAGGTAAACAATGGGATTGAAGCTCTGTCATCATCATGGATTTACCGTATCGGATGTCGATCGTTCCGTGCAGTTCTATCGAGATGTATTGGGGCTGGAACTGGTACGTGTCTCGGATAGATCGGACCTGCCTTCCTACGACCGGATGCTGGGCTACGATGATGTGAAGCTTCGCATCGCGATCCTCCGCCACCCGGTAAACGATTTCATTCTTGAACTCGTGCAATACATAAGCCCGGAAGTCAGGACAGTGCAAGATCTCGAGAACCGCGTTCTTGGCGCATCTCATCTAGCCTTCGAGGTGGATGATGTGGACGAGCAGTTTGAGGCATTGAAAGCAGCAGGATTCGACACGATCAATCCTCCGGTTGATATTGTGCGCGACGGCAAGAAGGTGGCGAGGGGCATGTACGCTCTCGATCCGGATGGCATCAGCATCGAGATGTTTCAGGAATTTCATGACGTGGTGAGCGAATGAAAGACTCACCTCTGGCACTGGTTACGGGCGGGGCAGGAGCAATCGGTACCGCAACCGTTCGGCGTTTGCTTTCCGAGGGAATGCGTCTCATTTCATTGGACCGGTCAGAAGAAGAATTGCAGCGCCAGGCTGAGGAATTTGACACCCAGAACTTGATTACCCGCGCGTTCGATCTTTCAGACAGCGCGAACATACCGCACTTGGTCGATGACTTGATCGATCTACATGGGCCAATCACTCGATTGGTGAACAACGCAGGCGTTTGGGAGGGGGCTCCAATTATCGAGATGGGAGATGACATCTGGAATCTGAACTTTGCCGTCAATGTCACTGCTCCATTCGCGCTCATGCGAGGAATCGCTCAGGTGATGGCTGGAGCGGGCGGGGGCAGAATCGTCAACGTGGCCAGCCGCAACGCGCTTCGCTCCAGCACCAACAACGCCGCTTACGACGCGTCCAAGGCCGCGCTGGTTTCGCTGACGCGCACGGCCGCGGGAGAGTTCGCCAAAGACAACATCCGCGTCAACGCGCTTTGCCCCGGAGTGGTCTCCACTCCGAGCACGACAGATATCGAAGAGCCGAACTTCAAAGCCGCATACACCAGGCTGATTCCAATGGCTCGCTACGGAAAACCGGAGGAGATGGCTGGTGTCATCGCGTTCCTGCTGTCGGACGATGCGAGTTTCATCACTGGC
>Ga0187827_10001858_pt1 | contig 29877 bp, 21 predicted proteins | sample ETNtaG_39_FD_167969 | JGI IMG/M metagenome (GOLD analysis project Ga0187827, IMG submission 167969) | Marine microbial and viral communities from oxygen minimum zone, Eastern Pacific Ocean - ETNP2014_SV_150_PacBio MetaG (Illumina Assembly) | ecosystem: Environmental > Aquatic > Marine > Hypoxic...
CGGTCCACTCCCGGGATAGGAAATAGGCAATGGCGATAGTCATGCAGAAAAAAGTTTGTGCCAAAATTCCGTGGGCCATTGACACCCCGAGCGGAAGATATGTGAGTACCGTAATGCCACCGAGAATACCTTGAGCTATCACAACTGCCAAAGCGATCCAGCCCAAGCGTTTTAACCATTGACGAGATTCCTTACTCCAGAGCCAAAATGCGAGAACCAGCATCAGAAAACCTACCACGGTAGCGAGCATCCTGTGGGTGTGTTCATAGAGAATCCCCCCTATCATATCAGACCATGGGAATGTGAACATGAATTGACCGTAGGTATTTGGCCAATCAGGGACGGAAAGTCCGGAGCCGGTGCTGGTTACAAGACCGCCAGCAAAGATAAGGAGCAATGTGGAAAAGGCAGTAATCTTGGCAAAGCGCCGCAACCACACGGATGGGGTTGATTTCTGATCATTAATAAGAGGAGTGATTATGGTAGATTTGTTGGACATGATTTAGCTTCTTAACCCTAATGGTTATGGATATACAAAAGACAGAAAGAAGGTAATGAAAACTATATAACTTTACGGATTATCAGGAAGCTTATTTCTTTTTTTCCGGCCTTGTAAGCGTAAAGTCTACCGTCTCGGTGGCGCCATCTGCGACAGTTACAGAGACAGATTTTGTTCCGAGTTTTTCGTGCCACACTTCCAGTGTGTACTTGCCAGCCGGCAGACCGCTAATTTTGAAGTTGCCGTCTTCGCCAGTGACATCGAAGAAAGGATGATTCACTACAGCAACATAGCATTTCATCCAAGGATGGACGTCGCACTTAATTGGAAACATCATTTCCTGCTTGGTAAAAGTCACCTCTTTCTTTTTCTTGAACTTCGGCATGGCAATATTAAACTGAGGGTTCAGTTTAGGCAAGGAATGCACATTATGAAGTGTACCATCCGTGTTCAAAATATCTACAACCTGACCGACTTGAACACCCAGAACATGAGGTGAATAGATACAACCGTTCTGATCGAGAACTGCATGTTCTTCAGGTGCAGGATAGTTATCCGCTCCTTCCTTAATCCACACAAAGGCGTTTTTCAACTCACCGCTATCGCCGACGATCAACCATTCAGATCTGGCGGGAGCATCTTTGTGTTTACCATCGCAGATAGGATCGGCTGCCATTTTAAGAGCTTTCATCCGAGGGACTTTACCTTCATACTTTACAGTGCCGGTAATAACTCCACCGGCAAATATGTTAACCATCGGAAAAAGTATCAGTACAAAAACTGTACTTAGCCTAATAAAACTCGATTTCATCGTAACTCCTCCTTTAACAGTATCCAAATGTAACTAAACCAATTTAAGCTATCAACCGGGCAAAGTCTATTCCTTAACTACCACTCTTCATCATCCCATTCATCTCCTTCTTCATCTTCTACAGGCTGAAGGAAGTTATAACCATTTTCAATAAAGTAGCTGTTGATTTCCCTGGAAATGTCAATCTTCCCGGGAATTGTGTAAAGGTAGTCAGTCAATCCATTGATAAGGACACTTCTGTCTCCTGCCAGAGCAGCCACATCCTCACCTACGAACTCAAGGACATCAGGGTCCTGAACTTCTTCAACTGTTGGTATGGAAGGTGCCGGCATTTTCGTCCCTTTCATCATCGATTGAGGATCATCGAGCCAAGCCGAAACCCATTCAGGCCGCAGCCGTTCCTTCACCAGAGCTAAATTCGGCGCCCAAGTTTCTGGAGTTTGAGTAGGAAATGTCGTTCCATAAAAGTGACATTTATTGCACTCCCCAAGCTCCTGCAGTTTCTCACCTGCCTTGTAGGAAGAAGTTGTTCTGTCAACATTATGGGGAGATTCATAGGCCAGTTCCTGTCCATCCAGAAACTGGAAGTATTTAATAATAGAATTCCATTCATCATCTGTGAAATGAAATGTAGGCATTCTTGCTTTTAAACTAGGTCGAATTATAAATGGTTTCTTAAAGAATTCGAATAACCAATCAGGTTGAGTTTTTGAACCTTGACTATTCAAGTCAGGCGGACTGAAATCAACAGTAACCTCTTCTGCTGTTTCCTGATCAATACCGTTAGCACTTCTCAGCCAATCTGTGATTGTGGGTCTTATAGCCCCGCCATCGCCTTCAACAAAGTGACATCCTTGGCAATTAAACTCTCGTACCAGCCATTGACCTTCATGAACATCTGGATTAACTGACCGAGCAGGCTTTACTCCGTACGAAGCTTTCTCAAAACCGAGGAGTGCTGTGGAAAGTGCTTCCACTTCCGCTTCATCAAAATCAAAGTCCGGCATTCTAAGCTTTTCATAAGCAGTCTTTACCTTATCCTTATCAAAACTGCGAGGATGCAACAGTTTCTGAGTAAACCAGGCCAGTTTTGTATGTTCTATTTTCAGAAGTCCGAAATCCAGCTTATCAGCATGCTTGATTCCTACTTCCGTTAACTCTATTCCAATAGGTTTTTCATCTTCAAACCCCGAGATATTATGACAGCCGAAGCAGCCATAAAACCGGATCAGCTTTTCACCGGTGTAATCCAGCTTTTCTTTTTCTTCCATACCTGAAAGCATAATACGCGAATCGTAGTCTGAATTCATCTGGAGTAAAAAACTGAGGACGATTTTATCTAGTTCCAGGTTATTCTGAGAGGGTACTTCCTGCCCTTTGAATCCATTCCCATCCAATGTCATAAGGTATGCAGCAATATCAGCTGCTTCCTGATTAGATAGTCTGAGGTTTGGCATTGTTGTTTCCGGAGAATAGCGCTTAGGCTCTTTCAACCAGTTATAGATCCACTCTCGCGATGTTTTAGCTCCAACTCCTACCAGATTAGGACCGTGATCTCTACGCAAAGACTGCAAGGAAGTTACTTCGTCAGTCGGTTCATTTTCTATACGATGACATCCCAGACAACCCAACGAATTCACCAGGTCTTCACCACGAGTTTCGTCTCCCCAGCGCGGAACATCATTGAGCGAAAAATCTTCGCTGTTATTGAATAAATAATGGACAATGGCATGTAGTTCCTGATTTGTCCTGGCTATATCTTCATCGCTGCTGTTATTTTCCAATTCGAAGAATTTCGGCATCCAGCTGTTGTGCCTGAACGCTTTGGGATCCCGAATCCAGAGATAAGTCCAATCTTTCGAGACCTTGGATGCTATCCTGTTCAAATCTGGTCCAATTCTGCGCTTATCTTGATATCTTTCAATCGTGTGGCACCCGAAGCAGCCAGCCCTCTCAATTAGATTGGTACCCAGACTAAGTTTGTCAGCACCTTCCAGATAAATCTCTTGATTGTGACATTTGAAGCATCCTGCTTCGGTGTATTGAACTGGAAACATGGGTGTATCCCAGTAGTGAAGTTCATGCCAGCCATACTTCTCTTCCCACTCCTTGGCCTGTTCTTCATTCCTGGGAGTATGAGCGGAATAAGTAAAATCTGTACCTCTGCCCCGGCCGGAATGACAACTCGTGCAACCAAAAGATTCCTTGGGATGAGGTGATTCACTCAAGAGATAGAGTTCAAGATTAGGATGTGTTGTGTGGGGTTGAGGTGCATCCTCATAACCGGGAGTGGCGATACCCATATGACAGGTCGTACAACGATCAACTTTAGGCACATTTGCGAAGTTCAGATCTTCAGTAATATCCTTGATTACAATCTGATCTATCTTATAGTAGGGAGCAAGAAAATCGAGTACCGGTAAATCCCGAATTGAATTACCAAGACGATTACCGAACGTCATCTCATCAGGATCCACTTTTTGGAGTTTTTTCCCCAGGACTTCAGCTTTACGTCTTAACCTTGAAATTTGATCTTGCGCTGCTTTTTTGTCCGCCTTAATACCTAGAATCTGTTCCTCGATGTCTTCGTACTTCTGTTCTGCTTCTTCAGACTTGAGACGATGCTGAAGAAGTGACGCTTCCAAACGTTCTAATTTACTACCTGTTTCTTCCGGATCACCGTGACCCTTTGCGACTGCTTCTTCATAAAGATATTTGGCGACGTCGTACTCGGCCTTAACAGAAATATATTCTTGAGATGCAGCGTATTTATCATCACCAAGTGAACTAAGTTCATCTTCAAGACGTTCCAGTTCCTCATCTTTCTCAGTCAAGGATTCTTCTACAGTTTTCAGTAAGGATAGTGCTTCCTGATATTCTGACATTTCGTTGAGTATTTTTTCTTCGAGCTTCAACAGGCTATCTGTTTGGACAATTTCCATCTGCCGAAATTCACTTTGGTAAGTTCTCCAGCTTCTGCTGTAATCATCGGCAAAAGTCCAGATCAAAAGCAACAAAAAGAGAATACTGGAAATAGCGAAAACCCTGTTCAGTTTAAAAATGTTATAGTGTCGTTCCTGTTTGTCCAATGGTCGTCCTATATATTTAAGAAAAATTCAGGAATAGCGATGATGTATTTGAGATTAAAAATCCACCTAAGATACATTTTAATCGGCAATGCCACCATACTGAGTACTAAAAAGATAAATACACCATATTTAAAGTTTCCCATTGATTGGTGAAGCTTTTTGAAAACTGTTTTCGCCAGCAGAGGAGGCATGATAAGGAAATACCCGAAGATCACAATGATTCCAAATATCTCTCTCAGAAGAATATTTTCCGGCAGTCCCACTCCTAACAATTTGATGTAAATCAGATCGGAGAGATTTATGTTAGTAAGAACTTCCAGTTTATGCAGATCCCAATATTCAAATGGTCCAAAGAAGTTCCAGTTTGGACCCCTGAGAAATGTGCCCACCATGATTAAATTAATCCAAAGCCAGAGCCAGCCAAATATAAAGATTGACGCTGCAATCCTCCGGTGCTTGAAACTGTAGAACCCACTTACTTCACGGTTGATATCAATATATGGAATCGCCATGAGCCCTATAATCATAAGTGTTGGGAAAACTACGCCAGCGAGCCAAGGATCAAAATATACTAGCATTTCCTGGAGGCCCAAGAAGTACCATGGTGCCTTAGCGGGATTTGGTGAATTGGTTGGGTTGGCCGGCTGTTCAAGTGGCGCCTCTAAGCCAATAGACCAAACAAGCAGGAACGCCATGAGCAAAACCAGTGCAATTAATTCTATATAAACCAAGTCCGGCCAAACGAGTACTTTATCCTTGGGATCGTGGTATTCATTTGGTTTTTCTCCGGCATCAATCAGCTTATCATTTTTCATACCCTGATTCATACTGAGCCAGAGAAAAAAGTGAACGAGAAACAACAGGCCGACTATAGGAACATTATCTGGCTTGAGTAAAATGTGTTTGGCATTCTCATCCTGGACACCAATAATCATGAAACCGATAAAGAATGTATAAACAGTAATCAACCCTTTCTTCGTCCAGAAGAAGTCAAACTTCAGCCGTTTGTTCCATTTCTCGAACCAATTCGTAGGTGGAAAAATAAACGGATAAATGAACAGGATTACAGTTAAAATAACTGTCGGATGAGAAATCCCATTTATGAAATGCTTCAGTTCAACCACGACTCTTATCTAGCAGACCTGCATCAGGTCGGCCCAGAGATTCCTCCATCTTTCCTCACTCTCCAGAAGTGAACAGCCATAAAGATCATAATAATAAAGGGAAGACCGATACAGTGCAGCACATAAAACCTTAATAAGGCCGACTCGCCAACAAATCTGCCGCCTAATAGAGCAAAGCGGATATCACTGGCAGCGTGAACAAAATTAATATCACCCAAACTCAGGAGTGCTGCACCCGGACCTTCGTGACCTAAAAAGGGAGTTGCTCGAGCCATATTGGTTCCAACAGTAACAGCCCAAATAGCTAGCTGATCCCATGGAAGAAGATAACCTGTGAAACTAAGTAATAAAGTCAAGAACAGCAAAATCACACCTACTACCCAATTGAATTCACGAGGCGGTTTGTAAGAACCGGTCATGAACACACGGAACATATGAAGCCAGACCGTTATTACCATGGCGTGAGCTCCCCAGCGATGAATCTCCCTCATGATCCCCAATGGTACCTGTTCACGTAAATCAATAATATCTGTATAAGCATATTCCACCGTTGGTCGGTAATAAAACATCAACAGAATACCGGTGATGGTAAGCACCAGATAGAGAAAGAACGTAAGTCCGCCCATGCACCAGGTAAACTTCAACTTTACAGCATGACGAGGGAGTCTTACGGGATGAAGATGCAGGAATACACTGTTTAATACCGACATCATCCTCTGACGGCGAGTTCGAGGAACACCACTGCGGAAAATAGATTTCCAAACAGGTGATTCGCCAAGCCGTTGAAATATGTTTTTCTTCTTACTCATCTGTTACACTTTCAGGAATGACTCAGGATCATCCCACTGCCCTTTTTCATACTGAAATAATTTTGATTTATCCACCAATATTTGTCCATCATCTGCCAAAGTAATCTTGAACCGCTCTAGCGGCCGCGGGGCTGGTCCTTCGAAGTTAACACCTGATTTCCTAAATCCACTGCCGTGACAGGGACACTTAAACTTCCTTTCATTATCAAGCCAGTTAGGAGTACATCCCAGATGTGGACAGACTGTAGAAAGTGCATAAATATATTCAGATGTCCTCACCACCCAAATTGCGTGCAACTTCTTCCATCGAATATTAACCTGTCCAATTTGATAATCATCCGGAAAGCCAATTTTAAACGATTGAGGCGGTTCAAAAAGAACATTAGGGAATAAAAATCTTACGGTCATAGCGAAGAATCCACCCGTGGCTGCAGCAAAAGCCAGCCACGCCACCGTCAGCCATGAAAAAAAGGAACGGCGCGGCATTTCATCAGAAATAGAACCTTCTCCTACAGATGCCGGGAGATGTTTCTTGTCCTCTTTTGCCTCTAGCTTTTGTTCAGCTCCAGCAGCTTCTTCCTCTGGTTTCTCTTCAGGAGATTCTTGATTTTCCTGTTCTTTTTTTTCTTCTTCAGTCATAAGTATTAAAGTTGTAACGCTTTCTGAGCTTCATCTCGAACTCTCATAACAGGATCATTCCGACTTAAATCTTTTATTTTTTCATTCAATTCATCATTACTTAGATATTTTGCAGCTTCAATTGCAACAAGAATTGCTTCAGTTCTTTCGTCTGCATCAACTTCACTGTAGCTTTTCAGATAATCTCGATTGAGTAGATCAAGCAATATATGGCTGCCGCTACTGTTTCCCATTTTTGCAAGACCAATTGCAGCATCCCAGCGGACGTTTGGTTCACTATCATAGAGCGCCTTCTCCAGAGCAGGGAAAGCAGCTTTAGAGCCAATATTCCCGAGAGAAATAATCGCTTCAAGCCGAATGCGTGCATCGGGTGCTTCGGCCAGATCAATGAGCGGTACCATGGCTCTTTCATCGCGCAAAAGCCCAAGAGAATGGATTAAAGTTAATTGATTATCTCCAGATGAAGACGATAGATCAGCCAATAAAATGGGTACGAATTCTGTTCTTCCCGTCCTTCCCATAGCCAGTGTTAAATATTGACGAACGCGTGGATCATCATGTTTTGCTTCACGATAGGCGAGATTCATCTCGGATATAAACTTATCTCCTGGAGGAATGAGATCAGGATTCTGGAGGAATTTGGATAGATCAACAGCCGCCTGCCATCTCTGCGATTGACTACCTGTTCTGATTTGTGTTAAAAGATCATAGGCATCTCTTCCATCGTAAGTAATCAGCCGGGTCAGACCATACACAAGAACCGCAAATGCAGCAATTAAAAATGGAACTACGAAAAACGAGTGAACTATTACCCGGAGAGTGCTCTTTTTTTCTTCACTTTTAGCCAAGAGATTTATCCTATTTATCTATAATAAATTGAAGAGGAAATATACATACTCAGCTGTCTTTACAGCAAATATAAAACTGAGGCATGTAGCAACTTTTTTCAAGTGTGCCGCGGGCGAGACTCGAACTCGCACAGCCAGATGGCCACCAGCTCCTAAGGCTGACGTGTCTACCAGTTCCACCACCGCGGCAACAATACACGTAAATTTAGCTAATTACAGCTATACCTTAAAACAAAAGAGGACAGCCTAAACTGTCCTCTTCCTCAATATATCTATAAGCAGTAATGTTTACTTCAACAGAATCATCTTTTTTGTATCTGCAAAGTTACCGCTTTTCACCCTGTAGAAGTAAACTCCGCTGTTAACAGGTGACCCTGCACTGTCCCTACCATTCCAAATGATGTGGTATTGACCAGCATCAAGATATCCATCCGTAAGAATAGCAACTTCCTGACCTAACAGATTCAACACACTCACTTTAGTATGGCCGGATTGAGAGAGATCATACGCAATGGTTGTCATCGGGTTGAATGGGTTAGGATAGTTCTGGTGAAGAACATATTGGTCAGGAACGGTATAAACGAACCCATCTCCAATTCCCATTTCACCGATTGTAAACCAATCACCCATTCCAAACGTGAAGATAGAGGGTTCTCCTTCAGCATCGGACGCTGCCGCTTCAGTAAAATTCAGTGCTACAGCACCTTCTTCAGCCCCGGCAGAAACGTTCACTGTGATAATAAGAATCGGTCCCTCACCTGGTGTAATCGCCTCAATTGGTGGAGTCATATCAAACTCAAGAACCCGCAAGCTACCATCGGTAAACTCATTCCACGACATACTGGCATCAGCCGGGATTCGATCCGTCATCGTCACATCAGTCACAGTCAGCCAGTTGGGGAAATCCTCGATGAAAACTTGGAAGCCGAAAACGTCAACGGTGTTCGCAAGATCCACGGTATAAGTCCCTTCCCCGCCAACATTGCCGCTACCGCCGCCGATCGAGAAGAGAGCTTCAGGTGTACCTATTGCAAAATCGCCAGCAGATACGAGAGTGTATATTTCGCTTTGACCTGGACCCCAAAATTGATAGGAACCGAACTCTACATTTACTACAGTCTCCATCTCAGCGTTTGGATCAACAGCGAATGTGAGCTCAGCAATGGGTCCCGTCCCAGGTTCAATGGCTTCATCCGCCCAACCTACTGCAGTCACCCAGTAAATACCATCGGTTTCAATACCGGTAATAGTTATGCTGCTGGGTACCCTGTCAGTTGCCTGAACGGAAATTCCTTCCAAAACGTCCGGATTATCTACGATGAAAAGCTCAAAGCCATAAATCGGTTGAGTATTTGTAAGACTAAGTTCCACTGTCCCTTCACTACCGGGATCTGCGTAACCGCCGCCCAACATTGCGTACTGCGTTTCTATGAAGATTTCAAACGAACCACCTTCCGTCGCCACAATAAAGATATTACCCTCAGGACCAGCAGCATCTGCCTCTGTAAAGACAAGATCTGCCACGACTTCAGAAGTATAAGATGCCAGATAAGCAATTGCAGCCACGGGTCCTTCACCAGGTGTAACTTCGCCGCCGGAGAAACTGGCAGTCATACTACCACCGGCCAGTTCGGAAAATTCAACGTTAAATCCAGCGGTTCGGTCAGTAGTAACCACATCTTGTGCTACGACCGCATTTGGAATATCATTGATTGTAAATGAAAATTCAGCTACCGTTGAGGCATTCTCCAAACTGACATAAATTGTATCTACATATCCGGATATAGCTGCACCATTGCTGAGACTCATAGTGACCCACTCAGCAGGTAGAGCCGCAGCTTCATTGGAATAACCAGATTCTCCCATTTCACCATAATCGGCACTCACTACGTAATAGTACCATGTTCCATTTTCTACAGTTACGTCGTCATAATTTAATGTGCCGGCATCAACCACATCTACCAACTCATAACCAGAACCGGAAGTAGTAGAACGGTAGATATTATACGCATCTAATGTCCGCAAATCAATACTGCGAACTTCCTCTTCTGTCACAAATGAAAACTGTGCCGAAACCGTCTGGTTTATTTCAATAAAATCGCCATCAAATGGGTTGGATGCTTTACGAGACGCTGCTTCATTATTAATTGAACCAACAGGAAACACTGGCGCCTCCACTAACTCTCTTGAACCATCAGCCATAATCCATAAATCCATTAAGAAATCCATGATTCCGTTAAGTTCCATGGCTGAATAATCTGATAAGGCACCCATATATGATGCCCCATCCATAGCAGCATCACCATCAAGACATGGATAGGCATCAGCAGCATCATTACCAAGAGGTTCCAAGAAAATTCCAACTAGTCCACTCTCAGGTAGTGACCCTAGACTAATGCCTTCCTCCCACTGATCGTCTCCAGTGCTCTGAAGTCCTTCAACAACACCAAGTTCAGTATAAGTATCCCAGTCAACAATATGAATCTTGTAATCCCAGATGCCATTAAAACCCCAAGGTGAATGACGGAAATCAACCATCTCAACAGTCACATTGGAAAACCCACTCAAGTCATAAACCACACCGTATCCAAAGTCAAACTGTTGGTAAAATCCATTTGTAGGAGTTCCATCATGCTGACTCAGCTCAAACAAGTCTCCATTACCTCCGCCACCACCTCCGCCAGTGGGTTCCTCCCAAACCAGCGGAACATGCCCATCAAGTCCGGTTTCAGCCACGAGATTGACCGGCGGCTCGAGATAACCGGGATAGACCGTCACGACACCAGTACCCAGTTCTGCAATCCAGATGAATCCACCAACTTCGTCAGAAACAACAACACCATCAAAAGTCAGATCGATATCACCGGCATATGCATAATCACTGATTGAAGCAGTGATGCTGACGATTTCTCCTTCCCCTGGCACTAAAGATTCATTATCCGGGTCCCACAATATAACTCTCAAAGCGCCGCTGATTTCTGTCCACTCAACCTCAAATCCTTCAGCCCGACCCGTAGCTGTGACAGCATCTATAGTTAAATCGTTAGGAGTGTCTACCAAATCAAATTGAAGGCCGCCTACACCCGTATCATTAGTCAGACTTACAGAAATATCAACTTGTTCCCCTGCATCTGCCGTTCCGCCCTCTACGTACATAGAGACAGTGGTTCCAACGGCGATGATAGCAGGATCACCAACACTGGCATCCAGTTCATTGCCATCTGGATCAGAAACAATAAGGTCAGAAAGAGAAAGGGAAACTACTGCTGAGCCATAATCGCTGGCATCATAGTGTAGCTCAAGAATGGCGCCGTCACCAGCATCAATATTATCACCGGCAATACTCATCAGTAGAACCCGGATGTGTCCCTCGCCAAAGTCGTTAAAAGAGACGTCAAATCCTTCCGCTCGACCGACAGCTACCACATCAGTAAGTGGCAACATATTCGGGGCCTGGATAACATCGAACTGGAGACCGCCAACATCATCCATAGTATTCTCAAGATTCGCCTGGACTACTACATCTGACTCATAGGACTCAACCTCAACGTCGCTTAGGGACAGTACAATGTTCCCCTGTGCAAAGGTCAAGATAGGAAGGATCATGAACAGCAAGAGAAAAAATTTTCTTTGTTTCATTTTGACTCCATCTATTATTTTAAAGTTTTCTTTTGTTACTACGTTGACTTGCGCAAGCAGACTAACGTAAATATAACCCGCAATGCACCTTTAAAACTTGATTTATCTCACACTACTTTAATCTGTTTTAATCTGTGAACCCGTTAGATTGCCCTAACTTACAATCAGCGTACAAAATGTCATATAATTATTTTCAAGCTAACGATGTGGCTTGCCTCAGATCACATTTCCATGACATTTCTTGTATTTTTTCCCACTCCCGCATGGACAGGGATCGTTACGTCCAACCTTCTCCCCAACAGTAATCGGCTTCTGTTTCCCTGCTTGCGCAGCCTGCTGCTGAGCCTGACCATAGCCAGAAGCACCTTGAGGCGGAGCGACTAAACCCATACCTGTAGAATCAGCGTGACGAACCTGCAGTCCACTGGGGGTCTGAGCATTCTTGAGTGTTGGCGCTTCCTGCATTCCCTGAAGCTGAGTACGATATAACCGCTGGATCACTTCTCTGTTGACATCAGCCAGAGCCTGCACAAACATGTCAAATCCTTCTGACTTATATTCCAGCAACGGATCTTTCTGACCATAAGCCCTCAAATTCACTCCTTCCCGAAGTTGATCCATGGCATAGAGATGATCTTTCCACTTATCATCAATAGTGCGGAGAAGAATGTATCGTTCAAAAGCACGCATTAACTCCGGATCAACCAGCTTTTCCCTGTCGGCATAAACTGCTTCAGCAGTATCCTGAATGACGTTGTGGAGATTCTCCAACGACTGCTGTTTGATGGCACTTTCGTCAAGATCCACGGTCATGACGGAAGACAATTCACTCTGGAGAGCATCAATGTCCCAGTCACCATCAGTTCCATGTACATCCAGCAAATCGACTATATAATCATCCATAATGGTTTTAATCTCTTCGCTGACATCATCACTGTGAAGAGCTTTATCCCGCAAACCGTAAATCACTTCTCTCTGTTGATTCATTACATCATCATATTCTAGAAGACGTTTACGAATAGAGAAGTTTCTAGCCTCCACTTTTTTCTGCGCTCTTTCAATTGAACGAGTTACCATCCCATGGGTAATTACTTCACCCTCTTCTACCCCCAGTTTATCCATAATACCTGCTATTCGATCACTTCCGAACAGTCGCATAAGATCATCTTCCAAACAGAGGTAAAAACGGGAAGAACCGGGATCACCTTGTCGCCCGGCACGACCACGCAACTGCAGATCAATACGTCGAGACTCGTGACGCTCGGTACCAATTATATGCAGTCCTCCCAGATCAACGATGCCCTCGCCCAGTTTGATGTCAGTCCCACGACCTGCCATGTTCGTCGCTATTGTCACGGCACCGAGCTGTCCTGCACGAACAACAATTTCAGCTTCGCTTTGATGCTGCTTGGCGTTCAAAACGTTGTGAGGAATTCCCCTGCGTTTAATCATGCGGGAAAGTGTTTCTGACACCTCCACACTAATGGTTCCCACAAGTATGGGCTGTCCACGCTTGTGGCATTCGGCAATCTCATCAAGCACTGCATTAAATTTCTCACGTTTCGTCTTGTATACCAGATCATTATGATCTTCTCGAATGACTTTTTCGTGAGTAGGAATTACCGTTACATCCAAGCCATAAATAGAATGAAGTTCTTCAGCTTCCGTCTCGGCAGTACCTGTCATTCCAGACAATTTATCGTACATCCGGAAATAGTTCTGTATCGTTATTGTAGCAAGCGTCTGCGTTTCATGCGCTATCTTTACATTTTCCCTCGCTTCCAGTGCCTGATGAAGTCCTTCACTGTACCGCCGTCCCGGTAGTATCCGGCCGGTAAACTGATCCACGATGAGCACCTTGCCATCCTGTACAACGTAATCCACATCCTTCTCATACAGAGAATAAGCCCGCAACAGTTGGCTGATATTGTGAATCACTTCACTTCGCTCGCTATGGAGAAGTCGTGCTTTCTCAGTCTCCTGCCGCTTTTCCATGGAACTGAGTGAATCATCATTGTCGATATCATGGAGCATTTCGCCCATGTCAGGAATAATGAACATCTCATGATCATCCGGGGAAAGAGCTTCCCGACCTTTCTCAGTAAGATCTATAACGTGACTCTTTTCATCAATGCTGAAATAAAGGTCATCGTCCACTTCATGTAGCCTTTTGTCACGGATGTAAGCAGACTCTACAGACATAGCCAGTTTCTTAGTAGATCCCTCTTGGAAGATTTTAGACAATCTTCGGTTTTTAGGGGCTCCTCGCATGGATTGAAGAAGAAGAAGACCGGCTTCATCGTTTTTTTTCTCTTCCAACAGCTTTTCAGCATCCGATACCAACTTATTTACCAAGCTTGTTTGCTGGCGGATAAGCCGCTCAACCATTGGCTTGAATTCTTTCACCTTCGACTCAGTGGGATTATCAACCGTACCCGAAATAATGAGTGGCGTACGAGCTTCATCTATGAGGATAGAGTCCACTTCATCAATGACCGCAAAAGCGTGGCCGCGTTGTACCTGTTCTTTCTGAGTAAGAGACATGTTGTCGCGCAGATAGTCGAATCCAAATTCGTTGTTCGTGCCGTAAGTAATATCGCAGTTGTAAATCTCCCGACGTTCATCCTTGTTCATACTGTTAAGGATTGAACCTACGGTTAAACCCAATCGTTCGTATATCTTCCCCATCCACTGAGAGTCGCGGGAAGCCAGATAGTCGTTTACAGTAATCACATGAACTCCGCGTCCAGTGAGTGCATTAAGATAAATTGGCATGGTGGCAACAAGAGTTTTTCCTTCACCGGTCTTCATTTCTGTCACTTTACCTCTATGGAGAACGACCGCACCCACTAACTGAACATCATAAGGTATCATATTCCACTCGGTGGGTTGTCCAGCAACCTTCCATGTTTCACCCATTAAGCGACGGCAAGTTTCCTTTACTATGGCAAACGCTTCAGGTAAAATCTCTTCCAGAACCTCTTGCTCAGATGCTACTACTTGCTCTTTAACCTCCTTCTCGGACTTTCCCTCTGCTGTGGCTGAGGTTTCTTCAGAGTCTCTAACACTCTTCAACTTCTCTTGAAATTCTCGAGTCCGGGCAACAAATTCTTCATCGGACTTTTCGGAAAGAGTCTCGTAAATGCTGTTAATTTCTTCTACAATTGGAGCGTAGGATTTGACCTCGCGATCTGATTTAGATCCGAATAAATTTTGAAGCATGTTTGCCATTTTCTACTACTCTTCCCTTAAATATTAGGTTGTTGTTGGTAACGATAAATCATCCAAAGAATGATATACAGAGTCAAGAATTCCGTTCACAAATCCGCCGCTGTCGGGAGTGCTGTATTTTTTGGAAATCTCTACCCCTTCCGAGATAGAAACTTTCGGCGGTACATCATCGAAAAACACCATTTCAGTAATCATCATCTGCAAGACTAGTCGGTCAATGATGGCTACCCGATCATACTCCCAGTTTTGAAGTCGCAGTTTAATCTCCTCACTTGTCCATTCTCGATTTGTAACTGTTTCATAAAATAACTTTCGAACATACGATTCTACCTTTTTATCCACATCTTTCTCTTCACTCATTTCTTTCAGTCGAGCAAGGATATCCTCTGGCTCGTCATGGGTAAACTCATAGGCGTACAATGCCTGAAGTACAAACTCCCGTGCCTGGCGTCTGCTGTGGATTGGGCTCAAAAGTTAAATCTCCAATACCGGTCGAAGCCAACCAAATCTGTCTTCAACTTTTTCTTTTTGGATACCCGTGAGCGTATCATAAAGTTTTCGAGCAACAGGTCCAATCTGCTCTTCACAATAAACTTTTGTATTCTCTTTATCAGTTATCATGCCTATAGGCATGACCACCGCAGCCGTTCCGGTGCAAAAAACTTCGTCAGCATCCAGCACTTCCTCTAAAGTCACATCCCGCTCTTCTGTCTCCATTCCCATGAGTTTTCCGGCAATTATCAGCACAGAGTCACGCGTCACTCCCGGAAGAATCGAACCGTCCAACCGCGGAGTTATCATCTTATTCCCTTTGACGGCAAAAATATTAGCTGCTCCCACCTCTTCCACCAACTCTTCATTGGCAGCTTTCAGGTAAATAACCTCGTCATATCCTTCTTCTTTAGCTTGCATCAATGGATAAAGAGAAGCGGCATAGTTGCCGATTGCCTTTGCATTTCCTGTTCCATGTGGGGCAGCTCTGTGAAAGTCATGAGACACCTTCAGATTGAGACAGCGGAGTCCTCCTTTGAAATAAAGTCCAACGGGTGATGCATATATAAGGAAAGAGAACCACGGCGCAGATTTTACTCCCAAGACAGGTCCTGATCCCCACAGTATGGGTCTGATGTAGAGACTTCCTCTCCCGCAGGGAGGGACAAAGTCCACGTTATCCCGAACCACTGCTTCCACACCTTCAATGAACTTCTCTTCCGGAATAAGCGGCATGCAAAGACGTGTTGCTGAATCCACAAGGCGTCGGGCGTTCTTCTCAGGCCGAAACAGCACAATACGGTTCTTTTCTGTATGATAAGCTTTCATCCCTTCGAAAGCTCCCTGACCATAGTTGAGTACTCCAGCGGCTGGTGACATTTGTAAATTCCTGAATGGCTCCAGTTGACCTTTATTCCAAACAAGTTCTTTATCACACTCCATGAGCCACATTGAGCGGGTAGGTGTAACCGAAAATGTCAGATTGTCCCAATCCAAATCCTGTAAGGGACGATCAACTGCTACTTCAGTGGTTGTCATGATAATTCCTCCATAACTGCTCTCGCAATAACGAGAAGCTGAACTTCTGATGTACCTTCATAAATTTGAGTAATCTTGGCGTCCCGCATGAGACGCTCAACTCCATACTCCTGCATGTAGCCGTAGCCGCCGAAAATTTGCACACACTCCGTGGCAGCTTCCATGGCTGTTTTCGATGCCAGCCATTTTGCCTGTGCAGATGCTTTGGAATACGGCTGCTTTTTATCCTTGAGAACTGCTGCCTTGTGCGTCAACAGCCGGGCTGCATCGAGATTGATGCTCATCTTGGCTATTTTCTCCCGGATAGCACCAAAGGAAGACAATGACTTACCGAACTGCTTCCGTTCCTGGGCATATCGAACTGATTCTTCTAATGCTGCCCGCCCAATCCCCAAAGCCTGAGATGCGATTCCAATCCGGCCGCCATCCAGAGTCTTCATGGCGATCTTGAAGCCGTCACCTTCATTGGCAATGCGATTCTCAACCGGTAGTCGGCAATCATCAAAATAGAGCTCACACGTATCGGATGCCCTGATGCCCAGTTTGTTCTCCTTCTTACCGGTAGTGAAACCAGCGATCCCTTTCTCCACAATGAAGGCGGAAACACCTTTATGACCAATGCCTTTCTCCGTTACGGCGAAGACCATCACTACGTTGGAATTGATACCGCTCGTCACCCAATTTTTGGTACCGTTCAAGATATAATGGTCGCCATCCCGCTTGGCATTGCAGAGTAGATTGGAAGCGTCTGAGCCGGCTTGAGGTTCGCTGAGAGAAAAAGCACCCAGCCACTCGCCTGAAGCGAGCTTCTTCAGATATTTCTCCTTTTGATCATCATTCGCCCAGTCCATGAGAAGCTGGCAAACCAGGGAGTTATTCACGGACATGACCACTCCAGCTGAAGCATCTTCCCGGGAAATTTCCTCTTCTGCAAGAGAGTAGCTGAGCGCATCGAAGCCGGCACCGCCCCACTCTTCCGGGACCATCATCCCCATGAAGCCCATCTCGCCCAACATCTTGATCTGCTCTGTCGGATACTCCATCTTGTCGTCCCGCTCTTTTACTCCCGGCCTCAACTGCTCCTGGGCGAACTCCCGAGCGGTCTTCTGTACCAGTAACTGTTCTTCTGAGTAGTCAAAATTCATGTTTAAAGTCTCTCCACAATCACCGCCGACGCTTCTCCTCCGCCAATGCAGAGGGATGCCAATCCAACGTTCGCTTCACGGTTCTCCATAGCATTCAAAAGTGTCACAAAGATGCGGGCTCCACTGGCGCCAATAGGGTGCCCCAGGGCCACAGCTCCGCCGTGGATATTCACCTTAGCATGATCAAGTTCTAGCTCCCTCTCCGCCGCCATAGTCACCGCCGAAAACGCTTCGTTTATCTCGAAAATGTCAATATCTCCCACCGTTAGTCCCGACTTTTCCAGCACCTTGTGAATGGCGCCCACCGGCGCGGTGGTGAACCACTCCGGATCCTGAGCAAAACTCGCCTGCGCCACAATCTGAGCGATCGGTTTAACTCCCAGCTCAGCCGCCTTTCCCGCGCTCATCATAACCACTGCCGCGGCACCGTCGTTGATCTTGGACGCGTTAGCTGCCGTTACCGTTCCGTCTTTCTCGAAGGCAGGACGGATTTTCTTCATCTTCTCAAAGTTGGCTCGCGGAGGTTCGTCATCCTCTACCACCTCAGACAGATTACCTTTGCGGTCCTTGATTTCAACCGGGACGATCTCCTTGGCGAAGGTACCATCTTGCTGAGCATTTTGGGCGCGAGTGTAAGATTCCCGAGCAAACTCGTCCTGCTCTTCCCGGGTAAACCGGTATTCCCGTACGCAGGTTTCCGCACAGCTCCCCATGTGCTTGTCATTATATACGTCCCACAAGCCGTCAGTGATGATGCTGTCCACCAGTTCGGTGTGCCCCAGCCGGAGACCGGTTTTGCCTCGTGGAATGAGGAACGGCGAAAGACTCATGTTCTCCATTCCGCCGGCTACGATAACTTCGGCATCTCCGCACTGAATGGTTTGAGACGCCAGCATCACCGCCTTCAAACCTGAGCCACACATCTTGTTAATCGTGAGGCACTCCACCGATTTGGGCAGTCCGGCGTAGAGAGCCGCTTGGCGAGCGGGCGCTTGTCCCTGTCCGGCACTCAGCACATTGCCCATAATGACTTCATCTACACTGTCGCCGGAAATGCCGCTCGCTTCCAGCACTGCCGTGATTGCTATCGCTCCCAATTGTGGAGCAGGCACAGTCGCTAACGACCCCTGAAAGGCTCCGATTGGGGTCCGCTTACTGCCTACGATTACTACTTGCGGTTTGTCACTTACCACCTTTGTTACCACCATTTTTGTTATATGCCTTGATAATATCTTTCACCAGTCGATGCCGCACTACGTCCTCTTCTGTCATATAGACGAAGCCGATTCCATCAATCCCTTTTAACAGTATCTCCGCCTGAAGCAGTCCCGAATCATCCCGGGACGGTAGGTCCATCTGCGTAACGTCTCCGGTAATGATCGCCTTGGAATTAGGTCCCATGCGAGTGAGAAACATTTTCATCTGCATGGCAGTGCAGTTCTGTGCTTCATCTAAAATTATGAAGGCATCGTTCAGGGTCCGACCGCGCATATACGCCAGCGGCACCACCTCGATGACCCGCTTGGAGATGTGCGATTTGAGCGTTGCAGAGGCGAACATGTCTCGGAGTGCATCGTAGAGAGGAGTCAGATAGGGATCAATTTTCTCACGCAAATCTCCCGGCAGAAAACCGAGGCTTTCTCCCGCTTCTACAGCCGGTCGGGAGAGGATAATGCGTTTAACATGCCGATTCTTAAAAGCTGCCACTGCTTGCGCTACTGCCAAATATGTCTTCCCGGTACCGGCAGGACCGATGACCAGTGAAATATCACTGTTCTGGCAGGTCTCAACCATTGTCCTCTGGCCTTCTGATTTAGGAACGATCTTGCCTTGCTTAGTGTAAAGCAACACCTGCTCTGAATCATTCGCCTTAACATGATGCCCTTCAGAAATTAATGCCACCAATGAACGGACATCGCCTTCAGTTAGAGAGTTCTTACGGGAGAAAGTGTTCATCATTTCTGAGATGACTTCCTCCACCTGTGTCACCGGTTGTTCGTCTCCATCCATAAAAATGGTGTCACCCCTGAGTAGTATTTTGCAGGTGAATGAATCTTCGAGGATCTTCAGGTTGGTATCAGCAATACCTGTTATCCCAACGGCATCTATTCCCTGAATTTGGATCTCTTTCTTCATAGAAATAAAAAAAGCCCCTTATGAGGCTCACCTCTTATCATAAAATTCTTCCAATCAGCAACACAACTGTTTCCAATCGATTATATGAAAATATTTCGAAAAACACAGTGCAATAATACACAATAACGGCTTTTCAATCAAGGTGAAACAAGACTCTAAAGTAGACAGATATTTGAAAGTACAGGGTTCTTTTGGAATCCTAAAAACTGTACTTAATTTTTAGATAGATATTATCGTTCACATCAAACTGACCAAAGAGTGTATCCTCGTTCCCCCAGAGGAGAAATCCGCCTAGACTGATTCTTAACGCATCCGACCAAGCGTAGCTGATATCCAGACGGCCGAGACCGGCATCTTCATTCACATCTGCTAGCCCAAGGACACTCGCTATAACCGTCTCCCGCAGGAACGAACCGGAGATCGTAGCCGTCGCCATCTGCTCAGTTTTGTCATCCACCATCCCACTCTTGTAATCCATGATCTGTCTGTGAATCGCCTGGAACGATATACTTGAGCCCAACGGCCCAGTAAAGTCTAGACCCATCATCCCGCTAAAGTAGTCGCTGGTAACGGTTTGCATGTTCACATTAGAAAAACGGCGGTTAGCGAAATAACCCAGTTCTCCACGAATAACGGTGGTGAAAACCGGACGAGAAAAGTTGAGTCCGTACATGGGAGAACGGTAGTAAGTCGGGCTAAGGTAAGTGTCTATTTGCGTTGGAATGGGAGAACCTGTAATAGTCGTATCAACTACCTGTATCGAAGGGTGATCGGCATAACCATCGAGGTAAAGCAGACTGATGTCCGCACCGAGGAGAAATGTGGAGAGCTTCAGGCCAAATTCGGAGTTTTCAAGTGAGTTCTCAGGTAGTTCCTCGTCATTCAAATGAATGACATTCGGTATCAAATCCCAAACTGTATCTGGCGGCACGCTAAGGGTAAACTCCCAATCACTCCCCGCCTCCGCAAACTGCCACGGCTCAAACTTTGGAATCCACAACCCTTCCAGCATCCAATTACCCAGGTAGAGGTTAGCTTTAGCCATTGGGAGTCCCATGCGGATGTTGTCAAAGTCCTGCAAAAGGAACATGCTCATATCTAGTGGGCAGACTATGTCATTGATGAACACACCGTCAGCTTTACCCCAGACTACTTGCTGCTTCCCCAGGCGGAATTCTACATTTGAGAAGAAAAGGTCCACGTACGCCTCTCGGAAAGAGGTTTCAAAATCATATTCACCGCTGGTACCGTCATTACGTATATCGATGGAAAAATAGCCTCCAACAGTTTCGCCATACAAATTCCCGTCCAGCCGTACACGGTTTCGGATTAACATAATGTCGTTCTCTTCCGCAGCTCGGACTGCCATCCAATTCTGATAAAATCCAGAAAATTCCATCTGCGCCTGAAGCGAAACGCCCAACATCAAAAACAAACTCCAAGCTCTAATTTTAGTTTTCATAATTTATCTCTCAGAATCAGTTCTTCCGCTTGAGACCTCGTTCGGTAAATCGCCATTCATCTATGCCACTATCGTACTGAACATCCTTCATCTCAAGGACAGTCTTGTGGGACTTCTTCACGTTCTCCATCACCATTTTGTCAACTGTCCAGTAATTGCCGTCTTTGTGGAGATTCGGGATGGTAAGAACTTTTACCAGTTTGCTTTTCTTATTATAGTAATGGACTTTCCGAATCATCCACGATACCTTACTGACCCACACTTCCCGTCGGGAATAAGACGACCCTTTCCCAATAGGGACAGCTTCCACGCGAAAACAACTTGCTCCGTACAATTCTTCTTCCCCGAGAAGTATGTAACTGTCTTTATCAATATCACGGCCTCCCATATCTTCATAAGTGAAATCACTTCCCATGAACTCCGACGACTTCTCCTGAGCCACGATTCGCTTCACCTTCTGCATAGCCGGCAGATATAACCATTGATCATCGTCTTGTTCTCCACGGTACTCCCACATGAGAAGGCTTGTCCCTTTCACATCTGTCGGCTTGAGAAAGCGAATGAGTGATTTTGATCTGAATTCCCCTTCCTCATAGAAAACCTGATACCGTCTGATTTGCCGCATCCTCTTCCGGGTCTTCCCTTTTTTGCTCTTGATGAGCGACATTTTCACCGTTGAAATGGCATCACCCGGTTCCGGTAGAGCATCAGTTTTTTCCATGATCCCCCGGCCAGTCATTTGACCCCAAATGATAGAGAGCATTATTAGTAGTCCTAGAATATGTTTCATGTCCCCTCCTTAGAATTCTTTTTCTTTTTCCTGTGCCCATACACTGCCATCATGATCGGTGGGGTGAGAATGAGCGCCAATCCAAAAGCCTTTAGGAAGTTTTTACCAAACTTCAACTCAGCCAGGCCAGACGCCTGCAGTGAGATGAGTCCATAAATAACTATGAGTATGCTCAGGTTAGCCTTACAGAAATCCCAGATAGCAAGCCACACTGATCCATTATCACCTGCAGTTGAGAACCAGCTCCATAGCCATGTCAATCCATTCCATATCATAATAATCACTATAATTACTGCTGCTGTTCCGAGGATAGAAGCGAAAAGATAGTCACGATCTGACTTGAGACGACTAAGATCCACCTTTCACCTCCCTGAAAATAAACTTCGGCTTGGTCCACACAACCAGAGCCGGCAGTAGTGCCAACGCACCAACCAAACACATCCCTATTGAAAAGATGATAACAAAGCCAAAGAAAAAAATGGGTAGAAATCCGGATATTGTCAAAATAACAAAACCAATCATAACCGAAAACGCATTAAAGATGATCCCTTTTCCGGAGGTGGTGAGCGTCTGTATGACAGCTTCATGACCGTCCATTCCTTCTCTCACATACCGCCGATAATGCCATAAAAAGTGAATGGTGTAGTCAATACCTACTCCAATGAGAATGCTCGTCAGCATGCTGGTAGCCACGTTGAGCTCTATACCGAAATACGCCATAAAGCCGAATACCAGTATCACTGCGCCTCCCAGTGGAAATACGCTGTAGAGTCCCGCTTGGAATGAGCGAAATACCATAGATGTCACCAGAAAAACCAGCACCAGCGAAATAGCCAGACTCCGTAACTGCCCCCGGGCGACGAGATCAGTGAGCGTACCGAGGATTGAGGCTGCTCCGGTTACAGATGATACTTCTTCAAAAGAATAATTAGATTCAATATAATTATCCACCTTTTGATTTAATGCCAAAATCTCTGCAGAACTGATGCGGTTGATTCGACCAATTATCTGTGCTTTTATAAACTCCGTCTCCCACGTTGAGGTATCTTCTTCCATCTGTACGAGCTGTTCCACATCTTCATCATCCAAAAACTGAAGAAGCTGTGCTACCTGACTCCGCCCTGAAATAGTATCACCGTTAATAACAGTGTCCTCTGGAATAGTTCGATACAGAGTGTCATCATCATGCCACGCTTCATTAAGTAATTCCACTTGATCCACTATGGAAATCGTTCGCGAGATTGATGGTTGAGCCTCCAAAAAGTTCGATATATCCTTCATTCGACGTAATGTGGCTGGCTCCTTGATATCACCTGTTACCACGATAGAAAGCTGGCTCGAACCGCCAAAATTCTCACTGATACGCTCATTGTTAACACGGATTTCCGATCCCTCCCGGTAGTAGTGGATGGGGTCTGTGTCGATTCGTAGAGTAGGTATTTTCAATCCGGCAATAATGACACCCACAACCGCTACGGCTAAAACAGTCCGTTTGAAGCGCACAAAAAATCTCCCCCAGCCCTGGAGAAAACGATTGAAGCGATGATCCTGACCGCCCTCAGCGATCCACGGCGGTATGCGAAGAATTTTAAGTGCAGCAGGAATGTAAGTAAGGCTCAGGGAAAAGGCAGTAAATACACCGAAACCGGCAAGCAGTCCCAGTTGTTTTGCAGGTGGAAGAAAATGTCCAAGGAGACTCATAAGGCCGACGATGGTGGTGATGCCGGCAAGAAAAATTGGCTTGTTCAGACTGCCGATGGTATCACGGATATTGGCTTCTTTTTCAGTAAATTTCTGCCGCTTGAAATTCTCAAAGTAATGTGCAATGATGTGAATCCCATAGTCATTGGCCACAGCAATCAGCATCACCGGTATCAGGATGGAGATCATGGTAAATTTGATTCCCAGCATGCTCATAAGTCCCAATGTCCAGATGATGGACATGATCACTACAGCAAGCGGAAGAAAGACGCCCATCCAGCTTCGAAAGCTGAGTGCCAATAAGATAATCATGAGTAATATACCGTAGGGGAGAAATGACTTCATGTCGGTCTGCATGGTTTCCACAATACTGGAACGTGTAAAAGGGAGGCCAGCTGCATATATTTTCTCCGGCTCCCGGAAAGGTTCAATCACCTTCAAAACCTCATCACGTATCTCCTTGTCATTTAATTCTACAGTTGCACCCAGCATCAGGAAAAATGCCATAGCACCAAAGTCTTTTGATACAAGACTTTCATAAACAAGATCGCTGGCTTTAACTGCCTTCATAAGAGAGTCTATTCCTTGAGGACTGTCAGGGATTTCATCCATTAAATTATCAATAGACAGCACCCCAGCACCGCCGGAGATTTCTTTCGCCGAGTAAAGCGACATCACTCTATCCACTCCCTCCACATTCGACAGAAGTGTGTCCAGTGGAGCAAATTTCTTCAACCTGTCAGAACTGAAAAGTGAATCGGATTCCACGGCAACTACGATAATATCGCTACCGCCGAAAATGCTGTCTAAATCAGTTAAATTTTTTACCGCCGGAAAATCATCAGGAATCATCGCCTTCACATCCGAATCAAATTGAATGCGGGGAAGAAAGGAGAGCATGATGACCGTAATCAATAGAGACAGTGCAATTACAGTCCGGGGATACTTTAAAACTATTTTATTCAGTCCCGACACTCTTGAGTCCTTTTTCAGTAAATAAACCCTGTGTGATGATATCTACGAAGAGCCGAATGGTCTTCGAAACTGACATGTCGTTCTGCACGAAAAACTCAGGCTGAAATGTTGAGTTGACAATGTGGATGTACAAAGTGGCAACGGCGTCAATATCCATATCCACCCGGACATATCCAGCCTTTTGCGCATCAGACAGAAATTCATAGAAATCGGCTCTCCGTTCCAAGCGAAATTGTTCGAGCTTTTTCCATAGCAGCGGATAACGACCTTTCAGTTCTGACAGCCGCTGAGGTGATACCTTCCCAGCCATCTTAACGATGAAGTCCATCATCAGGAGAAAGCGCCGGGCAGGATTGGGTTCTTCCAGTCGGATTCTTTCAATTTCATTTACGATACGATCCGTGGCAAACTCCAAGATCTTATCAAGAAGATCTTCCTTTGTGGGAAAGAATTTGTAGATGGTTTTTTTACTCATGGCAAGCCGAGACGCTAGAGATTCAACCGTAAAAGCTCGGACGCCTTGACTGGTTACTTCTTCAAATCCTTCTTCTAATATATGCTCTTGTTGTGGATTTATCTGGTCGGTCATTGGAAACGATATCCGTTATTATCGTTTCCAATGTACTTTATTGTATCTGTTTCTGCAACCCAATTCTTCCTTCCACAATGCCACCCCACTGCGTAACTTTTCTGCGCTGTGAAACGAAAGGAGACTGTTGCATATGAAGAATTTCAAGTTAGTGCTTCTGGCCTGTATGATGATATGGAGCAATGTCGTGGCTAATCCAAGCATCACATATACTCTTTCAATGCCGGAGCCCAGCAACCACTATTTCCATGTTACGCTCTCGGTGAAAGACTACTCCGGTGAAACCGCCTCGTTAAAAATGCCAGTCTGGACGCCGGGCTCCTATCTTGTACGGGAATTCGCCAGACACATCCCCAAAATAACAGCTTCTTCAGATAAACGAGAACTGTCGGTACACAAGAGTACCAAAAATCTCTGGGAAATTGCCACCGACGGAGTGTCCGATTTTACGGTTACCTATAAAGTATACGCGTACGAGCAGTCGGTACGGACCAGCTTTCTAAACGACTCCCGTGGTTATTTGAATGGCGCTTCAGTCTTCCTCTACGTAGATGGGCTCCAGGATCAGCCAGGTGAGTTGAAGATTCAGCTCCCGCGAGGTTGGCGCAAGATCTCCACCGGACTCCCAATCGCCGGCGGCAAGACCAGAACGTTCGTTTTCTCCAATTACGATATCTTGGTGGATTCACCTATCCTCATGGGCAACCACGATGTGGTGAAGTTCAAGGTAGATGAAATCCCTCACGAAATCGCCATTTACGGCGAGAGCAATCTCGACCAGGAGAAATTCCTGAGCGATACTAGGGCAATTGTAGAACAGACGAAGGAGCTGTTCGGCTCCTTCCCTTACGATCGGTACGTCTTCTTAATACTGCTGCTGGAAAGCGGAGGCGGCGGACTGGAGCACCTTAATTCATGTACTGTACAGGGACAGCGATGGAAGTTTTCCGATGAGAAAAAGTACAAAGATTTCCTGACACTCATGAGCCATGAATTTTTCCACACGTGGAACGTAAAGCGTATCCGGCCCTTCGCCTTAGGCCCGTTTGATTACGATGAAGAAAACTACACGAAAGATCTCTGGATAGCCGAAGGACTCACCGAATATTACGAAAGTGTTATCCCCTACCGGGCGGGACTGTTCACAGAAGAAGATTATTTCGATTACGTGGGCCGGCTTATCAAACTGGTGGAGACAACTCCGGGACGGCAGGTACAATCGCTGGCTGGGGCGAGCTTCGATAGTTGGATCAAGTACTACCGACAAGACGAGAACTCACCCAATACACAAATATCCTACTACGCCAAGGGAGCCGTAGTGGGCTTTCTGCTGAACCTGGCAATTGTTGAAAATTCCAGTGGAGAGAAATCGCTGGATGATGTATTCCGTAAAGTGTACAGCAAAATCTATGAAGGTGAACAGCGAGGATTTAAATCGGCGGAATTCCGCCAAATTTGTGAAAATGCGGCAGGCCGAGACTTGAGCGATATCTGGCAATATGTGGACAGTGTTGTAGAACTTGACTACGACCAATTTCTCTCATCTGTGGGGTGCCGACTGGAAAGGTCTTACGCAGATGACACTAATGAATCTGACGCCTACTTCGGTTTGAAGCATAAATCGAGTGACGGCCGGATTGTGATCAAGACTGTTTATGACGGCACACCGGCAGCAGCAGGCGGTGTAAACGTGAATGACGACCTTATCGCCCTGAACGGAAACCGGCTTACATCAGACAATGCGGCTAAGCTCTTAAAAGAAGCAACTGTGGGTGAAAAAGCGAATCTGCTCATCTCTCGGGAAGGGGAAATCGTTGAGCTTGAGGTGATACCTTCTACCACTCCTCCCGACAAGTTCTCCATAACTCGGCTGGATGAAGCATCAGACGAACAAAAGCAACTGTTTAACTCGTGGCTCGGGGCATCATGGGAGAAGTAGATCATCCCGAGCCCGTAGTCATTCTCGCTGACGGAAGCTTCCCCACTCATTCTACACCTCTATCACTTCTTACTTCCGCCAAAACACTTATCTGTTGCGACGGCGCTGCTGATAAAGCTATTGCCGCGGGCTGCACGCCAACGCTCGTCATCGGTGACTTTGATTCTCTCCACGCTGATCAGAAAAGTCTAAGCGGAGATGTCATCCGGGACAGCGGGCAGGAAAATACAGATCTGCAAAAAGCCATTGAGTGGTGCGTTAATAACGGCATTCCTGAGGTAACTCTACTGGGTATTACCGGACTGAGGGACGACCACACGCTGGCAAATCTTCATCTGCTGGCAAATTTCGGTGGAGCAATCCAACTGACAGCCGTCACGGACTATTTCACTCTCGTACCTCTCTCCGGTGAAAGAATATTTGAAGCTGAACCCGGTCGGCGAGTCTCCCTACACTCTTTGGGAAAACCGGTAAGAATTACCACTGAAGGGCTGAAGTACGATCTCAACGGCGAAATACTTTCCAGCAGTGGTCACGGCATCAGCAACGAAGTGATCGGTGATTCCTTTTCCGTGACTACTAAGAATGGAACTGTACTGGTTTTCATAGCTCACTCATTGTGAAACTCCCGTTTGATTCACCCGGTGCACTAGTAGTTCTAATCTACTTTGTGGTAACACTCGGCATCGGACTTTTTCGCAGCAGGCAGCGGTTCAGTGTGGACGAAAGCGACTATCTGTTAGCCGGGCGGAAACTGACTATCTTTCCCTTCACCGCCTCACTGGTAGCCACCTGGTACGGCGGGATTCTCGGCGTAGGCGAGTTTACTTACTCTTACGGAATCTCCAACTGGGTGGTGTTCGGACTCCCCTATTACATCTTTGCACTTCTTTTCGCTTTCTTTGTGGCAGGTCGGATTCGACAGAGCGAATCCTTCACCATCCCTGATCGGTTCAAAAAAACTTACGGCAGAGGTCCTGCGGTCATTAGCGCAGTGCTGGTGATGATCCTAGCCTCACCCGCTCCGTACATCCTCAGCGTGGGAGTCCTCCTGGGATTCCTTTTCGACTTGTCGCTCTTCCCTGCTCTCATCGTGGCTACACTGTTGAGCATGATCTACATCTACCGGGGCGGATTTCGCTCTGTTGTGCGGACAGACGTGCTCCAATTCGTGCTGATGTTTGCCGGTTTCGGAGTCCTTGTACTTTTCGCAATTGGCGAGTACGGCGGGTTCGGCGAACTGGCAGAAAAGCTGACCGGAATGGGTAAATCACTCCACCTAACGTGGCACGGCGGGAATTCTACTCAGTATATTGTAGTCTGGTTTTTCATAGCTCTCTGGACCTTTGTGGATCCCGGATTCTATCAGCGGTGCGCGGCGGCGAAATCACCGGCTGTAGCCCGCAAGGGAATCCTCATCTCCATCCTTTTCTGGATCGCCTTCGATTTCCTCACACTCACCGCAGGGCTCTATTCCGTCCTTCTGCCTGCCGGCGTAATCACTGACGCGAAGCTCGCTCTCCCTCTCTTTGGGATGGAGGTACTCCCGCCGCTCCTTCAGGGACTCTTCTTCGCCGGACTGTTGGCAACCATTATGTCAACTGTTGACTCCTTAGGCTTTATCAGCGCCATTACTTTCGGCCGGGATATCATGGCGAAAAGAAGCGGAGACTCAGTCAAGCAAACTCAGGTGGGATTAATTGTCGTCGCTATCGGGTCGCTTTTGCTGGCGTGGGCGATTCCTTCTGTAGTGGATCTCTGGCTCACACTGGGGAGCGTGGTGGTACCGGGACTGCTGATTCCGTTTTTGGCTACTTTCCTGCCGAAAGTCAGAATTCCAAAAGTGGAATGGATGATGATCGCTTCAGCTGGAGCGAGTGTGATCTGGCTGCTACTGGGTACAACAGACTTACCGTTACTCGGAGTCCAGCCGTTTTATGCGGGAATGGTGGTTTCTATCGTTTGGACGGGTTCGGGGCTACTCAAGAACAGCGTTTAACCAGCTGCTTCCATCTCTTCGTTATACTTCCCTATAGCTGCCGCACCGTTACATTTGGCTCGATGCATAAATGCCTGCTGAGCCGCCGGAACATTGGCTGCATCTCCGCTCCACGCATTTAACGCCGCTGCTTGCAGAGCTCTTCCGTAAGAGAAGCTGAGTTTCCACGGCAGGTCAACGCCGAGAGCATTCATGGCATTCAGATGCTGAGTGGCAACAAGATCACTTTGCCCGCCGGAAAGGAAGCAAATTCCCGGCACTGCCGCCGGCACCACCCGTAGGAAGCACTCCACCGTTGCTTCGGCAACCTCTTCCACCGGCGCTTGATCAGTGCAGTCCAAAGCGGAAATAATCATGTTGGGCTTCAGTATCATCCCTTCCAGCAAGACGCCCTGCTTGAACAGCTCTTCGAATACCACCTGCAGCGTCTCCTCGGTCTCCACAAAACAATCATCAATTGTATGATTTCCATCCATGAGCACTTCCGGTTCCACGATTGGAACAATGCCCACTTCCTGGCAAAGTGCAGCATAACGAGCCAAAGCGTGAGCATTGGCTTCGATGCAGGCCCGGCTGGGGATATCTTCACCGATGGTGATGACCGCCCGCCACTTGGCGAATTTTGCTCCAAGATCGCTGTATTCAGCCAGATGCTCGCGGAGACCATCTAACCCTTCCGTCACCTTTTCGCCGTCTTGACCGGCCAGCGCCTTGGCCCCTTTGTCCACCTTTATGCCGGGTAAAACACTTTTGCTGCTCAGGTACTCAGGATAAGGTGTGCCATCTGCCAATGAAGATTGGCGCAACGTCTCGTCAAATAAAATAACTCCGCTGATGTGATTCTCCATCCCTTCTGTACTAAAGAGCATATCGCGATAGGTATTGCGACTTACTTCGGTGCTATCTACACCGATGGATTCAA
>Ga0187827_10001859_pt1 | contig 29858 bp, 18 predicted proteins | sample ETNtaG_39_FD_167969 | JGI IMG/M metagenome (GOLD analysis project Ga0187827, IMG submission 167969) | Marine microbial and viral communities from oxygen minimum zone, Eastern Pacific Ocean - ETNP2014_SV_150_PacBio MetaG (Illumina Assembly) | ecosystem: Environmental > Aquatic > Marine > Hypoxic...
AATCCTGATCCTTCTCTTCGAACAGGTAGACTGATTGCGTCTTGTTTTTCCAATGCGGAAAGCTGGCTGCGTTGGGATGCCAGTAGAGGAGGCCCAGCGATGGATGCCGGTTGGCTGGCAGATCCGCGGGCTTCGATTTTTCTCTTTCACTCGCCGCGGAGCGTCGAGACCACGGGCCGGCCAGGGTTCCGATCATGCGCGGCATGGAGACTACACGAAACTTGTGTGCCCCCGGCTGAAAAGAACGGCGGCGGGCCCAGTTGTCGATTTCGTGATCGACCATGTTCTTGCCCAGCTTGAGAAAGAACGGATCCTTGGTGAGCTCGTAACCGTAGATGGCCCAGTTGAGTGTGAAGCACTTGCCGCCGGGAAGGCCCGCTCCGATTTCTGTTGCCGTCCGGTAACACTCGATCGACTTCTGTTTGATCTCTTCATCGCCGGTTGCCTTGTAGTAACGGAACAGGCCCTGGAAGAGCCAATTCCAATACCACGAATTGGCGACCACCGACATTGCCTTCGGCTCAGCATCCTTCCTGTTCTTTGAGAGCGAAGCTTTGAAATCAAAATTGCGAAAGAGCCCTGCCAGACTGGACGCGTGCTTGAGGAAACGTTCATCCCAGGTGGCCATGTAGTAGAAGGAAAGGCGGTCGAGCAGGCCGCCGATGTTCCGTGTCCAATTGCCGTAGGGCTGGCCTGCTATTAATCGTTTGATGTGGGCATTACCGCCCTCAATCGTCTCATCGAACTGCTCGGCCCACATACGAAGGTTGTCCCAGGCGCGTCGATCGCCGGTGAGCCAGTATTGGTAAATGCAATCCTCGCGGTCGGGAATGTTGCCCGCCGCCATGGCGCCACCGGGGTAGCCGTACCAGCCGCCGATCCAATGGAGCTCGCTGTTGTCGTAATGATAGATCTCGCCTGCCCGGCGTCCGGTCGATTCATCCGTGTGATGGCGCATCACCTGGTCGGAAGAATACAGCGTGTACCTCTGTGCGTACCGCAGCCACCGAACATTTCCCGTTCTGAAATATTGAATCCACGGAAACGATCCCCAGTAGTAGTGGGACTTCGGCTTGGCCCGATGCCACTGCGGCTGCCCCGCAGTGTTTTCGAATGTCAGGTCCCTGTGCCCGGCAATCGGCTGCGTGAGATAGAAGTGTTCGTGATACGCGCCCCAGTCCCACCAGCCGTAGTAGTGAACATTCTTCGCGTGCCGCTCCATCATGTCGAGCAGGGTGTAGAGATAGCTCTCTTCTGCCGCGAAATTTTTTCGGTCTTCAGGATGATGCGGCAGGAAGTCAAGTGCTCGTGACTGTGTCTGCCAATCAAGATCCGCGTGTGCGTAAACCGGCTTGTGGACAAGATCCCAATACTGCCGCGTCCCGATCCGCCATTCCGACGCGACGCCGAAGAACAGCCAGAGCTCGTGCGTCTTGGCCGCGCCCTGGGCATTGCTCTGCCTGAGCTTCTTGAGGATCTCTTCGAGACGGCCCTCACCCACTTTCGGCTTCTTCGTCACCATGTATCGCTTCTGCTGCTCGTTCAGGAAGTACCACATGCCGTCCCAGCTCGTATCCCAGAGCCGGCCATGCCTCGGCCAGAGATGAACGCTGGCTGCGCCGTCCGCCCATTCGAGCTCGAAAGGATACTGTTGCCACGCATCCTTGATCACAGCCATCAGGGAGTATTGATTCGTGTAGGTACGCAGGAATCCCGCGGCCTTTTCACCGTGCCGACTGATCTTGCCGTCTGGCAGATTCCGCTGCAGCCACTCGAACCGCCGGTGGTCCGGGCTGTCCATCACCTGAAAGAAGCCCTTCGAATTCTCGACGGCCAGCGGCTCAGCAATGTTTCTATTCACCATCTTGCCGACAACCGCAGACACGCCCCGCTCGACGGGCCGGCCGGTCATCGGCAACCTGATCCCAATGTCGCGTAGCCGGTCCTGATTGGAGTGACCCGTAAAGATGAAGGTATGCTCAAGCCGCACATCGGACTTGTCTTTGAAGAAATGTGCTCTCACACTGAACCGGCAGAACCGCTCGTTCTTCTTATTTGTATACCATCCATCGGCCTTGATGGTGGCACGGATGGGGCCGTTTTCTTCGAGGTAGACGGTTGCGCGTTTATCCAGGTCCGCCCGAAAGATGCCGCGTGTTTCGTGCTCAATGTAGAGACCGGAAAGTGAATCCTTCCGGATGGCCGGAGTTGGAGTAACGCCTTCAGGCGGGCTCTTCCGAATTTCGATGTTCTGAAAGAGTTCGAATTCCGTGCGACTGCACCTCGCCTTGAGCGCGCCGGTATCGATGACGATGGCCTGATCGTTCTTCTGTCCCACCGATGCACCGGGCTCAATAATCTCCCTGCTGACATCTTCCCCAAACTGCAGCCGGTATCGTTTTCCCCGTTCGGCCACAAAATCGAGCAGCAGCCAACGAATGCCTTCCTCGCCATTCGCATCCCAGGTAGCTGTCTCAGCCGTCTGGAAAGATATTAAATCTCCGTTCTCATCAACAAGCTGGATCGGATCATCCTCGTGAAAGCTGCCTCTGGGGAAAGGAACCCCACACTTCACGGGCCGAGGCCAGAGGACCGGGCCGGCGTCGCCTTTGACAATGATGGGGATTTCACCCGCGTGGATGGAGAAGCACCAGAGCGAAACAATTAGGAGGCTTTTCGCGTCCGTTTGGGAGTGCGGTGACTTTTCACAGTTTTCTTCTTCGAAAGCCATTACTGCCTTTGCGGCTGTGATTGTGGGACGAGATGTTAGTTTCGGATGGTATATCGAGTGCTTCGGAGGCCCGCGTGTTCCTTCCCTTACTTCCTGCTCAGTCCCTGAATTTCGCTGATTGATTGTCTCGGCCTGCTAGCTGAGGAAACAGGTCCTGGGCCGGAGGTTGAAATTATCCATTGTGTGGGAGAAGCTTTGGGCTGAGGACCAGCGATGGCCATAAAAATCCGATGCAACAATCCTGAGTGTCGAACCGTCATCGATTGCCCGGAGGAATCCGCCGGGCAGGTAATCGAGTGCGAGCAGTGCGGCAAGAAACTGAAAGTGCCGGCCCGCACGCTCGGTGAATACAAAATCGTCCGTGAGCTCGGCAAGGGCGGCATGGGCTCTGTCTACGAGGCCATCCAGACAAAGCTCAATCGGCAGGTAGCGTCCACCGGGATATCAAGCCCGATAACATCATGTTGACCGGTGAAGGCGAAATAAAAATCGCCGACCTCGGCCTCGCCAAAAACACCGAAGACGATCACAGCATGACCCAGACCGGCGCAGGCATGGGAACCCCCTACTACATGGCCCCCGAACAGGCAGAAGACGCCCGCCGAGTCGACCACCGCGCCGATATCTACCAGTTCTCCCTCTGAAGTCAGGTCAAAGTTCCGCCGGTCCGCCGCGGTGAACCCTCTCAAATCTTCCTCAGGCTGGTGATGCTGTACATTTTGAAATCCACCCACTCGTCCGCGTGATGTTTCATTATCCATTCCGCTCGATCACGGACAGTGAGGTACTGCTTGGGGATGGTGATGCCGGCGTAGTTCTGAAACTTGTTCTGGCAGACCTGCTCGAAACAGGTCATGTGAGCGTTGGGGTTTGGTGCAGACCAGAAGACCGGATAGCGGAGGCCATCCAGCCAGATTCCGTCTATATCGTATTTCTTCGCGATTGACTGGATTTCGCCAAGGGCGCGGGAGATGTCGTTCGGCTGATTTGGGCAGGATCCTTGATACCAGTGGCCCGGTATAAAAGACCGCAAAGGCGTGCCGTCGGATCGGATGGGCCTGTTGCGGCCGCGCCAGCCGTTGAACAGTCCGACGGTTGCGTATACCTGAATGGACCAGGCGTGGAGTGCATCCAACAGATCCTTGTTGGCCAGGGTTCTCTTGTCTGCCCAGACTGCGTTGATTCCCCATTTGTAGAGCTTTTTGGAAATCTCTTCGACGTTCTCGCCGGTGAAGATGGAATACTTGGGACTGAACCCGATCAGCCCGCGCATCTGATATTTGCGCTCGATGACCGGCTTGGCTCGGAGCTGGTCGCGCTTGGTTATTTCTTCTTTTTCAAGTTCCTTTTCTCTTTCTTCCTCATCGGCTGTTTCTTCCTCTTCTTTTTCTTTGTTCTTGAGCCTCTTCTCTTCTTCCTTGCGCTTCTTCTTGAGGGCCTTTTTCCTTGAGTCGAAGAAGCTTTCTACCTCCTTCTTTTCGTTGCGGAGTTTGGGCGGCTTCTTGGCACGCTTGCTCTTTCTCTTGCAACCTGAAAAGGTGCCTGCGGCAACGCTTGCGCTGATGATCTGGAGGAACCGGCGTCGATTGGGTTTAGTGCTGAGCATGGATTGTAGGTGGCCCGTGGATGCTGTCTGCAATCGGGTAGTTTTATTCCGTTTGGTGAAAGCTTTCCACGAAACGGGTGCTGAATGCCGGCGATCAGCAGAAACGGAAAAAGCCATTCCGGCTTCCCGGAATGGCTTTGATGATTCTCTGTTCGCTTAGAGCGGTCGCGAAGTGCCGCACCACTTTCTACCAGGCAAAATGGGCAAAGGCTTTGTTGGCTTCGGCCATGCGGTGGGTGTTGTCGCGGACGGTCATGGATGAGCCTTGTTTGTTGTAGGCGTCGATGAGCTCGTCGGCGAGTTTCTGAGACATGGGTTTGCCTTTGCGGCCGCGGACTGCTACCAGGATCCAGCGGATAGCGAGGGAGAGTTGGCGCTTTCGGGTTACCTCGACCGGGACCTGGTAGGTCGCGCCGCCGACTCGGCGGGAACGGACTTCCAGCATGGGCTTTACGTTTTCGACCGCTGTGTTGAAAACTTCGATGGGCTCTGCGTCTTTTACACGCTTGCCTATGATCTCCAGTGCACCGTACACCACTTTCTCAGCAACGGACTTCTTGCCGCCGTGCATGATGTTGTTGATGAACTTCGACAAAATAATGTTGTCGAATCGGGGATCGCCGATGAGGAATCTTTCTGTTGAATCGAACTTCTTAGCCATGGGTAAACAATGGTTGATGGTTAGTGGTTAATGGTGCTACTTGGGTCGCTTTGCGCCGTATTTTGAGCGGCTCTGGCGGCGTCCGTCTACGCCCAGGGCATCGAGGGTACCTCGGACGACCTGGTAGCGCACGCCGGGGAGGTCGCGCACACGGCCGCCCCGGATGAGGACGATGGAGTGCTCCTGAAGGTTGTGGCCCTCGCCCGGAATGTAGGCGGTGATCTCACGGCCGTTGGAGAGGCGGACCCTTGCGACCTTGCGGAGCGCCGAGTTCGGCTTTTTCGGGGTTCGGGTCATGACCTGGAGGCAGACGCCGCGTTTCTGCGGGCACTGCTCGAGGTCAGGCCTTCTGGACTTCTTCTTGATCTTTTTGCGTGCTTTGCGAACTAGCTGATTGATGGTTGGCATGTGGTTTTTCCAGACAAATAGAATTCGGTTATGCGGTTTCTGCGCCGGCGGCTGCAAGCTCAGGCTGCTCAGCTTCCGGAACGCTGACCTGGATTTGGGTACCGAGCATCTTCTTGAAGCCCGTTCCCGCAGGGATCATGTGGCCAAGGATGACGTTCTCCTTGAGGCCGCGGAGTGTGTCCTGCTTGCCGGACAAAGATGCCTCGGTCAACACCTTGGTCGTTTCCTGGAAGGAGGCGGCAGAGATGAAGCTCTCGGAGTTCAACGCTGCCTTGGTGATGCCCAGCAGCAGCGGCGCTGCGCTGGCAGGCCGCCCGCCAAGCTTGAGGACACGGTCGTTTTCTCTCTTGAAGATAAAACGATCGACGATGCTGCCCGGCAGCAGATCGGTATCGCCCACATCCTGGCCCACGCGGACGCGGCGGATCATGGCGGAGATAATGGCTTCCATGTGCTTATCGTCGATCTTTTCATTCTGTGAACGATAGACGGACTGGACTTCGTCGAGCAGGTATTGCTGGACAGCCTCTTCGCCCTTGATTCGCAGGATGTCGTGGGGCACGAGCGGGCCTTCACAAAGGCGGTCACCTGCCTGGACACGGTCACCCGAGTGGATGGCGAGGTGCTTGCCCTGGGGGATGAGGTGTTCGACCTCTTCGGCTGTCGCTTCGTTTGTCACGGAGATGTTACGCTTGCCGCGCTTGCGCTCGGCAGCGATGTGACAGACGCCGTCGATTTCGCTGATGACCGCGGGCTCTTTGGGCTTGCGTGCTTCGAACAATTCTGTGACACGTGGCAGACCGCCAGTGATGTCCTGGGTTCGGCTGACTTCACGAGGTGTTTTGGCCAGCAGCGTTCCGGCGCTCACTTCCTCGCCGTCTTCTACGTCAAGGTGTGATTTTTCCGGAATCGGATAGAAGCTGATCGGCTGACCGTCTTTGTCGTCGATGATGATCTGAGGGTGCAGGTCTCCCTTATGCTCAACAATGACCTTGCGGCGCGTTCCGGCGGCATCGACTTCTTCGCGCATGGTGACGTCATCAATGATGTCTTCGAAACGTACTTTTCCGGTCTTTTCGGTCAGGACTGGAATCAAATGCGGGTCCCACTGAGCCAGCAGCTTGCCTCGTTTGACTTCCTGCCCGTCCTCGACGAGCACGTATGCACCGAGCTGGAGCGGATAGCGGCGCAGCTCGCGGCCTTTCTTGTCATTGAGGATAATCTCACCACGGCGATTGAGGACGACTTTTTTGCCCTCGCGGTTCACCACGATTTCGAGCCCGTGGAATTCAATGACGCCCTGGGTCTCGGCCTTGACTTCAGACTCGGCAACGCCGTGCCTGGCGATACCACCGATGTGGAATGTGCGCATGGTGAGCTGCGTGCCGGGCTCGCCAATGGACTGCGCGGCAACGATGCCGACACCTAGTCCCTGTTCGGCCATGTTGCCATTGGAGAGGTCCACGCCGTAGCACAGCGCGCAAATGCCGTCGCCAGCTTCGCACGTCATTGGTGAACGGACGCGAATCTTGTCAATTCTGCAATCTTCGAGCTTTTCAGCGATTTGCGGTGTGATGACTTCGTTTTCCTTGACAATGACTTCATCGGTCACCGGATGGCTGATGGAATCACGAGCGATGCGGCCAACGATGGCATCGGCCAAGGGCACTTCGACCTCTTCGCCGGAATAAACGGCGGCCTTGGTAATGCCGTTCACTGTCCCGCAATCATTCATGGAGACGACGATATTCTGGGCGACATCGGCAAGCTTCCTGGTGAGGTAGCCGGATTCAGCAGTCTTGAGAGCGGTATCGGCGAGGCCCTTTCGTCCACCGTGTGTGGAGCTGAAGTATTCCAGCACCGGCAGTCCTTCACGGAAATTTGCCTTGATCGGCGTTTCGATAATCTTACCGGAAGGCTTGGCCATGAGGCCGCGCATGCCGGCGAGTTGGCGAATCTGGGCGACGTTGCCACGTGCGCCGGACGAGGTCATCAGGTAGATCGGATTCAGATGCCGCACACCTTCGCGAGTGTCGTTCTTGAGCTCTTCCATGAGGTCTGCTGCGACTTCTTCGGTGGCGTGTGTCCAATTGTCGAGAATCTGGTTGTATCGCTCGCCTTCGGTGATGACACCGCTGCGATAGTTGTTCTCGATCTTGTCCACTGCATCCTGTGTCTTATCGATAATCTCCTTCTTCTTCGGCGGCTCTTTCAGGTCGTTTGTTGAGAAAGAAATGCCGGCGAGGGTGGCCCACTTGAAGCCGGAGTCTTTGAGCGAGTCGAGCAGTGCAATCGTGGCGCGGCGGGAAAGCCGTCCGTGGCACTCGGCAACGATCCGCCCGACGTTCTTTTTATCCAATTCGAAGTTGTAGTAGGGCATGCCATCCGGAAGGATGTCGTTGAAAATAACGCGTCCGACGGTGGTCTCGATGAGGTCGCCAGTGCGCTCCACAACTTTCAGTTCCGCGTCTATGACCTCACGGTCTTCAGGGACGCGCACTTTGGTGGTGGCGTGGAGATGCACCTTGCCTTCGTCATAGGCAAGGATGGCTTCTTCATGGGTGGAGAATGTCATGCCCTCACCCTTCAGGTCGTCCATGTTCACGGTCAGGTAGGCGAGACCAAGAACGATGTCGAGGGTGGCTGAAATGATCGGGCTGCCGTCCGCGGGCGAGAAGATGTTGTTGGTGGACAGCATCAGGATGAAGGCTTCGGTCTGCGCCTCAATGGATAAGGGCAGGTGGACGGCCATCTGGTCACCATCGAAGTCAGCGTTGTAAGCTTCGCAGACGAGCGGGTGGATGCGGATGGCGTTTCCTTCGATCAGAACCGGCTCGAAAGCCTGGATGCCCATGCGGTGAAGGGTCGGCGCGCGGTTGAGGAGTACGGGATGCTCGTGGATGACTTCGTCCAGGATGTCCCAGACTCGCTCATCTTTTCGTTCGAGCATCTTCTTGCCGCTCTTGATGGTGTCGGCGAGGCCGAGCTCTTTGAGGCGGCGGATGATAAACGGCTGGAACAGTTCGAGCGCGATTTTCTTGGGCAGACCGCACTGGTGGAGCTTGAGCTCGGGGCCGACAACGATGACCGAGCGTCCGGAATAATCGACTCGTTTGCCGAGCAGGTTTTCACGGAAGCGGCCCTGTTTGCCCTTAATCATGTCAGTGAGCGATTTCAACGGCCGGTTGCTGCTGCCGAGGACCGGGCGCTTGCAGCGTTCGTTATCGAACAGCGCGTCCACCGCCTGCTGAAGCATGCGCTTCTCATTGCGGATAATGACTTCCGGCGCGTGGAGCTCGAGGAGCTTCTTCAGGCGGTTGTTGCGGTTAATGACGCGGCGGTAAAGGTCGTTCAGATCTGACGTGGCAAAGTTGCCGCTTTCGAGCAGAACGAGCGGACGAAGATCGGGCGGGATGACCGGGATGACTTCCAGGATCATCCATTCCGGGCGGTTGCCGGAGTCACGGACGGACTCGGTGGTCTTGAGCTGCTTGATGATGTCTTTTGCCCGCTGCTTCGAGCCTGTCTCTTTGAGCTCCTGACGCAGATCGCCGGAGAGCGCTTCAAGGTCGAGTTGCAGAAGGAGCTTGCGGACGGCTTCTGCGCCCATACCGGCTTCGAAGGTGTCCCCGTACTCTTCACGAGCCATGCGATACTGTTCTTCTGACATCAGCGCCTTTTCTTCGAGGGGGCTGTCGCCCGGTTCGGTGACGACGTACTGCTGGAAATAAATGACCCGTTCCATATCGCTCGTCTTCATGCCAAGGAGCGTTCCGAGGCGTGAAGGCAGTGATTTAAAGAACCAGATGTGTACGACGGGCGCGGCCAGGTTGATGTGGCCCATTCTCTTGCGGCGCTCGCGGGAGTGGGTGACTTTGACACCGCAGCGATCGCAGATGATTCCCTTGTGCTTGATCCCCTTGTATTTGCCGCAGGCACATTCCCAATCCCTTTCCGGGCCGAAAATGCGCTCGCAGAACAGACCGTCCTTTTCCGGCCTGTAGGTGCGGTAATTGATTGTTTCAGGCTTCTTGACCTCACCGTATGACCAGCTCCGAATATCGTTCGGGGAGGCAAGGGAAATGGAAACCGAGGTATAGTCGTTGATTTTGTCGTAATTCAAATCAGCCATAAAAGCTGTGCTCCTTTCAGAGTTTTTCTTTTGACGACACCGGAAAAGGGGAAATTTAGGATACCAGACCAGGCGCGCGCTCTTTGTCCAGCTTGATATTCAACGCAAGGCCTTTGATTTCATTTACAAGAACATCGAACGACACCGGCGTTCCGGCTTCGAGGACGTTTGTGCCTTTGACCATCGATTCGTAGACCTTGGTACGGCCTTCGACGTCGTCGCTCTTGACAGTAAGAAGTTCCTGGAGAATGTGTGCTGCGCCGTACGCTTCGAGGGCCCACACTTCCATTTCTCCAAAACGCTGACCACCGAAGCGGGCTTTGCCGCCCAGGGGCTGCTGCGTGATGAGCGAGTAAGGGCCGGTCGCACGGGCATGGACCTTGTCATCAACGAGGTGGTCGAGCTTGAGCATGTACATAAAGCCGACCGTTACATCCTGATCGAAAGGCTCACCGGTACGTCCATCATAAAGGATGGCTTTGCCCGTACGGGGCAGGCCTGCTTCTTCCAGGGTGTCTCGAATCTGTTCCTCTGAGCAACCATCGAAGACGGGCGTAACCGCGCGAAAGCCGAGCTTGTTGGCGGCCCAGCCGAGATGGGTCTCGAGAATCTGACCAAGATTCATACGTGAAGGTACGCCGAGCGGATTCAGGCAGATCTGAATAGGCGTTCCGTCTTCGAGGAACGGCATATCTTCTTCCGGCAGAATCTTGGCGATGACGCCCTTGTTGCCGTGCCGGCCGGCCATCTTGTCACCGACCGAAAGGGTACGCTTGGTGCAGATATAGACCTTGACCATTTCGAGCACACCAGTAGGGAGCTCGTCACCACGCTTAATGTGGTAAACACGGCGTTCTTTTTCCTGGACAATTTCATTGATGCGCTTGCCATAATCAGAGAACGCTGCTTCGACCGCGTCAGAACTGTCTGACTTCACATTGAGAGGGTTGAGGCTTTCCCACAGCTTGGCAATCTCTTTGTCGTTCTTCTCTTCAAGCAGGTTGTGGAGATCGCCAAGTTCGAGGTCGAGCACCTTTCCGCCGGTAACTGCAGCTACGGCATCGATGAGCTCGCGCACCAGGGTTGAGATTTGCGAGTTGTAATCCCTCTCGAGCTTGCGGACGAGATCTGAATCACGCTTGCGCTCCTCTTCGGTAAGGTGCGCTTTGCGGGAGAACTTCTCTGTATCGATGACGACACCATCGACGCCGGACGGAACTTCGAGTGAATCGTTTTTCACGTCTTCGCCGGCGCGGCCGAAGATGGCGTGAAGGAGTTTTTCCTCAGGTGAAAGCTCGGTCTTGCTTTTCGGTGAGACCTTTCCGACGAGGATTTCGCCGGGCTTGACGCGTGTTCCGATGCGGACGATGCCTTCGTCATCGAGATTGCGGAGCGACTTCTCGGAGACGTTCGGGATATCCATGGTGAATTCCTCGCGACCCAGCTTGGTCTCGCGAATTTCGACCTCGAATTCCTCAACGTGCAGCGAAGTGAACATGTCTTCTTTCACCAGCCGCTGGCTGATGAGGATGGCGTCTTCAAAGTTATGCCCGTCGAACGGCATGAACGCACAGAGGACGTTGCGTCCGAGGGAAAGGACACCGTCGCGGACGGCCGGCCCGTCGGCGATGACTTCGCCAGCTTTGACTTTCTGGCCGAGCTCTACTATGGGCCGCTGATTGAGGCAGGTGCGCTCGTTCAGGCCGCGGAATTTACGGAGGTCGTAAATCTGGTCATCGACCTGGACGTGTCTGGCATCGACAGCCTTGACGGTTCCATTATTGTCGGTACGGACGACCATGCTGGAGTTGCGGGCTACATGCTCTTCCATTCCGGTACCGACGAGTGGAGGATCGGTGATCAGAAGCGGCACTGCCTGGCGCTGCATGTTCGATCCCATGAGCGCACGGTTGGCATCGTCGTGCTCGAGGAACGGGATGAGACTGGCGGAGACACCCACCATCTGGCGCGGCGATACGTCCATGAAGTCCACATTATCAGGCGCGGCGAGCTGCATGTCACCGAGATAACGGACGAACACCTGATCGTCAGAGAGCCTGCCCTTTTCGTCTACCTTCACGTCCGCGGCGGCGATGCGATACTGGTCTTCCGAATCGGCACGGAGATGCTCGATATCTTTGGTCATTTTGCCATTCTTGACGACTCGATAAGGCGTGGTCAGGAATCCGTAATCATCGACGCCGGCATAAATGCTGAGCGAAACAATGAGGCCAATGTTCGTGCCTTCCGGGGTTTCGATCGGGCAGATACGTCCATAGTGCGAGATGTGGACATCACGCACTTCAAAGCCGGCGCGTTTTCGGTTGAGCCCGCCGGGGCCGAGCGCGCTGAGGCGGCGTTCATGGGTGAGCTGCGCCAGAGGGTTGACCTGGTCGACTACCTGCGAGAGCTCGCCGCGGCCGAAGAAGTATTCGATGGCCGCGGAGACGGTCCGTGAGTTAATGAGCGTGCGAGGGGTCATGTCTTCCTGATCTTTGAGACCCATGCGCTCTTCGACGGTGCGCTGGAGCTTGAGGAAGCCCTTGCGGAGCTCTTCCTGCGCCAGCTCTTCGATGGTGCGGACACGCCGGTTGCCGAGGTGATCGATATCATCAATGTTGTAACCAGGGACGTTGCCCCGGCGGAGGGCGATGATGTAGCGAATGCAGGAAATGAGGTCGTCCACCGTGAGGGTCATTTCAGATTCGGGGATGGCCTGGTCAAATTTGCGATTGAGGCGGAAGCGCCCGACGCGACCGAGGCGATAGCGATCCATGTCGTAGAAGCGTTCATGGAAAAGCTGCCGGGCTTTTTCCAGCGAGGGCGGGTTGCCCGGGCGTAGCCTGCGGTAGATGCGCAGGAGTGCATTTTCATGGGAATCGGAAGCGTCTTCGGCGATGGTCGCAAGGATGAGCTGATCCTGGACTTCCTCGATGATTTCGATCTCGTCGGCGAGCTCGTTTTCAACGATGGCTTCGGCTGCCCTTTCGGTGATCTGCTTGCCACCTTCTACGAGAACGTCCACCTTTTTGGGGTCTTCTTCGTCGACGCGCACGATGTCTTCAACGGTGTACGCATTCTGCAGCGTTTCCTCGACTCCAGGTTTCACCTTGACCTTCTTGGTCGGGTAAAAGAGGCGAATGATGTCCGCATCCGTTGAGTAATCGGGAGACATGGCACGGAGCAGGCAGGTGGAGGCGAACTTGCCGCTCTGATCGATGCGGATGGTGAGGACGTCCTTGCGGGTGACGTTGGTTTCGACCCAACTGCCGCGCTCGGGGATGATTCGGCAGGAGTGGAGTTTCTTGCCACTGGAATGAATTTCTTCGCTGAAATCAACGCCGGGGCTTCGATGAAGCTGCGAAACAATTACTCTTTCCGCGCCGTTGATAATGAACTCGCCTCCACCAATCATGATGGGGAGCTCGCCGAGGTAGACCTCTTCCTCGATCGGCTGCTGCTTGTCGAGGCGCATCCAAACCTTGAACGGCATGCCGTAAGTGAGGCGCAGGCGGCGGCACTCCTCGGGAGTATAACGGGGGGCGCCGAGCTCATAGCGGAGAAATTCGAGCTTCAGGCTCTTATCGTTGTTCTCGATGGGGAAGACTTCCCTGAGAATGGACTCGAGGCCGCGGTCTTCACGCTTTTCGTGGTCGATGTCCCTCTGAAGAAATCTCAGATAAGCAGCGGTCTGAAGCTGAACCAGATCCGGTACAGGTACGATTTCGTTAACCTTACCGTAATTACGAATCTCCATAAATTAATCCTTTGAATTAAGAAGCGAGTCGTTTTCCGCTTAAATAGAAATGAACCCGCCCGGTATGGACGGGTTTCATCTCTGTATAAATGACATTGGAATCCGGGATTCCGTTGAAAGGTTTTGAAGCTCTAGACGCCCTTGACTTCGGCGGTGGCGCCGGCATCTTCGAGGGCCTTGGCGGCTTCTTCAGCTTCTTCTTTGCTGATACCTTCTTTGACTTCCTTCGGCGCGCTTTCGACAAGATCCTTGGCTTCCTTGAGGCCCAGGCTCGTGAGCTCGCGCACCTTCTTGATGACCTGAATCTTCTGGCCACCGATCTCCTTGAGGATGACGTTGAAGCTGGTGGGCTCTTCGTCTTCTTCTTCGGCTGGTGCTGCTGGCCCCCCGGGCATCATGCCCATCGGCATGGCCATCGGGGCTGCGGCGGCGGTGACGCCGAACTTCTCTTTAAACGCATCTGCCAGCTCGGCAGCTTCAAACAGGCTCAAATTGCCGATCTCATCGAGCAGCTTTTCGACCTTTTCAGATGGTGCTGTCGCTGTTGCTGTGTCTTCGGACATCGTGATAAACCTCCACTAAAAATAAAGAGTTCACAAAATTCAGTAACTTCGAGAGGCTTATTCGCCTCCCTCTTCTTTCAACTTCTCGTTATAGGCGGTGAAGAGACCGTGAAGCTCTCTCGCCACGCCATTGAAATCCAGGTCGGAGAGAATCTCGTTGATTCCGCTGACGAATGTCTGTGCAGGGCTCTGAATGGCGCCCAGAATCTGTGCCAGGAGCTGATCCCTGGTCGGCAGCCTGGAAAGCTCATCCACCTGCTTGTCGTTGAGGGCCTTTCCATCGGCAAACCCGCCCCGGACCTCTACCTTGTCATTGGCCCTGGCAACATCCAGGACAATCTTTGCGGCCTCGACGGGATCATCGTTGCCATAAATGACGGCGATGGGGCCCTTGAGGATTTCGGTGAGGTCGACGCCGGCGGCATCTATCAGGGCCCGCTTGGCGATCCGGTTTCGGATGACCTGCATCTTGAGCGCCTTCTTGACCAGGTCGCCACGAAGCGCGTCGGATTCCATGACGGTCAGGCCCCTGTAGTCCACGAAGATTCCATGTTCGACCGGCTCGAACTCATCTTTTAATTGAGAGCGGAGCAACGTTTTGAGACGGCTCGGAATTGTTTCTCTATCGGACATCTTCCCTCTCCTAATTCAAATCAAGCTTGAGTCCCGGCCCCATGGTGCAGCTCAGGACGACTTTTTCTATATAGCGGCCTTTGACGGCTGCAGGGCGCAAAGAGCGCACGTGGTCATAAAAGGCGTTCACGTTGGCTTCCAGATCTTCGGCGGAAAAGGAGCCTTTACCCACCGGAATGTGCAGGTTGCCGGAGCTATCGTTGCGATACTCAATTTTCCCGGCAGCAAATTCGGAAACGGCCTCGGTAACGTCGTTGGTCACCGTTCCGGATTTCGGTGACGGCATCAGCCCCTTGGGACCGAGAGTGCGGCCCAGGCGGCCGACAAATCGCATCATTTCAGGAACGGCGATAGCAACGTCAAAATCCAGAAAGCCATCTTCGACTTTCTTAACGAGATCCTGGCCACCGGTCTCGATGGCGCCCGCAGCTTTGGCTGCTTCGGCTTTCTCACCTTCGGCAAAGACAAGGACTCGCATGGATTTGCCGATGCCCTTGGGCAAGGAGTACGAGCCCCGCAATTGCTGGTCAGACTGGCGCGGGTCGATGCCCAGTTTGAAAACGACTTCGACAGTTTCGTCGAACTTTGCGCCGGCAAATTCCTTGATAAGGCCAATGGCTTCCGTGACAGCGTAATACTTGTTGCGGTCAATTTTTTCTGCCAGAGCGCGATATCTTTTACTTCTTTTCATGTCTTATTCCTCGATTTCTACGCCCATGCTGCGGGCAGTTCCTGCGATGATGTTCATTCCGGCTTCCACGTCCCTTGCATTCAGGTCCGGCATCTTGAGCGTGGCAATCTCGCGCACGGCATCCTGGCTGATCGAGCCGACTTTTTCCGTATTCGGAGTGCCTGAGCCCTGGGCAATGTTCGCGGCCTTCTTAATGAGCACGGCAGCCGGTGGGGTCTTGACAATAAAGTCAAAGGAACGGTCCGCATAAACCGAGATGACCACGGGCAGGATTGTGCCCATCTGATCCTTGGTCCGGTCATTAAACTTCTGAACAAACTCGCCAATCGGAAGGCCATGTTGACCAAGTGCCGGCCCGACCGGGGGCGCCGGTGTCGCCTGACCACCGGTGCACTGGAGTTTGATAGTTGTTACGAGCTGCTTCTTAGCCACTGAAATTCTCCTGCCTAAAGTGTCTCTACCTGCCAGTACTCCAATTCTACCGGTGTGGCTCGGCCAAAGATGGTCACGACAACCCTCACCAGACCCTTGTCCGGGATGACCTCTTCAACCACACCATCAAAATTCTGGAAGGGGCCTTCTTTAATCTTCACACCGTCGCCGGCCTCGAAATTAATCTGAAGTTTCGGTTTCTCTTCGACCTTGTCAGCTTCGAGCATCAACTTCTCAACTTCGTCAATGCCCAGCGGGATGGGCTTCATCTCCGGACCGACAAAATCACCGATGCCCTGCGTCTCACGTACGAGAAACCATGAATCGTCTTCAAGGAGCATCTCGATGAAGATGTAGCCGGGATAGCTTTTTTTCTCAGTGACCCTCTTCGATCCGCTGCGGATTTCCGAGACCTTCTCACTGAGCACGAGAACGCGGCCGATCTTCTCCTCCAACCCCGCCTCTTTCACACGGCGGGAGAGGTTGGTCTGTACCAATTCCTCTTTTCCGGACTGAACTCTGACCACGTACCATTGCATATCGGACATAACGGGCGATGCTCCATCCACTTTTAGAAAATCCTCAGCTTCTCTAACAGAAAACCGACGGCAAGGTCGTTCACAAAGATGTAGAGACTCAAAACCACGACGCAGGCGATGACGACACCGGTCGAGGCCACGACTTCGTCTTTGGTCGGCCAGTTGACCTTGCGCATCTCGGTCTCGGTCTCGATCAGGTAATCCACTGTTTTGGGATACCTTCCGATGTAATGCGCACAAAAAAGGAACACGGTCACACATGAGACCACGCCCAGCGTCATTCCCAGCCCCTCTGATGCGCCGAAAAACTTGTGCAAAAAGATATGCACTTCAACGCCCAGGAAGTAGGAGAAGAGGGTGGCGATCGTGATGGCTGCCAGCCTCGCGACCATGCCCTGTCCCTTCTTATGAATGTTTATGAACATCTTTTATAAAAAAGACACTGAACTCATCTTGACAGGCCAGGAGGGATTCGAACCCCCAACATTCGGATTTGGAATCCGACGCTCTGCCAGTTAGAGCTACTGGCCTATTTCCGCGCGTGATGCCTTCCTGGCCGTCACGCGTGCAGACTCCAATGCGTTCGGTATGGTAAAAATCCAACCTCAGCTCTCGACAGCAGGCATTTTTCTGCCCCAAAATTTGCTTGGCCTCAGCCCACCAGACACAACCTATTACGTAAGACTAATTTAGTGCGCAAAAAGCTGCAGAAAGAAACGGGATTTAGTCCAGCTTCTTTCTGCATAAGTCATTTCAAACTATATGTTCCGGTTCGCAACCTACTCAATCACTTTCGTGACGACGCCGGCACCAACAGTGCGACCGCCTTCACGAATAGCAAAGCGAACTTCCTCTTCCATGGCGATCGGGCAGATCAGGTCGACCGTGAACTTGGCGTTATCGCCGGGCATGACCATCTCAACACCCTCTGCCAGCTCGATGCCGCCGGTCACATCCGTGGTGCGGAAGTAAAACTGCGGACGGTAACCCGGGAAGAACGGCGTATGGCGACCACCTTCATCTTTGGAAAGAACGTACACCTCAGCCTCGAACTTGGTGTGAGGAGTAAGCGTGCCAGGAGCAGCGAGCACCATTCCGCGCTCGACATCATCCTTGTCCGTTCCACGAAGAAGGATACCGACGTTGTCGCCGGCCTGGCCTTCATCCATCTCTTTATTGAACATTTCGACGCCCGTGGCGACCGTCTTCCGGGTTTCGCGGATACCCACGATTTCAACGTCATTGCCGACATTTACTTTCCCGCGCTCGATGCGGCCGGTGACGACCGTTCCGCGGCCCTTGATGCTGAAGACGTCTTCGATAGGCATCTGGAAAGGCTGGTCGACGGCACGCTCCGGCGTCGGAATATAGCTGTCGACAGCGTCCAGCAGCTCCTGAATACAAGCCGTCTTTTCCGCATCATCAGGATCCTGCATGGCCGGCAAGGCTGATCCGTGGACGATAGGAATATCGTCGCCCGGGAAGTCATACTTCGTGAGCAGCTCACGAAGCTCGAGCTCGACCAACTCGATGAGCTCTTCGTCATCGACCAGGTCGATCTTGTTCAGGAAGACGACGAGGGCGGGCACGTTCACCTGGCGGGCAAGCAGGATGTGCTCACGAGTCTGCGGCATGGGGCCATCATCAGCACCGACGACGAGAATAGCGCCGTCCATCTGGGCAGCACCGGTAATCATGTTCTTGATGAAGTCCGCGTGACCCGGGCAGTCAACGTGCGCGTAATGGCGGTTTTCAGATTCATACTCCACGTGGGCGACGGAAATCGTCACAATCTTGCTGGCGTCACGGACAGTTCCACCCTTGGCGATATCTGCATATTCCTTCTTGGTGGCGAGCCCTTTGGCGGCCTGGACAAAAGTCAGGGCCGAGGTCAGGGTTGTTTTCCCGTGGTCGATATGGCCGATAGTGCCAACATTCACGTGTGGCTTAGTTCTTTCGAATTTTTCCTTAGCCATCTAAAGCTCTCCTAATAAAACGAGCGAAACAGATACGAAATATATGAGGACGATAATTCCTGCGGCGGCCCGTTGAATCCCCGTCTGGAAATCCTGAGAGTCTCGACACAGCCTCAGTGGAGCTGCTGAAGGGAATTGAACCCTTGACCTCGTCCTTACCAAGGACGCGCTCTACCCCTGAGCTACAGCAGCCGAAAGCGGGGCGAACAATGTTCACCCCGATAAAGAGCACCCAGCGCCCTTTTCTGAGCGGGTGAAGGGAATCGAACCCTCATGACCAGCTTGGAAGGCTGGGGCTCTACCATTGAGCTACACCCGCGATTTCCGTGTAGGTATTTATCACAACAAAGCGAAAAATAAACACAGAATCTGGTGGGCAGAGAGGGACTCGAACCCCCGAAGGCGATGCCAGCAGGTTTACAGCCTGCCCCCTTTGACCACTTGGGTATCTGCCCACTCAAAAAAACTTGCGTTTAAGTAGTTATTCAAAAAACCACTTAGACGCTACCTCTGTCCCCGATTTGAGGGGGCGAAATTGAAAAGTCCGGGATTATAGCAACGCGCTAAGCCCTTTCAATCCAGAATCATAAATAAGAAAATTTGGCTGAATCACAGACCTTTAGCCATGGGACGGCATATCTCTCCTGGACTCTTCGCCGCTTAAGCAACCGCACTGGCACGAATAGCCAATGCGCTGGATGAATTTCGCTGGCACTTAAGTGTCTTTTCTGTATAGACTGCCTCGCTCAATGAAACGTCTCTTCCTGAATTACAGCACGTTCACAGATCGGCAGAATGTCACTCGAATTCTGGCGCCCTGCGAACTGCATCCAGACCCTCTTACTCTCGACGGCGGGGTCGTCTGGAAACAGGACAACCTTCATCTGAATTGGGATCGGAATGAATACGGCGAATATCATGGCTGGCGCAATTGCAGCCAGGGAGTGGCTAACCAGGCCGAAGCACGAGCTCCCCACGTGAAGCGATGCCGATCAGACGATGGCTTCGCCTGGGAAGACCATGGCGATCCGAGCATCGCTGAAACGGTGGTCATCGATAAGACCGAGTCAGACCCGGAGCGGCGATATAAATGTGTTTACCAGGGCATCGCGGCTCTCGGTGAAAAGGGCGGAGTCGAGATTGCGATGAATGACTATGACGGCCTCGTAGCGGCGCATACGGACGGGCGTCCAATTCATTATGGGGTTTTCAGCGCGGTCTCCGGTGACGGCATCCACTGGCACGACCATCGTGCCGTCGTCATTGACACCTATCGGCTCTGGGCCTCCGAAGCCAGCCTCGGACACAATCCGGACGGCGATAAAAAGAAACTCGAATGGTGGAAGCCCGGCGCTCAGGGCTGGGCAGGAGGGGACAGCTTTCCCTGCCTCACTTATCTGCCGGACAGAAGTAAGTTCGTCGCTTTCTATCGCACGAACATCGACCGTCGTACGAGCCTGTTCCCCAACCAGCGCCGGCGGGAACGTGGGGTGGGCCGTTCCGAATGTGACATCTTCGGCAAGTGGGGCGAACACCGGCTGGCCATGCGATCCGATCCTGACTGGCAGCACGCGCTCGGCCACGGCAAACAGGATTTCTATCAGTTGCAGGTCTGGCCGTGCGGCGATGTCTACCTTGGGATCGCTTCCGTTTTCTATTGGGAAGAAGACCGCAACCATCTGGAACTCGCGTGGAGTCCTGACACGATCTATTGGGAGCGCATTTGTCCTTACACCGATTTGGTGCCCCACGGCAAGCTGCCCGATTTCGGCGGAGGAAGTAATTACGCGTCGATGCGTCCGCGGGAAATTGATGGGAAGGTGCGAGTTTACTTCGGCGCGGATAACGGACGACACAATGCGGACAGCAAGGGTAAGAATTCCACACTCATGCTCGCGTATTTCGAGCCGGATCGTTTTGCAGGAGTCGGGGTGGCGAACAGGAACTTTGGAATCGGGAATCCGGCGACCGGGATTCTTGTGACTCGTCCGATTGAGGTGGCAGAGGAGCATATGCGGCTCAATGCAAACGCGGAAAACGGCCTTGTGAGGGCTGAATTGCAGGAGCAGGATGGGAAGGCCCTGGAGGGTTTCAGTCTGGAAGAATGCGATCCCATCTCTGTGGATTCGTTCAACACCATCGTCTCGTGGAATGGGAAGACGAGTCTGAATGAACTGGCGAACCGGCAGATCAGGATTCGGTTCGAATCCGAAAACAGCGTGCTGTACGCGTTTCAGATTTAGGGGTCCCTATTCCCGCCACTCAAGCCCATCATTTCTTTTCAGCGGGAAAACTCTCCGCCAGTTCTGTCGCGGCACGTTTAGTTGCCACCCAGTTTCCGGACTCATCAGGCACTGCCTTGACGATTACTGTGAAATCCAGCTTTTCGCCTTTTCGAAATTTCTGACCGTGGTTCTGGCGCAGGTAGTACTTGTGATACCGATCCAAATCCCAAATCAGGCTGGCGCTTTTACTGCCGGTGATGATCTTGGGGGTGTAGCACAGGATGCCGAGGCCGGTGGTTGGATCGAATTGGCTCAACCATCGGGTGTTCTTGTTGACGGCCATTTTTCCGATGGCCTTTAGTTCACCTTGCGCCAGCGATCCATCTTCCATCTGTCCAAGCCATTTCGTCGTTGTCGGCGGGATGCAATGCATGAAGTAGTAGAGGACGCTGGTCTCGCAATCTTCGAGGGCTTCCAGTTGAGTGCGCTCGAAAACATGATCGTTAGTAAGGATGATCTCGACTGCGGCCTTGAACTTCCAGATGGTCGATTCTTTGACGAGACGTATCTGTTTTCCCGTTAAAGTCTCGCCAGCTCTGATAGCACGCTCTTCGTCATCCACGGTCAGTTTCAGCGAGTGGACGACTTCGCGGCCGCCTTCGGAATGCCCCGTGCCCCACCACTTTCCGCCTTTGGGTGTGAGGACCGTTCCGTAGTGGCCGTTGTTCAATCCGAACTGCTTGCCGCGATAAAACATCTTGTCGATCGTCCAGGCGCTGGCAGCCTCAAAGAGGAGGGAATAGGCGTCCGTCTTCAGGGTCAGGAAGCCGGTCTCAGGAATACCGTCTTCCGCCGCATTCTTTTCGGGCATGGCGATCTCCTTTTTCGGGAAACGTGTTTTGAGGTTCTCCGCCAATTCCGCTGCGCGCTTCTCCCAGTCGTTGGGCTCGGCGCTGAAGAACTGCATCGCGATCTGAAATTCCATTTTGGTCCCTGTCTTTATCTCCCCACTCGTCGGCTGGCAAAGGAGCTTGTGGTAGTGCTTCTTATCCCAGAAATGGGAATAACTTCCTCGCCCGATGAACGGTGTCTGAAAGTAGACGACCGCTCCTTTCTTCATTGTAGAGTCGTACTGCGCAAGCCACTGCACCGGGCCGGCCGGTTTGTTTCCTTCACCGGAAAACTCGCCTCGCATCACTTCCCCTGCGAGGCCTTGAGCCAGCCACCGTTGGGCCTTTGGTGAGAACGAATAGATGAAGGCGTAAAAGCTCTTCAAAGTCATCGAAGCTTCCGCAACAAAAGAATGTTTCTGGTGAATCCTTTCGCCTTCCACGTTTGTCTCTGCCCTGTGTTTGAGGTCGCCCAGCATGGATTCCTTGAGCAGTCGGATGTGTTTTCCCTTTATGGAATCGTTCATCGGAGTTGGTTTGTCATCGACGAAGATCTCAAACTTTGAGACCGAGGCGGCCTCGTCCGGCCCCATGGCTGACCCGATCCATTTGCCTCCTGTCGGAAAGATGACCGCGCCTTGGCCGCCGGCGGGAATGATCATCCTGTCGCCTTCGAAATCTACGGCGCGGATGGTCCAGGCCGTTTGTGAATCGAGGGCGATGACGAGTGAATCGGTGTGCAGACTTATCTGTTTCTTTGAGCCAGGTTCTGCGACGATTGAGTCAGAGATGCCGAGAGTTGTCAGGAAGATCAGGATCATGGCGTTGCTGCAAAGATTAGCGGGGCAGGCACGCATCCGCGACCTGTTGCCACGTAGCGTATCAGCCTGCAGTTTTTTGGCCCTGCTGGGGATTGATTCTACAGGCACTGTTAGGTTAACCTCTCGTTACTTGCCCGAGTTTTGCGTGCTCACTCGTTTCAGATGATCGAATCTGTCGGTCAGCCACTGGCCTTTCTACTCCTCATAGCCGTTGCCTACGTCGTCATCCAGGCAATCCGGTCTTATACGGACAGGTCATCGAACGTAAAGGCTGGCATAGCGGCCCTGCGCGGAATCATCTGCGTGCTCCTTATCCTCGAGCTCGCGGGCATTACTTACTGGTGGACGGGCAAGGCCGGCGACGAATACGTCGCGTTTGTGGTCGATGTCTCGGACAGCATAACACCGGAGATGCGAACCCAGGCGAGGGACGAAGTTGGTAGAGCCGCGTCTGCAAGAGATCCCGAGCGGATGAGTCTGATCCTTTTCGGCGAAACGCCGGAGGTCGTCATTCCGTTCGGCCAGGGCCTTGATAACGCTCGGCTCACCAAAGCATTCCAGCCATACATAGAGGGAATAGAGCCGAACGTATCCGGCAATGCTTCGAATCTTGAACGGGCCATCCAGGCCGCACTCACGGGCTTTCCTGCACAAGTTCAGAAGAAGATCGTGCTGGTGACCGACGGCAATGAAACGGATGGTGACATCCTGAAGCAGGCCGCGGAAGCCGCGAAGCAGCAGGCGCAGATTTCCGCAGTGCCGCTCGTTCGAACGGAGTCGAATGACGTGGTCGTGGTCTCCCTTGAAGTGCCCGAACAGATCAAGCGGGAAGAAGCCTTCGAGATCCAGTGTCACCTCAACGCAGCCGCCGAGATTAAGGGGAATCTCAAACTTTACGTGGATGATTACCTGGCCGACGCCAAGGAAGTCGAGCTCGCCCGCGGAAAATCGGTCGCGACTTTCCGGCGAAGTCTCAAGCAAGGGGGCCAGCATCTCTTGCAGGTTCATTTCGAATCCGAGATTGCGCAGCCGGTCGAGAATGACAAGGCATTCGTCTACATCGCTCTTCCCGGCCGGCCGCAGGTGCTGGTCATCAGTGAAGGCGAGGAGAATGCCTTGACCGATGCGCTAGCCAGTTCGCGATTTCGTGTCGAACAGCGCACCCCCGCCGGCGCTCCCTCGACCATGCTGGAATTCACCAGGTATGACGCGGTCATTCTGGCAAACATCGCGGCTGAGAATCTGGGCGAAAATCGGATGCGCCTGCTTCGTGACTACGTGGCCCGTTTCGGTGGCGGGCTCGTATTGACCGGCGGACAGAACAGCTTCGGGCCCGGCGGGTATGCCGGCACCCCTGTCGAAGAAGCAGCCCCCGTGTCGATGGAGATCTCTTTGAAGGAGCGTCCGTCTACCTCGGTGATCTTGGTTATCCGGCACTGATTCTCGCAGCCCTTCTTCTTGTGGTCGAAGTCATCGTCCGCCGCTGGCCGGCGTTCGTGGAGTTGCGCCGTACAAGAATGTCAGGAGGTGGGGTATGAGGTACGGGTGTGTGGGAGTGATGGAGTGTGGGAATGATGGAGCCACTAACCATCAACCATCAATCATCAACCATCTGCTCACCCTCCTCCTGTTCCTGACACCCCTCAACCACCCCTCCCTTCACGCGGAACCAGCGCCAAAGAAAGACGAAACCACCGAATCTGCTCCCAAGAAATCTAAGACAGACCTCTCATCCGCGGCCACCAGAGAAGTCGGCCGTTACATGAATCTCGTCCTCGAAGATCCGCAGAATCAGTTCGCATTCGACCGGGTCTACGAAATCTACGAATCGGAAAAGAAGACTTGGAAGCTCCTCGAGTTTTTCCAGAACGCGGCCCGTCTCGACCGGAAGAGCGGCAACCTCCAATTCCTGCTCGGGATGATGTACATCCGGTTTCGCGATTACTACAAATCAGCGGAACACTTTCAGAAAGGTCTCAAACTGATTCCCAAGAGCTATTTCGGCCGACAGATGCTCGGTCGCATCTATCTGAAAAGGTCGGATGCGATCAAAGCATCGGAGTATCTTGCGGACGCGGTAAACGCCGCATCGAGCCACGCCGAACAGGTCGAAGCCCTGTTCCTGCTGGGGGACGCGCTCATGCTGGCGGAACGTGGTGAAGAAGCAAAGAAGGCCTGGGCCCGGATTCAAGATCTGCAACAGTTCGATGTGCCCACACTGCAGCGTCTGGCACGAGCTTACAGAACGCATGAGTACACCGAACTTGCCGACGGAATGCTGCACAAGATTCTGGAGCTCGCTGAAAAGGATCCACGCCTGAAGAGCCATACATATCTTCGCAGGGCAAGGCTGCAGGAGGGGATCGGCGACAAAGCAAAGGCCATTCAGTACCTGCAGGAATCCAGAAAACTGCTGCTTCCCAATTCTGCTCGCCGCAGGGAGATTGAAGATCAGATTCGCAGGCTCCACGCGGAGGATGAACGCCTCGTTGATTTCTTCGGGGAACTCGAATCAGAGGTACAGAGGCGGCCCAATGATGTTGCTCTCCGCAAAGAGATTGCCCGGCATTATTCTGCTGCTGAGCAGATTGATAAAGCGTCGGTGCATCTGAGCAAAGGCATCGAGATTGATTCAAGGGATGTGCTTCTGCTTGAGCACGCAGCGAGAGTTTACCGGACGCAACAGAAGACAGACGTATCGGCCGAGACTCTCAATCGCCTGTACGACATCACTGGCGGCGCACCGAACTACCTCATCGAGAGAGGCGACATCCTCTGGGAGAAGGGGCAGAAGGAAGACGCCATGGCCGCATGGAAAAAAGTCGTCGAAGACGATCCGGATAATCCATCCCGCTACCAGAACGTCATTCGCGCCTACCGCCAACAGAAACTCTCCGAGGAAGCCCTGGCGCTCTACAAAGACCTTCTGTCGCTCCTGAGTCGGAAACTGGATTCACAGAAAACGGACACGCCGGATAGCGAAGGCGAGGAGGCCCCGCTTGGCCTGACCGAACTGTATGAAGAAACAAAACTCTCGCTGGCCAATTATCTTCTTTCGCTCGATCGAAAAGACGAGGCAAAAGAACACCTGACGGAGCTCACTTCCGACGAGCAGGCTCCGGCATCGCTCTACCTGCAGGTTGGCGAGCTTTACGAAAATTTTGACATGACCGACGAGCTCTCGGAAGTGCTCGACAAGGGGCTAACTCAATTCGAGAACGATTCGCGGCTGGCGAAGCAGAAGGGCTTCGCGCTCGAGAGTCAACAGAAATACGACGAAGCCATCAAGATGTTCATCAGGTCATACGACCACGCGCCGAATTGGCGGGACAAGGAAACGCTGATGGACAAGCTCATCAGTCTTTACCTGGCTAAAGGCAGCCAGCAGAATCTGGCCCCGCTGGTCACCAAGCTCTACCAGGATTTGCAGAAAGACAACGACAACGCAGAGCCCTACATCGGCCTGGCCAGGATCTCTTCCGTCTATCGACCGACCGCGGAATATGCGTACAAAGATCGCGAAATCGGAGTGAAGGGCCTGGCCAAGATCACAAACGATTGGGCCATCGATTACTTCGGCGTCGGCCAGTTTGCGACCGTTCGCAACTTCGGCAAAGCCCTCGACCGCGACCCGATGCGCATCGATGCGTACGTGGGGCGCGCTCGTGCGTTCATGTTCTTTGATGAGTTTGAGAAGGCCGTCCTCGAGTACAAGAAACTCGCCATCGTGAATCCTGTCGGCAAGTGGAAATATTACTTTGCCATCGGAGACTTCTTCGCTTCACAGGGCCAGATGCCAGAGGCCGCGGCATTCTGGGGACGCGTGGCCGAAAGGGCCTTTACCGATGCGGATCTGTATTTCAGACTGGCCACACGCTACTACTGGGCCCAGCGACCGCAGACCGCGGTGAATCTACTGCAGAAGGCGATCTCCATTTACCCGGACAACTATCGTTATTACCTGGCTCTCGGAAACATGTTCAGCAATCTCGGCGAATACCAGCTCGCCATTCGCAGCTATCGCGACGCGCTCCAGCGATCGGTGCAGACCATGCTGCTGCCGGTACGCCGAATCATGTCGCAGACGCAGGTGAAGTATGCGCACAGTCTGTACAGCGATGGCAAACACGCTGAAGCTCTCGAGGTATACAAAGAGATCGCCCGTTTCCAGGAGGTGATGAACAAGCACCTCGGCTCGGTTGTGCCCGATTACCCGGATATCCAGGCCCAGATTCTGAGATCGAAGGCGAAGCTGGCCGAGGGCAAGCCGGATTACTCGGGGCTGGTCGATCTGGCAAAAAAGTATCCCTCTTCTAATTGCTGGATTTCGGATCAGCTCGAGATGTCCATCGAGTATCTGGCCGAGCTCGCCGGCAAAGGAGACTACGAACCGAGCATGCGCATTTCGGAAGGCAACACCGAACGGCCGATGCCGGCCTTCCGGAAGGCCTACGCCACCCGCGTCTATCCGTGGGTGCTCCAGGCGAAGCTGTCTCCCAGCCGAATCCACCTCACCCGCCGTTACCAGCAGGCCATCATCGACACCAGGACCGGCAAAGTCCTGACGGATTCCGATCGCACCGGACATACGTTGTACTTCGACGATCAGGCGCTACACATCAGCGGAGGGAAGCTTACCTTCACAGACAACGGGACCGGGATTCAGCTCTGGCAGGTCGATGGCAGCCTGTCCCTCAATGCAGCGGCTAACGCCAAGGCGTTGGTCGGCATTTTCCGGCAGGGCCGCAGTGGCAGATTTCAGGCCCTCGACCGCAAGACAGGAAAGGCCCTGTGGCAGGCGCCTTCATGTGAAGAATTTCGTGTCTCCGAGAATTACGTCTCTCTGAAACGAGTCAAAAAATGGGTCAGCCGAACCGGCGGCCTTGAAGACCACGCGCACGGCGATACCGATTCCATCGGCTACAAATTCCAGGTGCTCGAGGCCGCGACAGGCAAGGTCGTTTTCGAGCACGCAACTTCCGGCTCACACTACTGGCGCGTCCCGGTCGTCGCCGGCAAGCTCGTCCTCCTCACAGACGGATTCGCCCACAAGCTCTACGCCCACGATATCGCCACCGGCAAGCTCAGGTGGACTGCCCACTTCGACAACTTCTTTGCCCGCGAGCCGCTCGTCATCGATGGCAACTTCTATCTGTTCATGAGGCGTCCGAAGCAGAAGACAATCATGCAGTACGTCCTGAATCCCAAAACGGGCGACATCCAGCACGCCACCGACCTGAAACTTAACAGCCTGTTCGCCCATCCGGTCACAGTGGGTGAATCGGTCTATTATTACGATCCGGAAAGATTCGAGATCGTCGCTGTTGGCCGCCGCACCGGCGGCATCATCGGCCGGACAAGCGTCAAAAAATTACTGGGCCAGGGCGCCTTTAAGCGCGTCATCACCATGGACGGTCTTGAGGATTCGGTCTTTTTATATACGCAAAACGGTCTGGTCGTGAGACTGAGGGCAGGCGGATGAGTTGAGGAAATCAGAGCTTGTATACGGCCATTCCCCTGCATTCAGCCCGAAACACTTAGGCTATGGACAAGAATCTTGAGAGGTCATTTGAAGAAGTTGTGGAGTTGATCCGCAACGCCAGGAGTAGCGCCAATCAGGTGATTAATACAAGAGAGGTAGATTCTGGTTTTTATGAAAGAGCTGCCCTATCCAGATAAATTGTGTCACCAGTGGTGTCACAATTGTATTCCGATGCGCTGCTAATATTTAAAGAGAACGAATCCAAACGATGAAAACCATCACCCTCATTCTCACACTCCTCCTCACAACCGCGTTCCCTGAAGCCCTCAAGGACGACGCGTACTCCAAGCGTATCGGCAAGGATTTCATCGAGAACACGGTGTTTCGTTTTCGAACGAGGTTCCATCGCACCTACGTCGAGACTGATGACTTCAAGACCCTTCTGTCCAAAAGGGTCGACTCGCCGCCGCATCTTGATGGACTGATGGAAGACGACTGCTGGAAAATTGCCGACCACACCAAGAGCGCGTGGGTGCAGTGGGTCTCGAAGGAGGTCACCAAGAAACAGTCCGTCGCGTATGTCTGCCACGACGACAAGAATCTCTACATGGCGATTGTTGCCGAAGAGCCGAGCCTGAAAACGGTGCGGATGATGTCGCAACATCCTGGCGGTAGAGCCACATGGACGACAGCAGGGAACGGTGATGGTGTCGAACTGTTTCTCGAGCTTGGCGGCGTCGGCGGAACGGGACAGGTCTTTCAATTCATCTTCAATATCCATCAAGATGTCGCCTACGATGGTCTCTTCCCGCCTTACGTCCCTTTCGTGGGGGCTACGAATGGCAAGCCCGGTACCGGTTACAGACTCAAGGGAACGCTCGGCGGCAAGCGTTGGACGGTCGAGCTCGCGTTTCCGTACAAAGGCTTCAATACAGACAAAACAACAAGAGTGGATTACACCTACGAAGGCCCGCCGCGGCGTGGCGAAGTGTGGGGCCTGCGCTTCGTGCGCAATGGGCCGAAGGTGTGGGGCGGCGAAGCACGAATGCGATCCAACTGGACATACAACCCGACGACTTCCAACCACATCCCCTTCCCGACAGGCATCGTCGTTTTCGAGGATCGGAACGCGCTTCACAACGGCGGAATGAACGAGGTAGAGCCCAAGACCGACCGGCCGACCTTCTGGAAAACGAAAGCCGTCGGCGACCTTGTCAAGGGCAGCCTGGCATTCAATGAAGAAGAGGGGCAGGCATTTATCGAAGCAGAGACCCGCAATCCGGGCGAAGCCTATCAGGTGACCCAGAAATTCGGAATGCTGCCCAACGTCGGTTATCGACTCAAAGCAAAGCTGAAGAAAATAAGCGGCACCGGTACGGTCTCGGTCGGCATTGACAAACCATGGCTCAAATTTGATCTCTCTGAAGACAACGAGTGGGAGATCATTGAAGAAGATTACTTCTCCGATCCGCAGCAGCGCGATGCCACTTTCTACATTTCGGTGACCGGTGGCACGGCGAAGGTGGCCATCGATCAGCTTTCGGTCGAGCAGCAGGTCTACGGCGCGCCGACGGGTGCGAAATGTCTGACCGGAAATTCACCGCGCCCCGATCTGAATTACGGCTTCGATCCCGAAAATGAGAAGGCCGCCCACGAGGCCCTGAAGGACATGAAATATACCTACCGGAATCCGCTGGACGGTGAAGAGCGATTCCCTTTCAGGCAATCGTGGGGGGCGGGCTGGACGAACGGTGCTCCCGACCCGGGCGGCACGACCGGCTGGATACCGTTCACGAAGGGCTCGCTCACCGGCTTCGATAAGACGCGCGACCTTATCTACTGGAGCCACGCCCGGCCCACGGCAGGCTGGAGGCCCTATCCGGAAGGCCACGAGGTCATCCTGGATTTCGGCAAGGACTTCTATTTCCGTGCGCTCGAGATGCTGCCTTCGGAATCCGTGTTGAACGTCACCGTCTCCGTAAAGCAGGACGGTGGTGACAGGTTTTATCTGTCTCGAAAACTCGCCGGGCCCGGTGTCCTGAATCCGCGCAGCCCCGTCCTCTTTGGAAGATTGCGGCGCATCAATTCCGTGGCCCGGTATATCAAGCTCTGGTTCGTCGGCGTTCAGGGGGTTTACTTCGTTCGAGTGTGGGGTGAGGAGAAGGGTGAGCACGAAGGCGTCAGCCGTTTTCGCTGGAAGGAAGGGCTGGTCGTGCCTCAGAAGAAATACATCCAGTTTGAAAAGCTGAAAGGCCCGGTCCTCATGCCGACACCTCAAGAGGTGAAGTGGGGAGATGGCGAGTTCCTTCTT
>Ga0187827_10001861_pt1 | contig 29817 bp, 26 predicted proteins | sample ETNtaG_39_FD_167969 | JGI IMG/M metagenome (GOLD analysis project Ga0187827, IMG submission 167969) | Marine microbial and viral communities from oxygen minimum zone, Eastern Pacific Ocean - ETNP2014_SV_150_PacBio MetaG (Illumina Assembly) | ecosystem: Environmental > Aquatic > Marine > Hypoxic...
AATAAGTTTCTTAATCCTAAAAAAATCTTCTTTTAATATATCCATCTTGGAAGGAGTATAAAGTACTGCAGCTGGATGATTTATAGGAAGGACCAACCTCCCATCCTTCTGGTAGACTTTTCCGCGAAGACTAGTTATCCCATGTTTTTTGTTCAGTACAAGTTGTGTAGAGTATTTTCCAAGAGTACAAATCATTCTAGGTTCTATTATATCTATCTGTTTAAAAAGATGCTCTTTACAGATAGTTATTTCTTCCGTCTGTGGATCTCTATTGTCAGGAGGCCTGCATTTTAGAACATTTGCTATAAATACCTGTTTCCTATTCATACCAATAGACCCTAAAAGTGAGTCAAGTATATTCCCAGCACGTCCTACAAAAGGAAGGCCCTGCAAGTCTTCATTTTTCCCAGGAGCTTCGCCTACAAACATGATTTTAGCATCAGCACTTCCGCTACCAAAGACAAATTTATTCCTAGTGTTGTGAAGTATACATTTTCGGCACTCTTTTATATTTAAAAAAAACTTTTTTAATCTCTCTCTTTTTTCTTTCATTTCTCACTACAAGTAATTATATTAAGAATGTACCGATTATGATATTAATTTATGGAGCTAGAATCAAGACTGTGAATACCCTTGTACTATTATATTTACAACAGGTTCTTTTTTTTTTATTATTTAACATGACACTAAATTGAAGAAAGAGGAAAAATGCGAGCAAGGTCCTTGCCAATAATTACAATATCGATTCTCTTAATATTTTTGATAAGTTGCGACATACCCTCTATCTGGCAAACAAAATGGTCATCAGAGCCTAAACCTTTTTCAATTGAATCTGTTACAATAAGCCGAAATATGGGAGAAGATTTTACTCCCGTGAATTCTACAGATGAGTTTCCTGCTGGTTCTTCGGTGATTTATATTTCTATTAAAATCAATAATATGACACCAGAAGACAACTTATCTGTGACCTGGAATTACTTGGAGACCAGGGAAGAGATAGATTCTACTGATTTCTCACCAGAGGAAACTGGATCCGGTTATATTGGATTCAAGCTTACAGTAGTTCAGGGTTTGCTTACTGGTAATTACAATGCGCTAGTATATGTAAATGATGAGATTTACGAAATAATAGAGTTTTCGGTTAAATAATATCAACTAACTAAAATATATCTAATTTGAATTCTATTGTTGTTCATGCAAGATTCATTCTAGTAATGAATTAAGCTTCTTAAGTGTTAAAGTTCAAACAACAAAATTATCTCTTTCTTTCTTCAAGTCTCTGTTTACCATGTCTTTTAGTGTAATGGATTTAACTACTTTTAGAAAAGCTTCACTTGCTTCCTGCCAAATTTCCCTTGCTATACAATCTTTGGATTTGTAACATATTTCCGGACTTTCAATGCAATCGACAATATACAGAGAACCCTCAGAAGATTCAAGAATTTCAGCTATCGTTATTTTATCTGGAGGCCTTGCGATAAAATATCCACCACGAGAGCCTCTGATTGATTTTATCAAACCAGCAACTTTAAGTGGAATAATAAGTTGTCCCAAATATTTTAAGGAAATATCTTGCGCCTTCCCTATATCTTTTAGTAATAGTGGACCTTTACCATAATTTATGGCTAACTCCATCATAAGTAATGAACTATATTCTCCTCTGGTAGACAATCTCATTAATAACTCCAATGACCTATGTATAAAATGGAAACTGACTATAGCCTAGTCCTATTTTCAATCTCATTCCATACTATTACTGTATAATTAACAGTATTAGCATTAATTAGATTTGTCAAATCGTTAATATTTATCTTGAATTCTTATATTTTGATTTCAAACAATCTAAGTACATTTATCAGCAACTAATGCTACCGATATAATCCCTTCTATTTTAATTGGTATTTTCATTTCCACCTCCAAAGAACCAAAATATATATAAAGTTCCGGTTATGAAAGCTGTTATGAAGAGCATAGTGCCTAGCCTTTTTATGATCATATAAAGTATTTTTTATATTTTCCTTTTTTATAAAATATTAATATAATTATGTATTTATGTAAATATATAAAATACTTTTTTGGATAACAGTTATTTTTCCTATAGTATATAGAAAGACTGAAACACAAGAGGACTATAGAAGACGCTTATGACCTTTTTAAGAAGACGAAAAAATAAAGAACACATATGAACTCTTAAATGCTTCACTGCTTCTTGAAGAAGCGGTAGAATATGAATCAAAAAAAAGTCCGTCAGGTAAGCTCTTTCTATATGCTATTTTAATAAGGGTTTCTATAAGTCTTCCAGGAATCATTTTATCAAAGCTATAGAGATAGCCGCCACTAATGATTTTACAAATTGCGGGATGTCCTTTGCCTCATCAAAAAAAATAATGTCAACCGGGCTCTAGGATATTTAAGAATCGCTATTTTTATTATGCCTAGCTCCTAAATGTACAAGAAGGTCCTCAAAAGATATAGCAGGTAATCTCGCTTGAATATTATCTTAAATCTCACACCTATCGGACTCTACCCTAAGAAACCAGCATTGAATTCGAGTACATCACTGGATTTTCCATTATTTGGTGCGACCTTCCACGGCTATATTTTCAGATACAGTAATTATCTTTCCATCTTCATCAAAAAGCACATCACCAAAAGATATCTCCTCCAGTGGGTGCATCTACTTTTTAAATTTTTTAAAAAGAGGTTTTTGCTACCCTTGGGTGACTTTTTAAATATAAACTTAAAAAGTCTTTGAAAGAAGCTGTCTGCGGTAAATATACAGGAAGACACCAGGATATTTTCTTTTCCGGAAACATATTTATACACCTTCATATCATATGACCTGTCTTTCATTAAGCATCAATCATACAGCTGTGATACAAGATCGTAGATCTTTTTATATTTTCCGTAATGCTCTCTATATAGCTCTCCTATTTTTGGATCAGGATGGAATTCTTTACTCACTATTACAAACTCTTTCTGGGCATCAGCTATTGTGAATTTTCCGATAGCACTTCCAGCCAGCATCATGGTAGACAAACAGCCGGCTTCATCTATATCCATCCTTTTCACAGGTTTATTCAGTATTGATGACTTAAGATCCAGCCAAAAATCAGAACGGGAACCCCCACCTACTGCTCGGAGTTCCTTTATCTCTACGCCTGATTTTTCTAGGAGTTCAAGATTAAAACCTATCTCAAATATAGTTCCTTCTACAATACTCTTAAAAATTTTCTCTCTTTCAGTATTAATACCAAGACCTATAATAGTTCCTCTTGTTTCGGGGTCATGCCGGGGAGTTCCTGATCCAGAAAAATACGGAAGAGTGTATAGCCCGGACGGCTTAAAGTCTAGGTCCCGAAAAAAACAGTCATATGCATCCATACCTTTCGAGGCTGCATTATCCCTAAGGTCAGGAGCTAGATTATCCCTGTACCATTTAAGTATGCTACCAGCCGTAAAATTATATGCAAAAGTGACGTATTTACCTTTTACTACATGAGGCCTTGTTGAGAAGTCATTATCAAACATACTGTCTTTCATTATTATTTCATCAAAAACAGGTACAACACATTCAACCGTTCCCATTCCATTAGATGCAATTCCACCTGAAATAGCCCCTACCCCAAATGCAGCACACTGCTGGTCATGCCCTCCGGCCACGATAGAAACATCTCTGGAAAATCCCAGTCTCTCAGCCATTTCAACGCTTACTTTGCCTACTTCAGTTCCTGAAGGTGTAGGTATAGCAAACAATCCCTGATCCAGATCAAATTTATCCAGAATATCTGTAGACCATTTTTTTTGCCTGATATCAAAAAATAATGATGTGGAACTCAGTGAATAGTTTATCCTATAATCCCTCATACCAAGTTTATGCTGCAACAACTCCTCCGTAAACAGGATCTTGTGAGTCTTTTTAAATATTTCAGGAAGATTGTTCTTGACCCATAGTATCTTATTAAGTGGTGTCACGTATTGTGGCGGCAGACCTGTCACATGGTAGAGATCTTTTGCAGAAATAACGGAAAGCATCTGCTCCAATTCCTTTACCCCCCTAGAATCCGTAGAATAGATAGTATTATAAAGGATATCTCCCTTCTTATTTATATGAGTGAAAGACTCTCCTACTGTAGAAGGAGCCAGAGCTTCTACCGGATTTTTTTTTACATCAGGATGGGAATTGACATTTTTTATCACACCCAATACTCTTTTCCACATATCATCTACATCGAATTCTACCCATCCAGGATGCGGAAAGAGGAGATTGTACTCCTCGTATGCACTTGCAAGTATTTTGCCCTCTTCAGAAAAAGCAATGGCTTTTGTCCCGGTAGTTCCTATATCTATTCCCATCAGGCTCATATATTTTTCCCTTCAGAACATGAAATAAATTGTAAATTAATATTGCATACAGCATAAAATAAATCCAGTTATATCAGTACACAAACTTATAAGTGGTATCTGGAACCCTTATACATCCAACTCTTCTTCTACTTCTTCCCTTCCTGCTTCAAGCTCCTCTAGCTGCTGGTCATCCAGCCTCAAAAGCAAGGACTGCAATCCACCCATTTGTATTTTTCTTTCCTAGCAATGCCAACGAGCACCTTTTTGAGGTTACCTATATCTGTTGTAGCTGTCAGCTTTTCATAAAGGTTTATTGTGTAAAGTTTAGCGATCATTCCTGCAATAAGGATCTCCTTACCGATATTCTCTTTCGATATTTTAAAGGTCGTTAGGTATTCCTGATAGCATGAAAATTCCTCCGATTAATATTCCTAATTTATTATAACCTTGGTAAATATACTCACCTAATTATATATAAATTTGGTGAATTAATTAATAAATAACAAACGTGGCGCTATGTTCTCCATTTAGCGTTTCATTTATTTATTCCTACTCCCATTGACCTGGTCAGGATGGGGGGATTTGAACCCCCGGCCTCAGCGTCCCGAACGCTGCGCGCTAGACCAAACTGCGCTACATCCCGAAATGAACATATTCCAGTGTTTTATATATTGGAATTAGACCTATACATTTTAGCAATTACCCCAGATATTTAATAGGAGGATAAACAATCACTTGTCACAAAATCAAGGAACTTCCGATCTATTGACCAATTCTTTTAATGCTATCTATTATCTCCATGGCAGCATCAGTGCTCTCAATCAAAAAGAATTTTTTCCTCACCTTTTTAATACCACTAACTCCCTTAAATATCCAAGACAGATGTTTCCTAAATTCCCTTACCGCTCTGAATTCACCCTTGAAATAGACAAGAAATCTCAGATAAAGGCCGGCAAAACTCTTTTTCCATTCTTCACCCGGTAAAAACTCTGAGAGTCCTCTGATATCCCATCTTTTTTCTTTGAGTAAAAGGAGAAGGAGCATCTCCTGAAGTAGCCACAGTGTCCCCTTTGCTGCTCTACCAATCATAATGCCATCACAACCAGTTGACTCTAGGACCTCCAGAGCTTTCAATGGAGTCTCGATGTCGCCACTAGCGATGACCGGGATATCCACAGCTTCCTTGACCTCTTTTATTATCCCGTAATCCACTTCACCGGAAAAACCCTGCTTAACCGTCCTGCCGTGTATTGTAATCGCACTAGCTCCAGCATGCTCAGCTATCCTGGCAATTTCAACTACATTCCGGTCATCCTTGCTCCATCCGATTCTTGTCTTTACTGTCAGCGGTTTTTTAAGGGAAGAGACCATGGCTAAGATTATCTTACCCATTTTGTTTTTATCTTTCATCAGATAGCCTCCGCTTTTCGCCTTTAATATCTTGGGGACAGGACAGCCCATATTGATATCAATTATGTCTGCAATATCTTCCACCTTTGATGCAGCTTCAGCCATTATTTCAGGTTCTGATCCGAAAAGTTGAAGAGCACATGGTCTCTCATATTCAGTTATTGATGTAAGCTCTTTACTCTTTTTATGGTTATAATAAAGACCGTTACTTGTCACCATCTCTGAAAATGTAAGGCTACAGCCAAAAGTCCGGGCAAAGACCCTGAAAGTATTATCGCTTATCCCAGCTAGGGGTGCGGAGATAACAGGGTTGCTTATATCTACGCCTCCTATGCTGAACTTATACTTATCAGTCATCCCTTTTTTGTCAGCCCTTTTATAAATATCGGGAATATTCATGGATTCAAAATATTTATTTATAAAGTCAGAAACCATTGACTCCAGTTCTTTTACCAGAAGCTTTAGGGGGTTATTTACCATATCTTATTTCTTATTCTTTTCCACAAGTAGGATGAGGCCTTTTAGGGTAAGATCGGGATCATGCTCCTCTATCCATTTACTTTTCCCCAACATCAACACTGACAGCCCTCCCGTTGCAATAACAACGGGTTTAAAACTCGGGTCATCCTGCCTCACTTCCTCCACGATCTTATCTATTAAAAAATCTATCTGCCCCAGGTATCCAAAAAGGATCCCGGAACGCATGCCGTCATAGGTCGTCTTTCCTATTACCTTATTAGGCCAGCAAAGATCCACCTTGGAAAGCTTGGCAGCATAATCGAAGAGAGCCTCCGAAGATATCTCAATACCTGGAACTATTACTCCTCCTAAGTACTCACCTTTTGAGGATATAATATCAAAAGTAGTAGCAGTTCCAAAATCCACTACGATAGCGGGAAAACCGTAAATCTCCTTAGCTGCAACCGAATTGGCTATCCTGTCCGCCCCGATCTCTTCCGGATTATCATATTTTATGACCAAATCAGACTTTACATTGCTGTCTACTACCAGGAGATCACAATTGAAGTATTTATAACTCATTTTCTTTAACTCATCCAGCATACTGGGAACAACACAGGAAATGGAAATCTTCTTTATATTTCCAGAGTCATATACAGAATTATAGAGGAAACCGTAAACAACAGAAGCTATCTTGTCCGCAGTCTCAAACCTGAGTGTGACCATCCTCCAAGATGCCAAGATACCCTTATTTTTAAAAAGTCCAATTACCGTCTGGGTATTTCCCACATCTATAGCAAGAATCATATTTTTTTTCCTGTCATTTATTAATAGTGTTAATTTTAATATATTAGACTGTAAATCAAAAACTAATTTTAAAAGACTTGAATTGATATACTGTCCATAAGAGATACAATGTTATAAAAGAAGACAAATATAATAATGTTTTAAAATATGCCTGAACTGCCCGAAGTCGAGACATTTAAAAAATATTTTGACAGAACTACCCTCAATAAAAGGATACTCTCTATAGAAGAGGTCGACAGCTTTTTATTAGAAGACGACCAGGATGTCCAAGCTTTTACTCGGAGTCTGAAGGAAAAGATATTCACCGGGTCCGGAAGACACGGGAAATACCTGCTACTTGAATTACAGGGGCCAAAATATTTGATACTTCATTTCGGAATGACAGGTTTTCTAAAATCTTTAGAAAATAGCCACCACATCCCCGATCATACCCGTTTGCTTCTGAGATTGGACAATTCTTATTTAGCTTTTGTAAATGCCAGGAGGCTTGGGAAGATCTTTTTATGTGACGATATAAGTCTTTTTTTGCAGAAAAAAAAACTTGGTCCTGATGCCCTTTCCATAGATAAAACTGAATTCATAGGGAGAGTATCAAAAAGAAAAAAGCCTATAAAATCTGCACTAATGGACCAGTCTATGATTGCAGGTATCGGTAACTTGTATGCTGATGAGATATTATTTCAGACTTCAGTTCACCCTTTGTCACTGTGCACTACCCTGGAAAGAGAGTCCTATAATAGAATGTTCAAGAAGACAAAATATGTCCTGAATACTGCCATAGCAAAGCATGCAAAGATAGGTAAATATCCCGAGACTTGGCTTCTGCCTCACAGGACAAAAGAGGACTGCTGTCCTCTTTGTAAAGGTAAGATGGAGGTTATAAAAATAGCAGGAAGGACGACCTATTTCTGTTCTGAACGTCAAAAAATATAACTTTATATGAAAAAAGATGGCAATAATATTGTATAATATTCACTAATAATTGTATGTTTAAAAAAATATATATTATCACATTTACAATTCTGGACATCTTGCTGACTTTCCCTATTCAAACACAATTCTGTCAGAATGGACCTTATGATTAAAAAAAAAGATATGAATTCCAGAAATGTTCTGAAGAGTATTGAAAGAAAAACAAACTTCTTTAAAGAATTTGATACTGCCTTGAAAAGAGACAACGATAGCCCTATTTTGAGTAACGGATATAAGTTGGAGGGAATCGTTATAAAGCATAATTCACATTATACCCCTATTGGCGTGGTGACTAATGCCATTGACACTATACTGGAAGAGTGATAGGCATGACATCATTTGCAGTAGTAGCATTCTTCCAGATAACATTTATTCCCGGTTTTTTATTCCTAAAGGCTTTCGGTCTAAAGAGAACTGGGGTATTTGGCACTATAATATATAGTTTTGGACTGAGCCTCTTGATAAATTATCTTATGGTATATCACCTTACACTTGTAGGTCTATATACCCCCCTGGCTTCATATATTATCCTGATAGCAGAACTTGTTTTTGCCATAATTCTTGTCTTTAAGAAAAAACTTATAATAATCGATAAACTTCACCTGGAGCTATCTCCTGGAATAAGGAGTTTTCCTTGGAATATTCTTCCCCTACTATCTATAGTTTTGATAATCGGATCATTGTATTTTTTCTTCTCAAGCTACATTGGAGTGTTTACACACTGGGATGCAGTATTTTCCTGGAACCGCTGGGCTATCGACTGGCATTTAAATGACATACCGGTTCTCACTTATCTTTATCCCCAGCTTATACCTACTAACTGGTCTTTGTCATATGTGATGGTGCAAGACCACACCCTTCAGTTTGCAGCCAAGTCCGTTATGCCCCTTTTTGCTATTTTCATCCCTATCGTTTTATTTGATCTGTATCTTAAAAAGAAAAAGATAGCATTTATTCTTTCCATTCTAGTATTTTTTGTATTGGTCTCCCTGTACTGCATATCTTATATCGACTCTGGCTATGTAGACTTTGCATCAGCATTCCTGTCTGTGGCAGCACTCCATGCCATACTTGTCGGTGATACTAGCAAACCTGAAAGAAAAAATATAATAATGGTGGTCCTGCTATCATCTGCCGCTGCTGCAACCAAACAGGCAGGCTTTATAATCCTTGTCTTTGCCATTATCTGGTTTGCCTGGCTGATGATAAGAAACCGGAAAGTCCAGGCAAGTCAGAATATATTGAAAAACATCTTGTGGGTAATATCAATCATCCTTATCACCCTGTACTGGTATATTGTTAAAGTCATAGATATAGCCTTAGGAAGGGATTTTAGTACATTGAGGTTCCTCCTGATAGATATACACCATGCTGCCAGCCTTCCTCAGAGGTTTGTAAATGGTCTTGAGATTCTCAGAGCAAGTCCATTCTTTTTGATGGCCATAGTAATCATTTCTCTTGCAAGCTTTTTTGATAGAAAGTCCAGATGGTTCACGCTTGGTATCACGATACCTTCCTTTTTGATATGGGGGTTCTTCTTCAGTTATGACGACAGGAACATAATCATGACCTTTCCGTTCCTGTCATGGTCAGCATCTTCGGGATTTATGCTCCTTATGGAAAAGATCAAGTTAGACAGGTTAGCACATTCTCTTTCTATCTGGAGCAAAGAGTTTTTCAGGAAAAGATCACTGCTAAGGATAAAACTATGGCCAAAGCAAGTATTTTTTCTCCTGATTTTTTCTTTGGTTCTGGGTTTGATATTCCTAGTTGGTTCATTTAGCGAGGTCATCAAAGATAGCCAGATACAGAAACAGAGGCAGCTAGGTGACAGTTCCTTAAACAAGATGATTTATGATTATCTTGATAATAATGGTATAGATGGGAAAATAATAACCGATTATTACTGGGTGACTGCCCTTCCAGGTTTTGAGGATGCCAGCAATAGGATCTTCCTAGAAAATGACAAGTTTATCATACTGTCTAATTCTGACAGCTATACGCTGATAGATCCCAATACTCTTGTAGATGAAGATACCTTTGGCTTCCTTATATCTGATATGTATTTCAGGGATAATTCCATGCAAGCAATCTTCAGGTCTAAAATGACCAATAAGGAATATGCCAAGGAATTTTCAAAGAATGGGTATCATTTTATTATCATAAATAAATAAGTTCTTGCACAAAAGTAACCCCCAGCTGTAATTATTTATAAGAATTTGTCCGTACATCTTTTTTAGCTAAATTTGCTTGAGTCAACTTATCAAATCCGTTGCTTTGATATATTAAACATTGTAATAATAGATAGATATTTCACAAGATGTACTGTAGATCTTGTTATTGAAATGGTGCGCAGAATAGTTACCTGCAAAATATAGAATTAGGCCGGAAACCAGGGGAAGAAAGGATACAAATCATGCTGGAAATCGCTATACCGAAAGAGTTCACGGACTACTAAGAATCACTAACCTGACATCCCGCCTGCCTTACTTATTAATTATTTATTTTCTGTTACCAAATACCTATACTTTCTCAGTCTCTAGTATTCCTCCATCGACTTTTACAGTGATGTCCTCAACTGGTATATCTTTGCCGGATATTTCCAGTGCATCTTCTACCAGCTTTATTATACCGAAACAACAAGGCACTTCCATATGGGCCACAGTAACTGATTTTATATTATTATTTTCCAGAATCTCTGTTATCTTTTTTCTGTAGAATGCAACATCGTCAAGCTTGGGACATCCTACCAGAAGGATTTTATTTTTAAGTATATCCCTGTGAAAATTACCGTACGCAAATGGAATACAATCCGCAGCTATAAGCAGATCAGCGCCCTCAAAATACGGAGCATTGGGCGGTATCAGATGTATCTGTATTGGCCACTGTTTGAGTTCTGACCTTTGTTTGGCTCCTGCATCATCATCTTCTTCAGTTTTATGCCTCATATCTCTGACACTGGATCCTGGACAACCGCTGGGGAGCTCGTCTTCTGATTCCCCATCAAGTGGATTTTTAATTCCTCTTTTTTCCAGATAATCTATTGCTTGTTTCAGAAGTTGAGTCTCACCATGGTCGTAAAGATGCTTCAGATGAGCTTTTATGGTGTTTTTTCCCTGCTTCACTATGTTTTCCATTACTTTTACCTCATCGTAAGGTTCTGCTTCTCTCTTAATAATAGATATGGCTTCCTCAGGACATTCTCCGATGCATGCACCCAGACCATCACAGAAAAGATCACTAATCAGCCTAACCTTGTCGTCGATTATCTGAAGTGCTCCTTCCGGGCAGCCAGGTATACAGTCTCCGCATCCTGTACATTTTTCCTCATCGATAGTTATTATTTCTCTCTCAGCCATTTTTGATCTCCTTCCTAATCCATAAGTGACTCTAGATTAATAGACTCTAGTTGTCTTTTTACATTTAATTCAATATCTTCAATCCTGCCCTTTAACAAAGCCACCCCTGTTGGGACAAATCTCTCTATGCTGCATGCATTTATTCATACTAAACTTTCCCTGGAATACTTCTATAAGATCTAAAAAGCATATATCACAGGTCCCTTGTTTAAAATAAAACACCCATTATTACTTTTATATGATGCTACTACCTCTTTTTTAGCAAGTTCCTGCATTATCTTCCTCAGCATGAGTTTAGTTATACCCAGCTCCCCGACAAATTCGGTCACCTGAATTCTCTCTTTTCCTTTTTCAGTCAAGTATTTTAGGGTCTTTACAGCATAGTCTATTTCACTATTATTGGCTTCATGATTTATCACATTCTAAATGATATTCTTTATATATCATTTGTCAACAATTATCTCTATTAATTTAGTAGAGTATAGAAATTCCTTTTTAGGTCTCCAGCCATAGTCTTCGAAACAGTGGTTTTCCAATTATAACTACATTCCTAAAGGGAAGATTCATTTCGAAAAATATTTAATCATTTAAACATAAGGTTAGGTTTCCATACCTAGCTTTTTTGTTTTTAAAGAAAGGAGAAAAGAAATAAAAGAAAAAAAAAAAAGGAAACAGATTTATTTTGATTATTTTGATGAAGATAGGAAAAAGGATTTTTCCTTAATTCTAGATAATAAAGCAAAAAAAATTAATGAGATTGAAGCTTTAGCTCAACAGATTGATAAAATAAAAGTAAAATTTGGTATTTAGTGAATAATAATCATTTAATCATTTTTTGAAAAATTATTTGGTCTCTATATGCCCTTTATTTTACCTTTAGTTATTATTTGTGTAATTTTCTTGTTTTATCAGATAATCTAATTTAATATTCTTATTATAGCTAGAGACTTAATGTAGCAACATGGATTAAAGACTAGAGACTTTATTTATGTCGCTAGAGCAATCTTTTATAAACTAGTTAAATCACATGTATTTGATAAAGCTTTACTTAAGCTTAATAATAAATATGGTAACCCTAAGTCATATATTTATAACCCTAATATTGAATATCAAGCTACTGTATATGAAGCATAGGCATGGAAGCTCTTTTGTTTATATTTCTTCTCTTTGCTCAGTTGATCCTTATCAGTGTAATTGTTTTTATTCTGTATTTAAATATTAGATAGATTTCAACATTAAGAAAAGTCGAGAGATGTTTGCGTTGGCAGATTTGAAGTAAGGAGAGCTGATTGTGGTATTTGAATCAGGTGATGGGTTGATGTTGTTATGTACCACAGATAATTTCGGCGTAAATGTGGTTGATATTAAAGAACGGTCGTGCCCCGCTGCGTTCGCACTCTTAAGCAAAAAGCTATCTAAACGGACTTTACAGTTCGTTCGAGGTAATATATCCCAGATTCCTGCATCTCCAGCAAATATGGTCGCGGTTTATTTGTTTTCTTCTTTCAATACGCGTCTTGAACCAATATTAATTCATTCCTATCCAAGTTGCAAACGGTTCGTTTCTATCGTATTTCCATTTAAAAATCTTCATTAATTAAGGAAAAAAGTTGCGTGAAAACAATATTTATTTATACAAGATATCATAAAATAACACTAATTCTTTTTTTATTTCCCTTTATTTCAATAATTAGTTTTGGATGCGTTTTTGAGGAAGCACAGGTTTCTTCTGATGGAGAGATGGCGATGTACGACGTTGTTACTATTACTGAAGAAGTTAATATTGACGAAGGGATCATTGAATCAATTGAAGAGATAGGAGAAGAACCAATAGATATTTCCACTGACAAACTATCAGATGAGAGTATTTATAACCACGCCATTTATTTTGCACATGGCCGGAACGAAATGAGCTGGAAATTGGTCGATACCCCAATCATCAAACATGCTTCTGTTCCAGACCTTCTTGTTCTTGATCAAGGAGTTGGAGAGATTCCAGATGGAGCACTTGTTAGTTATTTTGTAGACACCTCTCCATTAGCTAACGGTTTTGACGAGACAATCAGCTATAGTTATTCTCTAGATAAAGGAACCACATGGTCAGAAAGAGTAGAAATCACAGTTATTGGAGACGTGGATGTACTTCCAGTTGATCCATCTGTGGTACAACTGGAAGATGGTCGTTTACGTCTTTATTTTTTTGATTTTTTTCACTCTCGGATTCCTGAGCAGCTAGGGCCATCTATTTTTTATTCTGCTCTTTCAGAAGATGGCATACATTTTACGATTGAAGATGTTGCCCTTGAATCTGATGAACCTATGACGGATCCAGACGTGGTGTATTTTCAAGATGAATGGTTCATGTATTACGCACGTCATGATTATGCAGGTGGATCGGTTTGGCTAGCAAAAAGTACTGACGGGATTACATTTATAAATAATGTACAGATTCTTGACATTTCAGGCATCCCAGGAGCAATGGTTACACATGACAAGGTACATATTTACGGGTGTGATATAGGTATTTCTTACGCAACATCGTCTAACGGGATTGTGTTTGCTCAGGAAGGGTCTGTACTGTACGGAAATATCCAAGAAAATCCCTTGATTTGCGATCCTTCACCGACTCCGCTTAAAGACGGAACGTTTGGGCTTGTGGTAAAGCAAATTTTTTCTGAATAGGCGTGTTAAAGTGCCGATATACTTATTGATAGTAATGCTTACAAATCTTTTAGCCTTTCAATTATAGAATGGAAGAAGATTGAGAATAGAATGAAAAAACAATTATTAATAGCATTAATAGTATCTATATTATTTTTACCATCCTGTTATGAAGGTGAAGTTTCTGAAGTTGTAGATGTAGCTGATGAAATAGAAGAAGAACAAAAAGTATTGGAATCAAAAATTTTATTAGAACACTTAAATACGTTTAAAATGACCGCAGGGACACATCGTCCTGAAATACTAGTTAAAGATAATAATTTATATCTACTTGTTGTTGACCCAAATAAAGATGAAGAAATACAACATAGGGGATATATTTTTGATGCTTCTGATCCTTCCGATATAGATTTTGATAATTTTGAAAGTTTTGTGTTAACCCATGAAGGATCGGACCATAGAGGAATAATTATGGATGATAAAATTGTCATTGTGTATCAAGTTAATATTATGTCAGAAGATTTGCCTGAAGAACCTATCAGTGGCCCTGCAGAGATTTATGCTGAGAGTCAAAAACTTATGGTGGCTATATTTTCACTAGATGGAGAGGAAATTTTTAGAGAAGAAATTCTTTCAACAACAGATTTTGAAGAAGATAGCTTTCCTGATATGTGTATGTTGTCTTGGAATGAGACTAGCTTTCTTGTTAGTACTGGCCCAACTAATATGAACCCACAAGAAAATGTCATTAAAATCCGAGAAGTCGATTTTAATTCAGATATAATCATCGAAAAAAAATATACCCTTAATAAAGAACAAGCCTCTAATATTGGGAATAGTATGTTTGCAGTAACTAATGGTTTTCTTTTTTTTAGTTCTCCTCAGAGTATCACAGTAACAGAATTTGATGAAGAATTAAACATTGGTGATACGGTAGTGATTAAACAAGATAATAATCTTGCATATGCATTCCCAACTGGGGTCATAGGCTACGGTGACTATTATATTATTGGATATAGCTCACATGACTCTGGCAATCAAGATATTGAATCAAATCCTTTATATCCAGCTATTATGATTTTAACTAAAGATTTTGAGATAGTTATCGATGGACAAATTAATGAGTTGTTTCCATTAGATGCTGATCCTGGAACTGGACATGCGCACCCAACTCTTGCCGTTATAAATGATAGATTGTTCTATACCTGGAGCGGTAAAGCAGAGCGAAAAGAAGGACCCACCGGCCATATGCCTCAAGTTAGGATTGAAGAATTTAAGTTGAACTTTGATTGAATCTTTATTTATCTTTTTTATAATATATTTCTTCATGCCAATAATCTAAATAAGCCATATGCTATTTATTTTCAAGATTATAAAAAAGGAAATGAAGTTATAATAATAGACCAATTAATGAAGGGAGATGCAGTTAAACACATTTCGGTTATTTTAGATAAAATGTTAATGGATTAAATGGTAAATCTTTATATATATTCTGAAGTTTAGAAAATAAAGTAAGGATCTGCAAAAAAATATTGCTTTAGATGTTAATATCCCAGTAAAATAGTTCTATTAAGCTTTATTAAGAAAGTAATCAGTCAAGATTATAAAATTATGCATGGATATAAAACAAAAGTAAAATTGTTTCAAACTGATGCAGCAGGAAAGCTCTTTTTTTCTAATCTCTTCATGATAGCTCATGAATGTTATGAAAATTATTTCTATGATAACCAAATAAAGATATCTGATATTATAAGAAAAAAGAAATTTCTAATCTCTATAGTCCATGCGGAAGCTGACTATGTTAGGCCAATATTTAATGATGAAATCCTGTTTGTCTTGATGGAAGCAGAAAAAATTGGAAATAGATCCTATACTCTTAATTTTAATATTAAAAAACAAAATGGCAAACAGGCAGCAAAAGTTACAACTGTCCATGTCACATCTGACTACAGTAGCGGTAAAAGTATCGTAATACCAAAAGATGTTAAAAGAATAATAAGTAAATTATCATCTTAAATCAGCGGTTATCCTGTTTTAACTGATTTCTTGCTATTTCTTTAAATCTGTTTCTTGAAGGTTTTAGCCCGTTTAAATTTTTTTTGGGCCATTTTAAAAAATATTTTGGTATTTTATAATCCTCTATTCTTTTATTTAAAAACTCCTTAACATATTCAATTTTAACTTCCTTTTTCTCATCATTCTTGATAAAAGCAACTGGAATATTCCCAAATTCTTGATCTATTAAAGGGACAACCAGAGAACCTTTAACCCCAGGAACCCTAAATAATTCATCTTCAATCTCTTCAGGATATATATTCTCCCCACCAGATACAAACATGGAATCCTTTCTTCCTTTAATGTGAAGGTACTTGTCTTTATCAAAATAACCGAGATCTCCGGTTTTGAACCAGCCGTTTTTATCAAATGGGGCAACTAACCGACCCTTCCTTATATAACCTTTAAAAAGGGTTCTCCCTCTCACTAAAATTTCACTGTCTTTTGATATTTTAACTTCACGATACTTTAAGATCTTTCCAGATGTTTTTAAATGCTCGTGATTATCTTGGGGCATAGTTGTAGAGATCTGAGAAGACATTTCTGTAGAGCCATAAGTGTTAAAAACCGGTAGCTTAAGAAAAACTGCTTCCTCAATCACTTTAAATGGTATAGGGGAACCTCCAATAAGTATTGCAGCTAATTTCCTTAATTTAATAATTTCTTTTTTATCTTCAAGCTGCCTATAAAGTAGGGTCGATACCATGGAGAGATGCGATATATCAAGGTTTGTGATTGCTTCAGTTAGAGATACATTTTTTGGAGCAAAACCCATGCTTCCACCCTTTAAAAGACAACGCATTATAATGGAAAAACCACTGATATGATACATGGGCAGGTTTGCCAGCCAAGTATGATCAGTTTCAAAATTAATATTTTCCTGGGAACCAAGAGCGCTCCAATAGTGATTGTAAAGAGAGTTAAGAATTATTTTAGGGCTTACATTTTGGGTACCTGACGAAAACAGGATATTGGAGAATCTATCATTTTGCTTTTTTATTATCCCAATGTTCAGAATACTAAGTTCTGAATTTTTTAATTTTACAATTTCATCCATAGGGTGAGACTTTATTGACCTGTCATCTGAATAGTCTAGATTTTTTCCGACTACTATTGTCGAACAACCAATCTTTTTTAAAAGTGAATGGATCTTTTTTGAATTGAATTTAATATCTACAGGAATCACAATCACATCCATATCCCAGCAAGCTTTAACCAATAATGCGAACCCGGGACAATTATAACTTAAAATCGCTAGCTTATCAGAGGGTTTAATTATTATTTTTTTTAATATTTGCTTTAAATAAAAAATATGGTCATTGCCATTAATAAAATTTATAATTTTTTTATTTTTAATCCACATTTTGTTAAAAAAGTTTTAGTTTATAAATCTTCTAAAATATTTAAATTAACTCGATTAAAAAATTTAAATACTTCCGACAAGTCAATGCCATCCTCTACCAATGGGAAATCTTTCTCTAGAAGATCATTGGTAAAATGACCAAGCGTATCAAGCCCAACCGGATAATGTAATAACTTCATTTGTGCTGCAAAAAGCGAAATCACGGATAATGAAAGTCCTGATAGAAAAGCATTGCTTAGAATAGGTTTTATATTTTTGTTTCTTAGCTTATATATCAAACGGGCTGTATCATAAAATCCACCCAGCACGCTAGGTTTAAGGATTATTGCTTTTACATATTCATTTTCCAGCAGGCATTCACTGTAAAAATAATCAAGATTTTCATCTATCGCGATTGGAACGCCTGTTTTATGATAAAATGTTTTATAATCATCCACATTTTTTATTGGATCCTCAATATATTCTATTCTGTCATTGCCTATTTTTGAGAAAAAAAGTAGAGCTTCATCAAGATTCCAGCTAGCATTAGCGTCCAACCTTATAGATATATTATCTGGTAAAAATGATTTAAGTCTCAGTATGCGATGAATATCTTTTTCAACCGATTTATATCCAATTTTTATCTTTACTGATCTATATCCACTGTTTATTATTTTATTTATATATTCTTTACTTATAATTTCATCCCAAATTATAAGCTTATTCACCGGGATTTTTGAAATGTTCTTATCTTTAAAAAAATTTAGATCTTTTCTGGCATAAAATATGCTTAGTATTGCCATTTCCATCCCAAAATTTACTGATGGATAAAAATCCATTCTTTCAAAGGGTTTAACCACTCTATTAAATGAAGTGGTAAAATCTTCATTTACTTCAGTTCCTAATAGACGGACTGGCGCACTTTTTATTTGATTAGAGACATCTTCAAAGTTTTCATTGTGAACTCCTGGAAGAGGAGCTATTTCTCCATAGCCTGTCTGGCCTTTTTGATTTTTGATAATTACCAGTATACCCTGTCTAAAATCTATTTTACGCTGTTTTATACGTATAGAATTTTTTAGATCAATTTTAAACTTTTTTAAGATTATATCGCATATTATCATAACTCTTTTTTAGCTATAATATCCAGCCAATTGAAAAAAGAATGCTATAAATCATCAAGCTATTACCAGTATTAATAAGTATTTTTATTAGTGCACCCGGTTCTGGTCTGGAAACAATCCTTTTTAAAAGCCATATTGCAGGTATTATGCCCAGAATACTGATCAAAGAAAAGAAATGATTACGAGTTATTAGAGTTAAAATTATAGGAATTAAGAAGGCAAATATTATGCTAAAAAAATATTCTATTATTCCGAAACGATAACTAAAACGGACTATTAATGTTTTTTTACCGCTTTTTTTATCTGCTTCTAAATCTCTTAGATTGTTGGTTACCAATATTGCTACAGATAAAAAACCTGGTGCCAAACCAGCTATAATTGCTAACAAACTAATGTTTAATGTCTGTAGGTAAAATGTACCTCCTACAGCTACTGGCCCAAAAAAAACCAGTACAAAAATATCACCTAACCCTATATATCCTAGAGGCAACGGACCTGCAGTATAAAGTATCCCAAATAATATGGCCAATACTCCGATAATCAATATGGGAATTCCTCCAACAAAAATTAAAAATACACCACATATTGAGGCTAGTAAGAAAACTCCTATTATTGATATTCTGATCACTTTTTTAGTTAATAAGCCTGATTGCATTACTCTTATAGGACCCTTTCGCTCATTGTTATCGGTACCTTTTATATAATCAAAATAATCATTGGCAAGGTTTGTTCCTATCTGAATCAGGATGGCAGCTGCCAGAGTTAATAAAAAAATATTTATCTTTATTCTTTCTTCCATGAAGGCCATAGCGGTTCCTATTAATACCGGGGCTACTGCTGCTGGTAATGTTCTGGGCCTGATAGCCAAAACCCAAACATTTATTTTTAACTTCTTTATCATTTTTTAAAATATGATGCCTTTATATCACTTTTTGGATTTTTTTTTAAAATCTGGTTTTCTTTTTTTAAGAAAGGCATCCCTGCCTTCTTGAGCTTCCTCAGTTTGATAAAATAACATAGTTGCACATCCTGCTAATTCCTGTAATCCTGTCTGTCCATCACAATCTGCATTAAGAGCAGCTTTAAGACATTTTAAGGCAGTGGGTGACTTTTCGAGGATTTCTTTGCACCACTTTACAGTTTCTTCTTCAAGTTTTTTCAAAGGAACCACAGTATTTATCAGACCCATGGTAAGAGCTTCGGTTGCATTATATTTCCGACATAAAAACCAGATTTCCCTGGCTTTTTTTTGTCCTACAACTCTTGAGAGATAGCTTGCTCCAAACCCACCATCAAAAGAACCCACTCGTGGTCCAGTTTGACCAAAGACAGCATTGTCAGCAGCAATGGTAAGGTCACACACTAGATGAAGAACATGACCTCCCCCAATAGCATAACCTGCTACCATTGCTATCACCGGTTTAGGGCACCTTCTAATCTGTCTTTGCAATTCGAGCACACCAAGGCTTTCAGAACCATCTTCATCTTTGTATCCTGCATTCCCCCTGATTTTCTGATCACCACCTGAACAAAAGGCTTTTTCACCTTCACCAGTAAAAATTATTACTCCAATTTCTTTATCCGTAATAGCATCGTTTAAAGCTTGTGACATTTCCGTCACTGTTAATGGTCTGAAAGCATTCCTTACCTCAGGACGATTTATAGTGATCTTTGCCATACCCTCATACTTATCATATTTTATATCTTTGAAATCCTGTATTTTTTCCCAATTTATTTTTTTCATAGTTTTGCCTTTCCAAGCTCATCCAATTTAAAAAACTTTATTTTTCAAGAATTTTTAGAATTTCCCTCTTTATTTTTCGGCGGATCCAAAGATTATAATTTCTGTCTGTTTTTATCTCTAAAACTACAGGTCTACCACTACCTAAAGCAGCTTCATATTGTCCCTCAAATGATTTCTTATCCTGGATTAAAAAATGATCTATTTTAAACGAAGAACAAACACCCTTAAATGTAAAATCATGCGGAAATACAAAATATTTCTCAAATATTTCTTTATTTTCTGAAATGGGTAAAAAATGGAAGATACCTCCTCCTTGGTTGTTCACTAAAACAATTACCAGTGGGTCTTTATTGGCTTTTATCAAGGATAGTGAATTTACATCATGAATAAAAGCTTGATCCCCAATTAATAGCGTAGTAACTGTATGACTACTTTTTGCAAACCCGACTGCGGTGGAAATAACACCGTCAATTCCGCTAACACCCCGGTTGGATCCGACTAAAATATTCTTTTTACCGTATATCCCATAAAGATCCATGTCTCTGATGGGCATACTGCTGGAAAGAAATAAGGAATTTCCATCTGGAATTATTTTTGAAATATGCCTGGCAATAAATACCTCATTTATTTCTTTTGCTTCTTGGGAAATATTTTCAATTATATCTTGTGATTTTCTAATTTTTAAGTCGTAAAATTTTTTGAATCGCCCATCTTTGCATTTTTGTACTTTTTTTAAGACAATTTTTAGAAATAATTTTATATCTGTTTCAATAGAGGTATTGAAGCCCTGAAAAGGGTCATTTCTCCCTCCATTTTCATTTATTGCAACAAATTCTTTAGGACGGTTTTGCTCCAAAAAATGTCCGAATCTTTTAGAAGTTATCCTCCCTCCAAAATGTAAGACTACCTCCGGCGAAACTCTGCGGTTAAATTTGGATGATAATATTCCCTGATCAAAATGCCTGATAATGTTTGAACCACATTTAGTTAATCTTAAACCAGATGTCACATCAGCATATACAGGCCAATTTAATCTATTTATTAGTCTAATAATTTCCGTAGTTTCCATATTAGGGTTTAGTGTCCCGACAGAAATGAGTCCTTTGTTGGTTGAATTTATAGAATCTATAATTCCAGATATATGTTGATCTCCATGAATATCTGGCATTTGTTTAAAATCAGAAATATATTTAGCGTAAGGTTTATCTGTTATCTGCCATTTTTTTATATTTTTTATATAATCCTTATCAATAATAGAGTTGACCGGTTCCAGAGGTTTCCTAAACTGGCAATTTATATGTACAGGCCCACAAGGACTCTTGGTGCATTCATTAATAGCGTGATCAATGGTATCAAGAATAAATTCAGGCATTATATTAATATCAGGACACGGTAAGTTAGAAAATAATTTCACATAATTGCCAAAGATTTTTTTCTGATCAATGGCTTGATTGGCATTAACCCCCTGCATTTCTGGAGGTCGGTCGGCAGTAAGTACTATAATCGGAATATTGCTGTAATGTGCTTCTACGATTGAAGGATAAAGATTGGGTACAGATGTCCCGGAAGTAGTAATGATTACCGCCGGCATTCTTTTAAACTTTCCATAACCTAGAGCATAATATCCATTGCTTCTTTCATCATAAACCATTTTTATTATAGCTTTTTTATTTAGCGCAGCTGCAGATGTAAGTGGAGTAGATCTCGATCCTGGTGATATACAAAAATAATCAATACCACTTCTTATAAATTCTTCAATAATTATTTTACTCCAGAAAGTGTTTAGATTGTCCTTTTGTCTTTCCATTTTTTTAACTCTATTTCAAAACTTTTAAAAAATGATTTATTTTATTCTCAATCTCCTCCCATTCCAGTCTAGGAATTGAGCATTTAACAATACCTGCTCCGGAAAAGAGGGAAAGAATCTTTCCATTTATTAAACCACTTCTGATGCTTACAGTAAATTCTGCATCCTCTTTACTGACCCATCCGAGAGGAGCAGCATACCAGCCCCGATCAAAACGCTCGTATTTTCTCATTTCTTTTGTTAAATTTTTCACTGGCAATCCAAATACAGCTGGAGTTGGATGCAGAGTAGAGATTATTTTAGAGATTTGCTTTGAAGGTTTTAACAAACCTTCAAATTTACTGTATATATGTTGTACATAACTTAAATTTAATACATCTTTTTTACTTAAAATTTTAATTTCTTCACAGAGTGATAAAAGTTTCTTATACATCTCATTAAATACATATCGATGTTCTTCGATGTCTTTTTCTGATGTAAGTAATAAGGACCTATTTTTACGCTTATTGCTATTATAAGGCATGCTTCCAGCTAAAGCCTCACTTAATATCTGTCTCCCTATCTTTTTAAAAAGTCTTTCAGGGCTACAACCTAAAAATGAAACATCGTTATCAATCTGTAGGCAAAAATCATATGTATGTTTGTTTACTTTTTTTAGCTTTTTTAGAAGATGCAAAGAATTTATTGATTCCCGTGATTCAAGTAAAGTCTTTCTAGCCAGAACAATCTTTTTTATATCAGATTTTTTAATCTTTTTAACTACACTATCTATATTGTATATCCAGGTTTCTTTTTCTGGCAGGTCGGTACGATTTACTATTTTTATCTCCTGAAGCTTTTCACCAGATTTACTAAAGTTTATTTTCTTAAACTGGTTTAGAGCATTTGAACCGATACCCTTAAAATCAATATTTCGGTCATTTCGAATATTAATCGCTAAAAAAGTCTTTTCTGAATCATTATAAACTTCAAATTGGGGAATTATAAAATAGAACTTACCAAATTTTTTCCAGGATTTTTCTAGTTTCACGGTTTGATCAAAAGCTATTCCACCAAAATATTTTAGATTATTATCTGAACTTTTTATCCTTTGTTTCAGGGTATCAAACGCACTTTCTAAATTTGAAAATTCTTGATAGGAAATTTCATCTGCTTTTCCAATCCCAGCAAATTCAAATTTATTTTCTCTATCTGCCCAATATATTTTTAAATGGTTTTGCTGATTTATCAGCCAGGTCATAGGGTTTAATTTATCTATTTCAAATTCGAGCCGTATTATCTTATTATCCAGGATACCGGAATTTAAAGTGATTTTCTTTATTTTTTCACGAAATTTTTGAAGGATACTATGTTTAAAGTCTCCCTGATTTATTTTATCACTTACTCTTAATGTCATGGCTTTTCAATATTGAAGTATGTTTTTTTAAGATTGTTATTGTTTTTATTTTTTCCCGCCTCATAAATGACACATGTTTTAAGTGTATATGTATTAATAGAAACAACTTTCCATCCGCTGTTTTCCAATAACTTTTTAAAAGTCAGTGGCTGAGGAAAATCTTTAATGCTCTTTACCAGGTGGATATAAGCATCCTTGTTTTTTGTCATGATTGATCCGAATTTAATAAGGATACGATCCAGATAAAAATTATAAAATCTCCTGAATAATTTAATTGGAGGGTAATTAAACTCCATACACAATAAACGGGCTCCTTTTTTTGAAATCCTTCGAAGCTCTTTTAATACTTTTTGTCGGTTATTGATATTTCTTATACCAAATATTATAGTAATGAGATCAAAATAATTGTCAGGAAATCCTGTATTTTCTATATCAGCTTTTTTAAATAAGATCTCCCCTTCGATTTTTTTATGTTTGTTCTTTATTTTATTTAATTTTCCTCTTGCAACTTTTAGCATCTCCTCTGATATATCCAACCCATATAGTAAAGAGTTCCGCTTAGTTTTTTCCCAAATTTCAAAGCTCGATGTTCCAGTTCCGCAGCAAGCATCCATTATTATTTTTTCTCTTCCATTTATAAAAGAATTAAACCTAAACCGCCAATATTTTTCAATACCAAGACTAATAATAGCATTAGTAACATCGTATTTTACAGAAATATTATTAAAAATTTTTTTTACTTTTTTTTTACCCATTCCAGATATTATCCCTTTGTATTTTTAGACAAAAGAGAGAAGCATAATAAATAATTATAATACCAAAAAAAAAGATAATGTTTAAATTATTTAAAAAGGAAAAATTAGATTTATTGATTGAATCATAATAATAAACAAGAAGAAAAACCCATTATTATAGTTCGCTTTTCTATCTTTCTCCCCTTTTTCCACTTCTAAAAGTCTGACTAGTATCTAATATTTGGGATTACCATTTCAGAAAGAAGAATTAGAATAAGTACTGCTCTCAAAGTCTGACCGAACACTTATTGTTTCCTTTTGATATCGGACTTATTTAAATTTGAGGAAGAGTCATTTTCTGTACACCCATTTGTATCAGTGCTGCAGGAGGAACATGCCCCTGTTGTACATGTTCCTTTACCCCTGATATTTCTTATAGTCAATGCTATAACTACTACTACTGCTGCTGTTGCTAGTATCGATATAATTATTATTTCAAGTACTTGCACTTTAATTCATCTCCATTTATAAAAATAATCTTGCTACCTGAAAAACGATTAGTGAAACTACATAAGCCAATAAAAAAGTATACCCTATCTGAAACCATAGCTCCATCCATCCCGCTTCTCTTTTAAGTACCGCCATACCAGCCATACAAGGAAAATACAGGAGGGTAAACAGCATATAGTTATACCCTATTAACGGATTGTAGTCTTTGACAAGGTTTTCCCTGAGCGAATCAGACCCCTCGTCTGCTTCCTGTATGCTGTACAGAGTACCCAGAGTAGCAACCACTATTTCTTTTGCAGCAAACCCCGAAATTGATGCAATGGCAAGTTTCCAATCAAATCCCAGAGGTTTGAAAACGGGTTCAATGAATCGCCCTATTCTTCCTGCTGCCGAATATGCCAGCTGTTCAGCCCCCATCTTTGCATCTACTTCCACAACACTTGCTTCATATTCTTCTTCAGTTATCTCATTTGATTCAAATGCCTGCCCTAGTGAAGTCATTTCAGCATCATAATCTTGAGAGTAAGTGCTTATCATAGGGAATGTAAAGAGTATCCACATAATTATTGATATGGCCAGTATTATAGTTCCAGCTTTTTTTAGATACATCAATGTCCTCTCCCATGTATGTAGCAATATTCCTTTTAAGGTAGGGACCCTGTATGGAGGAAGCTCCATTACAAAAGGGGTCGATTCGCCTCTAAACCTAGTAACTCTGAGTACCTTAGCAACAAGTATAGCCACAACTATTCCTATTACGTAAATAGAAAAGATCACATTGCCGGCTATTTGTGGGAAGAAGGCTCCAGCCAAGAGAACATATACAGGTAGCCTTGCACCGCAGCTCATAAAAGTATTTACATGCATTGTTATTAGTCTGTCATTCTTATTCTCCAGTATTCTTGATCCCATATAAGCAGGTATGGTGCAGCCAAAACCAATAAGCATGGGTATAAAAGATTTACCATGAAGCCCGAATTTATGCATTATCCTATCCATAATAAAAGCTATTCTTGCCATATAACCACTATCTTCAATAATAGCAATACACAGAAACAGAAGGATTATATTTGGAGTAAAAATAATAACGCCGCCTACCCCTCCTATTATTCCGTCAACTATTAATGACTGAAGTAGCCCTTCAGGCATGACGTTAGATATCAGATTTCCTAATTTACCGAATCCAATATCTATCCAGTCCATGGGGTAGGACCCCACTGTAAACACAAATTGAAACATAAGCCACATCAAGCCTGCAAAAATAGGAAGGCCCAATAACCTATTTGTTAAAATCCTGTCAATTCTGTCTGTTGCAGAGGCTTTTTCAGTCTCAGTCTCTTTATGGGTTTCCGCTAGAGCTCCACTTATGAAACCATACCTGGCTTCAGCAATTATAGTCTCGGGATTGTCTCTTAATACATTTTTCAAATGCTTTATTGATTTATTTATCTCTTTATCGATACCAGGATATCCAGACCCTGCATCTTTTTTAACTTTGTCTATTACCTCCTTGTCCTGTTCAAGTAGTTTTAACGCTACCCAGACAGGCTTAGCTTCATCGGATAAAATGTTTTTATTTTTTAATACCCCCGATAGCCTCTCAATCTCATTTTCAATCTCGTCTCCATATTTCATTTCTATTTTATGTTGGTCCTTTTTCCCAAAGACTTCTATTACAGCTTCAAGAATATCCTCCGTACCTTTATTCTTATGGCCCACTGTCTCAACGATAGGAGTAGATAAAAGCTCAGATAGAAGTTTAATATCGATTTCACTTCCCTTTAACTTTGTTATATCTGACATATTGAAAATAAGTACCAATGGAACTCCAAATTCGATAAACTGGGTGGTCAGATAAAGATTTCTTTCAAGATTTGATGAGTCAATAATATCTACTACAATATCTGGCCTTTCTTTGATTAAAAAGTTTCTTGCCACCACTTCATCCTCAGAATAAGCAGTTAGACTATATGTTCCAGGTAAATCCACAACATTGATCTTGTATCCCTTATAAATGATATTCCCATATCTTTTCTCAACTGTTACCCCAGGATAATTGCCAATATGTTGTCTAGCTCCGGTAATATTATTAAATATAGTAGTCTTTCCGGAATTAGGATTTCCTGCCAGTGCAATAGTTATTTCTTTTTTCTTCATATTTCTCTAATTTTTTAATTTCATAATTATATATACTTAAATTTCTTCAACCTTTATATCTTTAGCTTCGTTTTTTCTAAGAGTTAAATGATATCCCTTAATCATTATATCTATGGGATCACCCAGAGGTGCTATTTTGATCACTTTTATTTCTGCTCCACTGGTACAGCCCATATCACGAAGTCTTCCACTAATATTTCCACTTCCGTTGATTTTTATTATCCTACATTTAGATCTTGGTTTAACCTCATTTAAATTCATAGTTTATCCTTAATATATTAGCTATTCCAATAAATGTTAGCTAAGACTAACTTTACCATAAAATTTATCAATGTCAAGAAAAAATAGAGATTATATATCCAGATCTAATATGAACTCTAATGAACCTAAATATTTAAAAAATATTGTGAAATATCTAAAATTCCGAAGATAATCTCTCCTACCAATAGTAAGATTATGGTATTATATACGAAAACTTTCACATTTACCCAGCTTTTAGTTAAGACTTTTTAATCAAGAGCTTCTTATATACAGACAGTCCCAGAAGCAAAGGCTTGGTTTTTGAACCAGATATTTTTTTGATTAATAAAGAAACTATCAATCCAACTATGTTCATAGTGCAAATACCAATAAAGTCAGACATATTCCCCCAAAAAATCATAAAATATTCATAACAAGGGCAATTCCGCGGGAACATAACACAAAAAAAAGGCTGTATTATGGAACTATTTCTTTTTTGAGAATAATATCCTTGTGGCACTGTTTGCCAGAACAGCTCAACCAATACAAAAAATCAGAGGTATAAAAGATTTTTCTGGAAGACCTATTTTGCTGCCACATCTTTCCGTATTAATTATAGACATAGCTAACAATCAGTATCCTCAATAAGCCCAAAGAGCAGATAAAACAGAAAAATCTAGGGCAGTGCTATTGAAATACTTACTGCAAGACCCTTCAGCACCTTCCCCAGCACAATAATTGCTAAAGAATACCTTCACTAATTTAAATAAAGTATTAAATTTTCCGTGGCACTCTTTAGAAAGTTCTACACTAAGTTTTCCAGATATAAGAGCCAAAGTTAACAAAAAAAATTAGAAAGACAAAAACCGGTCACTACGTTTTATTTAGAAAAACCTTTTCAATTTTTTCTTTTAATCTTTTTCCTTTTTCATAGACCAAATACTGGTAACGCTTTTAGCAATAAAGGAAGTTTTACTAAATCAAATCAACGAAATATCCCTTGGAATATTATGGTGCCCTACAATATCATTTTTGATTTTATTGATACTTTCTGAACATGGCAATACCTTTTTTTGTAGGTCGACTTTCTTGACTTGTTAATTTAAAGAACTCTTCTTTATTAGGGATTCTTTTCCTCCTATCTGTCTATTTTTTGAAAAACATTCTGAAGCTACCCGTATTGCTTCGGTAAGATTTTCTTCTTTAGCCATATTCTTCCCAGCAATGTCAAATGCAGTACCGTGACCTACAGTAGTTCTAATTATTGGGACACCAATTTGTAGAACTACTATTTTACCAAACGATAATGTTTTTAAAGTAATATTTGCTTGATCGTGAAACATATAAATTATCACATCACATAATTGATCTCTGGCTTTCATAAATACACTATCTGCAGGAATTGGCCCTATTACATCTATTTTTTCCTTTTTTGCCTTATAAATTGCTGGAGTTATTTCCTTTATTTCTTCTTTCCCAAAAAGACCCATTTCTGAAGAGTGTGGGTTTAATGCAGAAACTGCAATTATTGGATTAGAGACACCTATCATTTTTAATGAAGTGTTAGCCAGTTTAATCATTTTATAGACTTTATTTTTTTTTACGGCTTTACAAGCATCTATTAATGCTAAATGGTCTGTCAACATAATAGCTCTAATATTTTGCGAAATAAGCATTACAGAATAATTTTTAGAGTCTGTTAATTCTCCTATTATTTGGGTCTGGCCGCTATATTTGTAATTTGCCATTTGCATAGATTTTTTGTTTAAAGGAGCCGAAACCATTGCATCCATTATTTTATCCTGACACATTCTTGCAGCTCTCATTGTATATTCTACAGCAGCTTTACCACACATGGAACTCTCAATGCCATAATTAAAATTATTTATATCAAGATTATTAAAATTAAGTACGTCCACTGTTCCATATGAGAATCTACAATCTCCTAAATCTTTTATCACATTAAATCTATTACTAAGATTTACTATTTTCATTGCTTTTTCTAAGACTTTAAGGTCACCAAATACAACAGGCTTACATATTTTATAAATATATTCATTATTTAAAGATTTTAAGATTATTTCAGGACCAATTCCAGCAGCATCTCCCATAGTTATCGCTATTTTTGGTTTCATTTAACCTCTCCTATATATAAGTATACTGAAAATTTCTAAAAACAATTACCTAAAATATTCTATAATTTTAGGTATAATATTTATGTTACCTACTGAACCCCCTTTTGATATTATTATTAATTTTCCAAACTTACTTTCTGATATACCCACCTCAGTTGCTAAAGATATCTGATCAATTACCCTTATTTTCTTTATTCCTAATTTACTGCATATATTTAATAATGTATCTCCCCCAAAAACTGTCATTATATTATATTTCTTCTCTTGAAATATTATTTCTATTAAATTTTCTAAATAATATTGAATTTCTAAAATAGAAGTTTTTTTATTAAATCTCCTTTGATATGTAGAGCTTTCTTTTTATCTGGAGGGAAGGGATGGTTACCAAAAATGTTTTCTTCTTTCATAATTTGTCTCCTTAGATTATTAATTTTTACAATTTTTAATTAATATTTTTATAGGGAAATATATTTTTATTCCCTAAATAGTTTGTTACATGGATAAATCTCTGTTCTATTTATTTATTGTTTTATAATCTATTATGTTTATTTTACCTAA
>Ga0187827_10001862_pt1 | contig 29812 bp, 23 predicted proteins | sample ETNtaG_39_FD_167969 | JGI IMG/M metagenome (GOLD analysis project Ga0187827, IMG submission 167969) | Marine microbial and viral communities from oxygen minimum zone, Eastern Pacific Ocean - ETNP2014_SV_150_PacBio MetaG (Illumina Assembly) | ecosystem: Environmental > Aquatic > Marine > Hypoxic...
CACTGAGTCGTCTCAGGTGACTGAATTCGTGCGCGCGGTTCAGAAATGGCGGCCCGATATTGGAGAGCAAGTGGTCGTTGACACAATAAAACGGATGTGGTGAACTGGCGGTCGTCGCCCCCTCGATACTGGGCGCGGACTTCGGCCGTCTGCGCGAGCTGGCAGAGCTTATCGCGCCGCACAGCGGCTACCTGCACTTAGACGTCATGGACGGCCACTTCGTGCCGAACCTGACTATGGGGCCAGACACCGTCGCTGCGCTGAGAGGCATCGCTCCGCTGGACGTTCACCTGATGGTCACGGACCCACTCAACTTCGTAGAATTATTTGCTGATGCTGGAGCTGATATTATCACTGTCCACGCCGAGGCGAATGATACAGCGGCGGCAATCGACGCCATCCATGCGCGCGGACTGAAGGCGGGCGTTGCGATTCGTCCCTCAACTCCGCTCAGCGCGCTTGACCCGTGGCTTGATGCGGCAGAGCTGCTGCTGCCAATGTCTGTTGAACCCGGATTTTGTGGTCAGAAATTCGACGAAGGAACCTACGACCGCATCCGTGCCCTGCGAGAGGCACGACCGGACACGCTCATCGAGGTCGACGGCGGTGTCACCTGTGAGAATGCCGCAGCACTGCGCGAGGCAGGTGCCGACATCCTGGTTTCGGGCAGTGCCATCTTCGGGACCGAAGACCCGGTCGCCTCTGCACGCACGATTGCGGGTCTCGAATAACTTTTATATGGTTCACGGTACCCGAGTCAGCGTGCGCGCTGCCTTCCTCGCCTGCCTGCTCGCCTGTTTCGCGATGCTGCTGCTGCCGGGAAGCGAGGCGGAACTGCCAGTAGAGGACTTCACCCACGCAGTTATCGGTGAAGAGTTCACCGCCACCTGGTGTGTCTATTGCCCAAGCGCGGCAGAGAACCTGTACAAGGTCTGGCGACCCAAATCAGAGTACCCGGACGATCCGTACTACGATGACCAGTTCTTTTTCGTGGCGCTGATTACAGATGTGAACGACAAGGCTGACGACCGCGCCGGTGACTACCCCGACTTCACCGGATACCCCACAGTCTACTTTGATGGGGGCGACGAGAAAGTCGAAGGAGGCCAGTCTGATACTTCCAATTACGAGCAGGCCATCGACAACTGTGGAAGCCGCGCTGACACCGACATCTCACTGCGCATCTCAATGCAGCACCTGGGTGATGACAGGATAGCTGTACAGGCATACATCACCTGGAACGAGGATGGAGGCTTTGGTGATCCCACCTTTGACGGCTACATCCGGGCGTACATTGTAGAACCAATTTCGCGATACAACAACTACGACAACGAACCGTACCACTTCGGCTTCCTTGACTACGCTTTTGACCAGGAGGTTGAGCTGGACTCCCACGAGGAAGTTATACTCGAGACTGTCTGGGTTGGGGGTGACCACACCGATTCCAATGGTGACGACTTCTCTGACATCAGCTACGATAATCTGAACATTTTCGTTTCCTTCTTTAACAATGAGCAAGCCTCCGCTGATGACTACGCATTACAGACCGCCTTCGCAATACCACCTGACGTGAACTTCTGGTTCCCAACGGAAGTACTGAGTGACACAGCCAGCCTCACTGGTACTGCATCCAGCCCACGTACGACTATTGGCTCTGTAGAGTACAAAGTAGATGATGGAGAGTGGCAAGTGGCCGAAGGAACAGAAGAGTTTGACCTCCAGCTAGATACCACCGCTTACGCAAACGGGGACCACGAACTGCTGCTGCGCATCAGTAATGCATTTGGAACAACGCGTGAACTGACAGGCACGATTTCCATCATGAACGATGGCGAAGCACCTGAGGTTGAATGGCTTGAACCTGATAGCGGAAGCGATGTTTCTGGTAACGTGACTCTTGCAGCACTAGCCTCTGATAATGACGATGTAGCAAGTGTGGATTACAATATCAACGGAGGAGATTGGATCCCGATGGAATATATCGCAGACAATCGCTGGGAGGCTGAGTGGAATACTGAAGTAGCTGGGACTGAAAACGGAGAATATACATTGGAAGTGCGTGCCAGCGATAACTATGACAACACCGCCACGGACAGCCTGACGCTAACAGTTGCCAACGCAGGGGATGTGAGCTATCCTGAAATTATACTAGGAGAAGTCCCTGCGCTGCCAGTAGCCGACAGTTTCAGCGTCACAGTCACTGCTAATGACCCGGAAGGTATCTATGTCATCGAGTACCGGCTTGACGCTGGCGGCTGGATAGCTGTTAGCGGCGGGAGCTTCAATATTGATGTTCCAATGCTATCCGACGGAGTCCACGATTTAGAAGTGCAAGCGATTGACAACGAGGGATTCAAGACCGTTGAACCGCTAATCAGCTTCGAATGTGACGGACATAAGCCGGAAATTACACTTGGCGAAATACCAGAAACAGCGACTGCAATGGTACAGATTGATTTCACGATTAATGACTATTCGGCACTTAGTGAGCTTCACTATCGTATCGCAGGAGGCGACGAGCAGCCATTGAATACTGGAGCCACGTCCCTGGAGTGGGATTCAACTACTGTCGAGGATGGAGTGTGGGTTTTCGAGATGGAAGCAGTCGACGCGCTAGGTAACCGCGAAACCATCTATCGTAACCTGGACGTCGTGAACACCGAGCACGCCACCCTCATACAAGTTGTCGGTGCACGAGCAGGAGCACCGGTTGAGGTGCGCGCGTACGTGGACTATCCTAATCTCAATGGTGTCGACCTGCTGATTGCGTCACAGAGACTCGAGATGCAGGAGGGTCCAGCCGGCTTCTGGAGTGCCGAGGTGACCATAGCGGGTGCAGGACAGTATCCCTACTACATCGAGGCCGATACCGGGCACGGCAGCTTCCAGAGCGAGGAGAATATGTTGAACGTCGGGGCAGCGGCTCCGGTACAGGAATCCTCCGATGACGATTTACCACAATTGCCGGGACCCGGAATTCTTGTGGCCCTCACGGCGCTGGGATTCGCAGCAAGACGACGGCGCTGAGAAAACCCCAAACCCACCCGGTGCTACAATCCCGATGCGCCCGCGGTTCATCAGAAATTCAGCGGCCAGCTGAAAGGGGGCGCGTTTGTAGTCCGCCGGGAAGGGAATCGCCAGCAGCAACGTCGTGACGACGAACGCGGCCCAGCCTGCCAGCACCACCCACCAGCGCGGGGCAAGTATATGCCAGCAGAAAATCCCCAAGTAGGCGAACTGGAACAGGGTAATCGGCCCTACGTCCGCTACGAGAGCCCAGCGGGTCGCGAAGGTATGGAACAGGAAACTGCCGATGCCGATGGCGCAGAGCAGACCCAGTAGCAGGACAAATTCCCATCTATGCTGTCCCGCCTCCTCCCGATAGCGGCGATAGCAATAAACGCTGGCGACGAAGGCGGCGATGAACGCCAGGTTGCTCAGGGCGTTGAGCGGCTCGGACCAGATGGTCGCGTCGGTCCGCTCACAATAGGTGTCAATTGCTTCGAACCAGTCGATTGCCATGCAGGGTTGGAGGGCAGGCGACTTTTACACTTGACGTACACCGCCGGTACTAAGACAACTGCTCTCGAATAACCAACGGCACCTGCGCAGCGACTTCAGTCGCCAAGAATCCAGCACCATGCACTTCGGCAGCACGCTCGCCAGCTATTCCAAGCAGCCAGGCGGCAACCCGCGCCGCCTGAAATCCCGTAAGACCACGTGCCATTGCCGCTGCACACATTCCTGCGAGCACGTCACCAGTACCTCCGACTGCCAATCGCGGGTGACCGGTGCGGTTACACCGTGTATGAGTACCATCAGTGATGATATCCTCCGGCCCCTTGGCAAGAACCGTAGCGGAATAGGCGAGCGCAATTTCTCTGACCATCGCTTCTCGCCCGTCATCACCAGAAGTGATGTCAGCCGCCTTCGCCAGTCGCGTCAGCTCACCCGCGTGTGGTGTCAGTAACGCCCCCTGTGCAGCTTCCGGCTCCAACCTGAATAGCCCATCGGCGTCAACCACGCACGGCTTCTGCCACTTATGAAGCAGTTTGTCAACCGCTGCAATCGTATCAGGATGCCGTCCCAGCCCGGGACCTACCAGCAGCACGTCGGCCTTCGCCTCCGCCTCGAGCACGGTCGCGACGTGACCGGGCTCGAAGTAATCGCCCGGAAGTGGATGAACTATCAGCTCCGGGGCGTGTCGTGCTACCACACTGGCAGCGCTCTCAGGCACATACATCGGCACCAGATCGGCGCCCATGCGGTATGCTCCCATCGCGGCCAGCGACGGCGCGCCGGTGTAGGGGCCACCGCCGACGAAGGCAACGACTCCATTCTGCCCCTTGCGCGCAGTGGTATCTGTAGGTGGCAGCAGCTGTAACTCGCCCGGTCCAGTGTAGTGCTCCGCCTCGGGCGGAAAGCCAATATCAGCTACGATAATTTCACCGCAGCTGGCTTCGGACATGCCTTCCTTCAGCGCGTGGAAAGTAACTGTAAGCTGTGGCCGCACTATTCCCGGCAGTCCAAGCCCGGAAGGCACATCCACGGCCAGTACCGGCGGACCCTCGTTGAATACTGCAGCCATGCTGCCATACGGTTCTCGTAACTCACCCCGCAGTCCCGACCCGAGGAGCGCATCGACTGCTATGTCCGCCTCAGCAAGCAGCTTCGCAAGCGCCTGCGGCGGGTGCACCTCACCCCCCCAGCGTGCACGTGCCTGCTGTGCAATTTCAGAACGCGGCTCGCCAGCCAGCACGACTTTCACGTCCAGCCCAGCTTCCGTCAGCAACCGCGCAATGACTAGCCCGTCACCGCCATTATTGCCACTGCCGCACGCCACGACAATGCGTCGCTTGTCCGGAAAACGCTCACGCAACGTATCGGCGACGGCCTGCCCGGCATTCTCCATCAGCTCGCCCAGGTCAATCCCGAGAGCGATGGCGTTGTGGTCCAACACCCTGAACTCCACCAGAGGGAGCATAGTGTGTCAGGCTCACCCGGCTAAAGAGCCTCTGCTCCAGCATGGGCCTGAGAGCCAAAAACTACAATGTTTGCAGCAACTCGAACAGGAAGAGCAGAAAGAAACCGGCTAGGATGGCACCGGCGACACGGCCCATCGGTAGCCGCACCAACCCCATCGCTGCGATTGTTGCTAGTAACAAAAGAGGTAGTGTCTGTGCAATAACGTAGCCGCCGACTGGGACCGGCGACACCAGCGCCAGCATCCCCAGTACCAACCCAATATTGGCGATGTTGGAACCGATAACGTTAGCGACTGCAATATCATGGAATCCCTTGCGTGCTGCTGTCAGAGAACCAGCCAGCTCCGGCAGTGAAGTGCCTACCGCGACCACTGTCAGCCCAATTACCAGCTCCGGGATGCCAGCCCCGACAGCAAGTGAAACTGCGCCCTCGATGGTCAAGTGTGCACCTATCAGCAGCCCCGTTACGCCAAGACTCAATCGCAACAGGCTCCCCTCGCTTTCTGGCCCAGCTGTATCGTCCGTGGGGCGGCGGATGAGCCACGCCACGTAGGCGAAGTAGAGCAGCAGCAGCAGTGCTCCCTCGCCACGGGTTACGATACCGTCCAGTGCGACGCCATAAAGCAGGAAGGCAAACGCTAGCATCACCTGGCTATCGGTGATTACACCGGGCGCCGGCATGATGGTACGCCCGTAGCGATACCAACAGAGAAAGCAAGCGCTGGCAAGAACCAGTCCAAAGTTGGACATGTTCGAGCCTACTATGTTCCCCAGCGCTAGATCGCTGTGCCCACGTGTTCCGGCCAGTAGCGAGACAAACACTTCCGGCAAGCTGGTGGCAAAGGCGACCAGTGTCACTCCTATGACGTGCGTCGAGACCCCCCACTTACGTGCCAGTCTGACTGCGTTATCGATGAAGGCATCGGCACCTAACAATAGCAGTAGCAGCCCCACTCCCAGGAACACAAGCGACTCGAGCATCAGGCCACCATCACTGCAGGAGCCTTGTGGCTGGAGCGCAGTCCTCGCATGTGTGCCACACGTTGTTCCAGCAACTGCGGAGTGGCGATGTCGTGCCGCACATGCAAGCCGCGACCGCTCACCGCCGCGAGGCCCGCCTCGCACCGCGCATCAGCTACAGCAATAGTTATGCCGCTGCCAACGACAGCCACTGCACGAGAGCTTGTGGTTTCCAGCACTCCATCAGACGATTGGTTGACGGCTGCGTAGTATAGCGAAGCACCGCTGGCAGCCAGCTGTTCTTCGTCAATAATGAGCGTGCAGTCACGGCGCGGTTTCGCACCGTAGCCCTCGGGAACAATGTACTTGCAGACCGTTGCTGCAGGGCGAAATTCAACATCACAGCTAGCGAGCGTTCCGGTTGCCATACCATGGCAAATAGCCACGAAATCGCTTTGCAGAATTTCAAGCACGTTCAGCGCCTCCGGGTCACCCAGCCGGGCATTGTATTCTATTAGTTTGGGGCCGTTTGTAGTGGCGATGAAACCGCCGTAGAGGAAACCTCGGTAGGGGGCACCACACTCCTCGTGCAGGGCGGCCGCCGTGGTCTCGTTAATAGCGCGTGCAGCCTTTATATCTTCGTGTTCGAGAAACGGCAGAGTATAAGTGGCATCGCTATAGGAACCCATTCCACCGGTGTTGGGGCCACGGTCGCCTTCCAGAGCACGTTTGTGATCCTGCACTGCCGGCATGTGCTGCAGTGTATCGCCATCGCAGAAGCTCATTAGCGAGAACTCTTCGCCGATTAGCTTTTCCTCAACGACGAAACAGCCACTTTTTGCAACCAGTTCACAGCAGTAATCGAGTGCCTCAGCGTGCGAGTGGAGATGGTCGCCCGCAACCTTAACGCCCTTGCCGCCGGCCAGACCATCGTACTTGACAACGTAGCCGTCGCCAAGTTCCCCAAGCCAGTCGGCGACACCATCTAGTGTATCGAAAGTACGGTAACGTGGGCAGCCTGGAATTCCGTTCCGTGTCAGCAAATTACGCGCGAATGCCTTGGATGTTTCTATTTGCGCTAGCTTGTGGCCAGGGCCAACGGTCGGAATAGACTCCATCCGCAGCGCATCAGCAACACCTGCCGCTAAGGGAGCCTCAGGACCAATAACTGCCAAGTCAATTCTCTGCTGAGCAGCGTACTCAATCACCCTGTCGGGGGAGTTCAAGTCACCTATTTCCAGATTATCTGCCAGTGCCATGATGCCGGGGTTCAGGTTAGAGGCAAAACAGCTGACAGATGCTCCGGAATTACAGAGCTCGTGGGCAATTGCGTGCTCACGCGCTCCAGAGCCAATGACAAGGACTCTGGTCATTAGTCGTCCTGCAGTAAGCTCCCGATGCGCAGCAGCGGCAGAAGTTCTACGTCTACCGCGCGTAGTGCTTCGTCAGCACCTTCCTCACGGTCAACTACCACGATGGCCTTCTCTACAACACCACCTTCCCGACGGATTACACTGATGGCGTCAACCAGTGAACCGCCTGTGGTTGCAACATCTTCCACGACAATCACGTTCCCCATCAGTTCACCCTCGATACGGTTACCTGTACCATGCAGCCGTTCTCCCTTGCGAATCATGACGTAGGGCAGTCCAGTCTTCAGAGAGAGAGCAACAGCCAGCGGGACGGCACCAAGCTCCATTCCGGCAATGACTTCTGCTCCATCGGGAACTAGCAGAGCCATATCTGTAGTAATCTGATTCAGAATTGACGGCTGAGTGGCAGCCAGTTTCAAGTTGACATAGAATTTAGACCTGCGACCAGATGTGAGGCGAAACTCACCGAACTGCACTGCACCGCATTCCTGCAGTAGCTCTGAAAGGTCCATCCGGTCGCCACTACAGGGGCTGACAAATATGGCTACCCCTGCCCAGTCCGCTAATCCTGCTCGACGACTAGCTCCAGCGCCTCGGGCACAATCTGCACGTCCAGTCGCCGCACTCCCTCTCCAGGGAGGCAGTAGAACTCGCCGTCAGCCTGGATGCAGAGGTCCGATTCGCACGCCAGTGAAAGCCGAGTGGTCGAAACAAGCTGCACCGCCGGATTTCCGAGATGGGTGCCGGCGAGCACCTGCGGCAATAGCAATAGCATGTTGAGCCGACTTACCTCGCCTGCTACAAGAAAATCCAAGATGCCGTCATCCATGCGCGAATCAGGAGTGGTGAGGAAACCACCCCCCTCACGTGGCCCGTTGCCGACAACTAGCATCATCACACGATACACTGCGCGATTGTCATTCCAGCATAGCAGCGTCCGCGGCGCTGCAAAGTAGTAGAGAATTGTCCATAGCGTCGCTATCAGGTATTTAGGGAAGTCGCGCAGCAGCACAAAGCGGCTTTGAACGTTGACTGTCGCGTCGAAGCCAATGCCTGCGGTGTTGCAAATATACTCGTCGCGTCCCGCTCCGCGCAGGTGCGCTAGGTCAATGCATTTGCGCCCCTCATCATGCAGAGCCGCCAGCGCGCGCTCAGTCGTCGGGGGAGCTTGTGAGCCGAAAACAAAATCGTTGCCAGTGCCACTTGGGATAACTGCCAACGCCGGCCGCTCGGCAGCTGGCAGCTGCATTAGCCCGTTGACCACTTCGTGGACCGTCCCATCACCACCGACCGCAGCTACCACCTCACAATCGCCAGCTCTGGCCGCTAACCTGGTTGCGTGGCCAGGTGAATCAGTAACCAGCCACTCGGCATCAAGTCCGACCGCCTGTTCCCGCAACTTATCCAGCTGTCGGCCAGTCTTTCCCATGCCGGATGCAGGATTAACAATGAAGCGGACAACGACCATCTAATGAGCACTTGCCTGAAGCTTTATAAGCGGGTCGCGGTCGGCGCGAAGCGGGAATGTGGCTCCGGCTGAACCCGTGAAGCGAGGGAATCGCGATGTCGAAATCAGTCTACTCCCATATCGGGGAAACGTGGAACCGCCCTGATGATTCCGTCAAGGCTCTACAGCACAAGCGGTTGATTGCATTCCGCCGGGAAAAAGCCGTAGAGCGCATAGAACGACCGACACGACTTGACCGGGCGCGCAAGCTTGGCTTCCGCGCCAAACAGGGCTTCGTGATGGCGCGCACTCGCATTCGGCGTGGGAGCATGCGCAAGCACGCTATCAAGGGCGGGCGCCGCGCCAAGCGCACTGGCATCTCCAAAATTACCGTGGCCAAATCATTGCAAACGATTGCTGAGGGGCGAACTGCACGCAAATTTCCAAACCTGGAAGTGCTCAACTCCTATTACGTTGCTGCCGATGGCCGCTATAAGTGGTATGAGATTATCCTGGTAGACCCGCACCACCCCGTAATCATGGCCGATTCAAAGATTAATTGGATCTGCGGCCGAGCCCACAAAGGGCGCGTCCACCGCGGTCTTACGTCGGCCGGCAAGAAGGGACGGGGGCTGCGGAGCAAGGGTAAGGGCGCCGAGAAGATACGCCCCAGCCGCAAGAAGGCACATGGTCGCCGCAAGGAAAGCAGCACGCCGCATCCTCCTCGCAAGAGCTGAGTATGGAATACGGTCGCAAGAACCCGTTCCCTGCAACCATCAAGGAGGCGTACTGCCTTGCACGTGACAACGTCAAGGAAACCAACCACTACATCGTTGACATCGCCAACAGTGGTCTGGAATACAAACCTGGCGACTCGCTAGGACTCTTCCCGCATAACGACCCCGGGCTTGTTGATGAGCTGCTGCAGAAGCTAAGTGCCAGTGGCGAAGAAGGCGTTGAACTGAAGCGTAAAGGTGGATTTACGTTCCGTGAAGCCCTGATGGAGCATCTGACTATCCACCGCGCCAACCGCAAATTCCTGAAGCCACTAATCGCAAAGCTCCCGGCCAATAACCGCAAAGAACTCGAGCGATTGCTTTCAGACCGCACCGCGCTTGATCAATACCTGAACGTCCGCGACTATATCGATATCCTGGGCGAATATCCGGCTGCCAAGTTCACCCCACAGGAGTTCGCGGATTCAGTAGGCGGCATCACTCCGCGACTGTACTCTATCGCTTCCGCTCCCGGCACTCACCCGGATGAGGTGCACCTCACCGTAGCCGTCGTACGCTACAACAGCTTCGAGCGTGACCGCGCTGGGCTCGCGACCGGCTTCCTCGCAGACCGAGTTACGGTCGACGAAACCCACGTGCCAATCTTCATCCAGCCAACGCGCGGGTTCGTCATCCCCGAGGATGGCAGCCGTGACATTATCATGGTCGGTCCGGGCACCGGCATCGCTCCATTTCGGGCGTTTCTCGAACAGCGAGAAATGGACGAAGGCAAAGGGCGTAACTGGCTCATCTTCGGTGAGTGGTTCGAAAAGACCACCTTCTTCTATGAAGATGAGTTCCGTGCGTGGCAGGAATCTGGCGTGCTGACTCGGCTAGATACAGCCTTCTCACGCGACCAGGACAAGAAAATCTACGTCCAACACCGCCTCCAGCAAGCGGCTGCCGAAGTGTGGAAATGGCTCGATGAAGGGGCATACTTCTACGTCTGCGGCGACAAGGACTATATGGCCAAGGATGTCCATCAGGCACTAATCGACATCGCACAGGAACAAGGCGGTCTCTCCGAAGAGGAAGCTGAGCACTACGTCAACCGCACGCTAATGAAGGAAGAGAAGCGCTACCTGCGTGACGTTTACTAATCTTTCTTCTTCTCACCGATAACTTCACCAGTATCAGCGTCGTAGGTTACGCCCGAATCCGGGTCATAGCGGAAGGTAGTCGCGCCGCGGGCGGGTCCACCACCGGGCGGCTGCTGCTGTGTTTCGGTTCTGTACCCTGGTAGGTAGTCTTCCTCACCGCGCAGCCGATAGTAAGCAAACATGCCGGCACCAACGATTGCCAGCACCAGAAGAGGAACCCATATCAGCGGCTGCGAGATTATACTCTTCCCACCGCTGGGAGTAGGTGTGACTGGGAGCTGCTCGACCACCACGTTGACTTCATGCACGGCGCGGTTGTCACTCTCATCCGGCTCGGCAATGACGTCGTAGGGGTCAACCACCGCTTCAATTACGTAGCTACCGACTTGGGGGGGAGTCCAGTAGAACACAAGCCGCTGCTCACCAGTCACCATTCCCAACCGGCCGGTCGGCACCAGGTCCAGCTCCACACCATTAATGTAGACTGCAATCTCAGCCCCCATGGCGTCTGATTCCAAACTGACCTGGCCATGGTTGAAGGCGTAGACTGTTATTTCAACAGTACGGTTGACTGGCAGCGTGTTTGCCAGATATCCTAGCTCGACTGCCAAGTCGTACTCGCGCAACCTGAAATGAACACTGCCAGTGACTGCGTCATTGCTGTGGTTCTCGTCCTTGTAGTTGCCGAGCACCTCGACCTCTACAGTTAGGTTGTAGTCACCGACCATGCCACCAGTATTGTTGAGCCAGACCGGGAAGCGGCGAGACTCGTTATACTCCAAGTCGTAGCCGTTGAAAGATGCTTCGGGTGACGAATCCTCACCAAGGTAAATGTGGACCCGGAAGTTAGGGGTGGTTGCAGCAATATTCTGCAGTGTCACCACCATCTTCACCCTCTGTCCTTCGAAAATAAACTCCGGCACCTCTAGTTTCTCAGCGGCAATGTCGCGGTATGTCGCGGCAACCTGCACTAATATCGAGCGGATGTTGTTACTCTCATCCAGCTCGTCCAAGTCCCTCGAAGGGTCAGCACGCGCCTTAACCCGTGGCCAGTCTTCGGCCCAAGTGTAGTCGTAGACTAACAGCAACTGCTGTCCCTCCTCCATCGAAAGTTCCCATGTATACACGAGAGTCTCATCAATCCACAGTTCAATCTCAGTCTGACCAGTAGAGAGAGCACCGCTGTTGATTACGGACACCTCGACAGTACTTGGGACGCCATAAACTGCCTGAGCGGAGACTGCTACAGATGTCACGTTTAGGTCCGGCAGAGGCTCCCAAACAGTCAAACTGAAATTGAAATTATTATCATCCTCGTACCATTCTTCGATAGCATTGAGTGGATCAATCTCAACGAATATTGTGTGGTTGCCCAGCAGTGCGGTGTCGTTCCACAGCACAAGCGCCTGTACACTGGTTGCAGGAACCACCTCGCCCCCGGAGCGGGTCGCCCTCTGCACCAGTGGTAGCAATGCATCGCCAATGACGACCTGACCGCCTCCTTCCGCCTGGTCCCAGAAACGAACACGTACATCGGTCGCGTTCTCGACAGGGTCCATGTTAATGACGTAGACGGCCAGTTCGACCTGGTGATACTGGAACGCATCCTCCAGCCACTCGTCGCGCGGTAAAATTTCCAGGCCGATGGCCTCATACAACGTCAGTTCAGGAGTATGCACACGCACCATCACCTCCAGCTCAGCCACATTATCATCCTCTATTGATTCATCGACAACATTTCCTTCGTCGAGCACCACCCGCAGCAGGTAATCGCCCGCAACGTCCGGGAGCCAGGTAATATTCATCTGTGCAGTATCTCCCCCGAATAGTGAGCGAACCTCAATCTGCTCCAACAGCTCGGGCGTGCCATCTGGTTGCAGAATAGAGTAGAAAGCAACTTGGAAATTGGTTGCAACAGTATTTCCATTGCCAGTATTTTCGAACAATACTACGAAATCAGCCGGATCCCCGACTGCTGGTACTTGAGGCTCGAGAAACAAATGAGGGCCGGAGATGAAGGTAAGGTTGGGCATATATGCATCCAGCACCTCGTACTCGAATTCCAGATCATTGTTATCCTCGTTGCCCTCGGTAATGTTGTCTTCCGGGTCAACCCGCGTGGTCAGCAAGTGGGTGCCGGAAGTCTCTTCACCACGCCAGCTGAATGTAACTGAAACATTTTCAGCGCGACCAATAATTTCAATAATCTCCTGGTGGACAATTTCACAGTTTTCTCCGAGGGTGCAGTCGGCACTGCCATTGATAATCTCAACATTGACATTAAGGGTAAGGTTGTCACCATTGTTGCGTATCCACACTTCTCCGCTAAAGGCCTCACCCTTCACTGGCTTCTGGGGGCTTATGGACATGCTGTTAGGCTCCAAATCGGGTAGGGCCTGAGCGGAGGGAACTAGCAGCAGGAGTAGCGTCCCCGCAAAGAGAAGCAATAGCCAGCGCATGGCACCACCCTCACCTACGGTGAGATAAAGGTTTCTGGCGAACGGAGGGCTTAAAGGAACGAAGCAGTGCGCCAGCGTGGACCCCACCTGCGTACTTGACTATCGCTATGGCCGTGACCAGATGCGCGCTATCTTTGGCGCCGATGCATATCTCGGGGCGCTGCTCGAGGTCGAGGCCACGCTCGCAGAGGAGCAGGAACGACTGAGGCTCATCCCACCAGACCACGCACAAGCAATTCGTGCTGCGGTTCCCAAGGTAAAGCGCGACCGCGTCGAAGCTATTGAGGCGGAAATCCGGCACGATATTATGGCAGTTGCACGGGCTCTGGCAGAGCAGGCAGGTGACGCTGGCGGGTCAGTCCATTTCGGCGCCACCAGTTACGACATCGTAGATACTGCGCGGGCGCTACAGCACCGCGACGCGCTAGCACTAGTTGCCGAAGGACTCGAAGCACTCATCGCTGCACTGATGGCACAGGCGCGTGAGCATCGCGACCTGGTAATGCTAGGGCGCACCCACGGCCAATGGGCAACACCAGTCACATTCGGACTGAAAATGGCGGTCTTCGCTGCTGAGGCGGCCCGGCATCGCGAACGGCTGGGTGAGCTACGACCCCGGCTCGAGACCGGTAAAATGCTGGGCGCGACCGGCAGTGGCGCTGCGTTGCACCCACACACGCTCAAGCTGCAGGCGCATGTAATGCAACGACTTAGCCTAAATGAGCCTCTCGCAACGACGCAAATTCTGGGGCGCGATCGGCTAGCGGAGCTTGTCCAGTGGGGCAGCAACCTCGCGACTAGCATCGAGAAATTTACGCTTGAAATCCGGAACCTACAACGTAGCGATATTGGCGAAGCTGCCGAGGCGTTCGACACCGTGAAACAAGTTGGCTCCTCAACTATGGCACAGAAACGAAATCCCATTACGAGTGAGAATCTGGGCGGACTGGCGCGCATGGTGCGCTCACTGGCCGCGCCGGCACTGGAGAACAACCTGCAGTGGCATGAGCGCGATCTCGCGAACTCGAGCAGCGAACGTATACTCCTGCCCCACTTTTATATACTCATCGACGAGATGCTCTGCAAGGCTTCCGACGTATTTCGCAACGTGCAGCCCAACCCAAAGCGTATCGCGGACAATCTTGCGGCAGCGGGCGGGTTGCCCATGGCAGAGGCTGTGATGCTAGCACTAACCCGCAAGGGGATGGACCGACAAGCTGCTCACGAACTGGTACGACAAGTTTCAATGGTGGCTGCAAGTGGCGAAGCAAGCTTTCACGACCTTCTGCTCGCTGAAAGTGAAATCGCTGAGCAACTCTCGGCTGCCGAGATTGAAGATGCACTGAATCCTGCCAGCTACACAGGCCACGCGAGCGAGATTGTCGACCGTGTGCTAGCTTCTCTGGCGTGAGCCTGTTCCTACTGCGTTATGGTGAGCTGGGGCTCAAGGCGCCCGGTACACGGCGGCGCTACGAACAGCGACTAGCCGAGAACCTGCTTGAGCGACTTACACTGGCAGGCATTGAGGCTCGTATCGAGAAAATGCGCGGGCGCTTTTTTGCGCACATTGCTGAATCCCATGATAACAACAAAGCGTCTGGAGTGGAGTCCGACAGCACGACTAACGACGCCGCTGGAGTGCTGGCACGCACTTTCGGTATCGTCTCGCTCTCACAGGTGGATGAATTGCCGGCTGAACTAGAATTGCTGGGTAATGCAGCTGCTGAATGGGGTGCCACTCTGCCACAAAGCGCCAGCTTTGCCATCCGTCCGAGACGAACCGGATCGCACAGCTTTACGTCGCAACAACTTGGCGCCGACTTGGGCGCAGCTGTACTGACGAAGCGGCCCGACCTGAAGGTCAACCTTTCGACACCTGAATGGGCGCTGCACGCCGAGGTACGTGACAAACGCGCGTTCCTGTTTCGCAAGGTGCTGCCAGCAGTGGGAGGGCTACCGCTGCATACACAAGGCAAAGTTCTGGTGCACGTTGAGAACTGGCGGGATCTAGTCGCAGGATGGCTGCTAGCCAAGCGCGGTTGCACGCTCGAACTAATTGAGCAGGCACCGCTTCCGAAAGCAGAGCGGGCAGCGCTGGAGCAATGGCATCCGCGTCTGCGCAGCCATCCTAAGACGTCACTTGATGAGTTACCGCAGCTAGCACACCGCCGTAAGGCACACGGCGTTGTTGTCGGCTGGGATGCACAGCGTATGCTTGTGCCACCGACGGGTATTACCTGGCATGCGCCCCTACTGGCACTGCCTGCTGAACGGGTAACTGTACTGCGCGAAATCCTGCTTAAGCAAAAGCCACCAGAGGGTCCTTCGGGTAAGGAACCGGCATGAGAATCGCACTGCTGGGGACTGGTGCGCTGGGTTCAGTACTAGCAGCACGACTCGTGCAAGGTGGCAGCGATGTCGTGCTGGTCGCTGATGACTCTCGTACTGAACGACTGCGGCGCGGTCTGCAGGTAAATGGATTTACGGAATTCTTCGAAGTTTTACCCCTACAGACAGCACCGGACGGCTGCGATTGGTTGTTGCTCTGCACCAAGGCATGGCAGCTGGAATCGCTCCTGTCGCGACTGAAAAAATGGGATGTAGCGGTAGTTGCTTGCCAGAATGGACTGGGAGTGGTCGACATGCTGGCAAAGCAGCTAGGCGCCAAGAACGTGGCAGGGTTCGTAACTGGTCACGGCGCTGCGCGACGGACAGACGGCAGTGTGCTACATGCTGGTGAAGGCTACGCCGTAATTGGTGCAGCGGTCGGAACGCCAAACTCTTCGCTGAGGCAGTTACGCGATGCGTTTGACGCTGGCAGGATTGACACCACTCTGACCAGCGATCTGCAAGGCGAACTGTGGCTCAAGGCAATAGTCAACAACGGCATCAACCCGGTTGCGGCGCTAGCGGGCGTTCCGAACGGTGCACTGCGCGAAGGCGCACTCCGCAAGCAAGCGCAGGCAGCTTGCCACGAAGGAGCAGCAGTCGCTACAGCGTTAGAAATCACGTTGCCAGATGATCCGTGGCAACGTGCGCTAGAAATCATGGAGCGCACCGCTGAAAACCATTGCAGCATGCTCCAGGACTTGGGAGCGGGACGGCGCACCGAAATCGAGGCCATCACTGGCGTCATTGTTACAAACGGCCACGAAGTGGGTGTCGCAACGCCAGTCAGCGAAGCGCTGCTGCGCGCCATAAGAAAACGAGAAACAAGCGATTGAAACCAGGCGACCACAAAGTACTTTTATTGCTAACCCGATTGGGGGCATGGTCAAGCAGATAGTGCGCGAACCAGGGCGTACATTCGGCGAGTTTTCACTGTTGACCGGATTAACACCAACGGACTGTACACTGCCCAATATCTCGCTGGCGACCGACCTAGCCGGGCTCAAATTGCAATTGCCGCTGCTCAGCGCGGCGATGACCTCGGTGACGGGGTACGAGATGGCGCTTGCTCTCGGCAAGGAAGGCGGTCTGGGAGTACTGCCAGTGCGGCTGCCCATCAAGGAGCAGGCAGCCATTGTCGAACGCATCAAAAGCTATGAGATGGGATTTGTCGAGGACCCTGTCTGCATCGAGCGCGATACTACTATTGACGACGCTGTAAGGCTAGTCGAGCGGCACGGCCACTCCAAGTTGCCAGTCACCGACCGTAACAACGTCTTCCTGGGACTGTTTAGCTTCGACCGCTACTTGGAGCTGGACGTACCGCCGAGTGACCCAGTTGGAAGTGTGATGCTAGCGCCAGACGAAATGGTGTGTTGCCACGATCCTGCACTCAGTGTCAAGCAAGCAAAACAGCTGCTGGGCGAGGGGCGCTACCTGGTCGTGCTCGATAAGCTGGAAAGACTGGTTAAACTGGCGTTTCGTAAGGATGTCGAGAAAATCCCGGTGGCCGCCGCCATCTCGACTCATAAAGGATGGCAGGCGCGTGTCGAGGCAAATCTGGCGGCTGGTGTTGACATGATTGTTATCGACACCTCCGATGCCCATAGCGAATTCGTCGGCGAAGTGCTAAACGCATACCGCGCGATGAAAACTTCTGTACCGCACGCCCGAGACGTACCGATTTGCGCTGGCAACGTCATCACTGCCGATGGTGCAGCTTACCTGATGGAACAAGGTGCTGACATAGTCAAGGTAGGAATGTCATCAGGCTCAATCTGCACCACCCAGCGGCAAAAGGCAACCGGGCGCGCGCCGCTGACGGCGCTCATCGCGGCCGACCGTGCCCGACGGGCCTACCATGAACAGAGTGGACACTACGTGCCGTTAGTGGTTGACGGGGGCGTCGGGTCAGCGGGTGATATGATTATCGCGCTAACGCTGGCGGACGCAGTAATGATGGGGGGCTACTTCAACCACTTTCTAGAAGCGGCCGGAGAAAAATTAGATGAAAACATGCGGCTCACTGGCCATGAACCGGAGATGCGTCGAGTTGCCACATGGGGTGAGGGCTCTGCCCGCGCGCGCAACCTTGACCGCTACGGCCACAGCACCATCAAGAGTTTCTTTACCGAGGGTGAGGAGGGCACAGTCGAATTCCACGGGCGGCTTAAACCACGGCTGAAGGAGGACATGCGCAAGGTCAAGACCGCTCTTGGCAACGTCGGCTGTCGCATGCTGGCTGAGTTCCGCGAGCGGGCAGTCATCGAGCTGATGTCATCCCGTACCCGCGATGTTGTAGGCGACACCCACTCTATACACGTCGGCAAGGGTTGATGTGCACCCATCACTAGCTACTGAGGCTTGAGCAGCGAAACAAAATGCTCGTATTCCTCGCCTAGATGGACATAGCAGCGGCGCCACGGCTTCAGCTGGCCATCACGAGCCGGGACGAAACGCCAGGCGTGGCCGGCGCCCTCGAGGTCCTCGGCGAGCAGGATGTCGCCAGCACCGATAGTGGCACGGGTCGTTTCATCAAAATCAACGACGTCACAACTTCGAAACTCGAGACTGCCGCCCAGCGTTAGTACCAGCTGCTTGCGCGGTGCAGTGTGCGCCAGCTGCGGGCCCTCGCCCTCACCGCTTTTCGGCAGCGGCGTAATCGCGAACTGAATCCTCAAGTCACCTGTATTATCGAGGATGTTCTCGTTGACGAATAACTCTGAGAAAAGACCCACTGACCCGAGTCCCGTCTTGCGCACTAGTGGCAGTACAGTCCACGCGAAGCGGGTTTTCCCGCCCGGACCAGTGTACATGCGCAATATGGGCAGCCCCGCAGTAGCAGTCATCCCTAGCCTGTGCCGTGAGCAACAGCAATCGCCTCGTCAGTTTTAGCAACGCTTACGCGCCAATCTACCTCGGTGCCCATCAGAGCGCGAATGGCGTCAACATTCTCCGGCACAACGTCACTCTCCTGATGGATCGCTTGGAAGTAGTAGAGGCGGTCGTCGACAATCTTAACACCATCTTCCCAAACAAAAATTTCGTGCAGGTCTCCCCACTTGCGACCGATGTCGCGTGCCATCTCCATGACCTCAGCGGTGGTGGTAATGCGACTGTCGCTACCGTGCATGACGATAACGCGCGGGGTCTTCTTCCACAACTCAATTACCGACGCGGTCGTCAGGCCATGGCCCTTTGGTAGATCAGCAGTGATGGAATGAACATGCATAATGGTGGTGGGTACGGCAACGGCAAGACTGTTGATTTCAATCTCCGGCTTCACGGTCATCAAGTCCGGGCCATGGTGACTCGGTACTTTCAGAACTGGCTTGATAGCGTTAATCGGTCCCTTGCGTGAGTCACCGGGGTCTGCCGCACGGCGTATCATGGTACACTCAACTTTGAGATGTCCACAGTGATTGTACAGCGGGACGAGGGTGCGTGAAAGCCCAGTGGTGTTGCAGCTCACGACTCGCGTCGTATCGGCACCTAGGTTGGCTTCGTGGTTAGCGCTCGAGCTGTACGAAAGGCCGGTGAGTGAATGTGGCTCACCACCCTGGAAAATAGATTTCAAGCCTGCAGTGCGATACAAGGCAAGGTTCTCGCCGCCCATCTTGCCAGGCGAGCAGTCAATGACAACGTCAGTCGCCCCGAGCAGGTCGGAAAGGCCACCAGCACAATTGTAGCCACCCGTGCGGAAAGCAGCGATAGGCTCAGGTTCATCAGAAGTGCAGTAAAGCGGGAAGCCGCATCGCACTGCGAGGTCGCAGCCGAAGCTGGGGCCAGTCTTTGTAACGCCCACAACGGTCATGTCGTCCTGCGCCGCAATTGCGTCGGCGACACGCTTGCCGATAGTGCCGTAGCCGTTGATAGCTACCCGGATGGCCATGCCGGGCCATTCGGCCGCCTTTTAAAATCAGTCGTCGGACTCCTGATGCTCCAGAATCTTCTTCAGCTTCTGTATGGGAATGGTTTGTGACGCTGATTCTTCATTGTCTGGTGGGGATAATTCTGCTGCTTTGGGCTCGTCACCACCATCAACCTCGGCAGTTTCCCCCTCATCCTCGACCCTTTTACCCTCAACCTCACCTATTACTTCCTCAGATTGCGACCCAACAGCATAGTCGCCTTCACTGACAGCACCTGCAGCTATACTACTGTCACCAGACATGGCTTCTGCTAGGTCAGCCTGCCGCTTCTCTGATTCCTCGCCAGTAGATTCTTCCAGTTCCTCCTCAGGTGACGCTTGACTTGCGTCCGCCTGCTCTGCAACAAGATCGGACGGAATCACCGGTGGCGCGACAGCCTCGTTCGGCAGCGGCACCAGCGGTTCGGCCGCCTCGGGAGGCTCGGCTCCCGGTGTCGCAATGGCCTCGTAATATGTCCACGCGTCCTTCTCGGCACTCACCGCAACTTCACCTGCACTCCCGTCATCGAGTGCCTGCCAAATAGCGGCTAGTCGGTCAGCGATAAACGCGAAATAGCGAGGCGCAGCATCGTACGCCTGCTCGGTCCAAGTGAAGGGAATCCATGCTAATACCTGCCGATTCTGCATGTCACAGCTAAACTTGAGCTGAGGTCCTGGATAGATGATACCACCGCACGGGATGCGGTAATTGTTCATGAACGCCAGTACCTTGTAAATGTCCTGCTGCCGCGGGCGCTGGCGCAAATCATACTTGCACTCAAAGTATATGTTGACTCCGCGGTAGTTCAGAAAAATCTCGGGCTGCCCGGAACCTGTTGCAACTACTGTATCTTCCTCGCTAGGAAATAGCGCCCCCATAATGGAATCACCCCACCCATCCCGCACCGTGCCGGGTGCATCGTAGCGCAAAATACTCTCCTTCCTAGGCGAGCGGAACTCGCGCAAACTCTTTGAGTGGGAGCGCAGACCAAGGCCGTTCGCCATCTCACAGACTACCCACAATGCATAGACATCAGCCATACGCTGGGTCTCTACGAGTACCGTGTCCTCGTAATACGAGCGGTAATCGCGCAGGTATTCTTGCCAAAGAGGAGGTAACTCTCGGTAGGCACGATTCTTGAGACGGTGAATTTCCTGATCCGCTTCGCGGTTAATTTTGCGTTCTTGCTTGCGGATAGAACGCGCTACACCGATCAATTCTTTCAGTTTACCATCCAAAAGAGTTCTCTTATGTAGCAAACACACGGTATCCAGTCTTTCTAGTTGTTCTTTGGCCTCCTCGGAGAGTGTTCCAGCTTCCTGCCCATAGATTGCAGCCCACACCTTCTTCTCACGTTCACGCCTTTCCATTTCATCACGGAAGAAAACTGCCTCAGTAAAAAGCTCGATATGGAATTTTACAAGCAGTAGGTTTGACGGTGTGGCCCACTTGCGCTTGCGAATATCAGTAATGTGGACAGTGGCGTACTCGACGCCCTTCTGGGCTCTTGCCAATGCCGTCTTTTCCCAACGAACAGCACCACGAATAGTAGATTTCATGTGCTTACGCTGCTTTTCGACTAAGTACGAATAGGCGCCTTTCTGGATGCGGTGTGTCATCCCCAGCAATCGTTCCGAAAAGTCAAGTAGTTGTGATATATTCAGGAGTATCTGTTCTTCCTCGATTGAGGCGGTGGCTCCCGGGTATGCAGCGCCACTCTGATCGTCCGCACCGGCCGACTCGATTAGGGAAGGAATGTGCTGTTCGCGTAGTTGCTGGAACTGCTCGTAATCCAGCATCTCGGGCGAGATAGTGACATCGAGACGGTTGGAGGCGCAGCTGTCGGACTCATAGAGTTCCAAGTAGTTAGACCCTATGTAGTCTGGCACCTGAAACCGTAGCGAATGTGTCTGATTACTCGCCAGCTTCGGCAACTTTTCAAGTGCAATATTACCCATTCTGAGGACAGGCTTCTCTAGATGTTTCAGCGCATGGATCAGCATAATTAGCGTCTCACCCTCAAGAAGGTGCTCTCGCCCTTCAGGGAGCTGTAGCTCAAGGGTCGCGCGCGGAACTGCCATCAGCCAAAGAGGCTCAGGCCCGGTGAGTCAACCATCTTTTCGAGGGTTTGGCTGATTTCAGCATCTTCACCCAAGACTGATTGCGACTTGAGCATCATGCAACGCAGCTCGTTCCTCTCTAGCCCCTCCAGTGACGGCATGATATTAGCACGAATCACGTCCTGGAGCGCCTTCTCCATATCATACTGCCCGCGTGAGTTAAAGAGCGTCAGCATTGAGTCGATAATCGACGCCGGGCCGATTCTGCGGAAGGTGCGTACGCCACGTGGTACCTCTTCGTCGCGCTGTGTTGGCAGCTCCTCCGCTTCAAGAAAGTCCATCATCTTATTGTAAGCCACGAAAAGCGTGCCGTCATCATCGTAAAAGTCAAATTTCTCTTCCGCAAACCAGTCATGTTCTTCGTCGGGACGCTCGGGAGCAATGCCGAGCTTCGTCAACTTGTGGAAGACAAACTCCGGCATGCGGCGGTATTCGTCCTCACGCCTGGGCAGCCCAATTTCGACGAACGCGAACCGCCTCATCAATGCGTGGCCGACGTTGAAGAGCGTGTTCTTGTCCTGCGTGTTCATGGTGCCAATAATGCGGAACTCGGGTGGCATCATGAACGGCGCTCCGCCGGTCTCCTTGTGCGTCAGTAGCGGCTGCTTGTCCCGGTATTCAAAAACCGTGAAGAGCTTGCCGAAAGCTTCGTCGATATTAGCACGGTTGAACTCATCTATCACGAGATAGTGCGGCCGACCACTCTCCTGCATCGACTTCTCGCACAGCCGGGCAGCCTCGGAGATGTAGCCATCCTTGAAAAAGTAGCCGCCTTTATCATCAGGAGAGATGCCACCAATGACTTCAAAATTGGACCACTCAGCGTTGGCAGTCACAATGGCAAAGTTGGGCGTATCACCCTTCATCCCACACAACTGCGTCAGTAAGAGCGTTGCGAGCGCAGTCTTGCCTGTACCCGGCTCTCCATAGAGCATCACGTTGCGGCCCGACTTGAAATGGGTCAGGACCTGGTTAACAGTCTCAGATGTAGTGGAATAGTAGCGCGAAAGTTCCTCGAAATCGACTTCGTAGGCTACTTTCTTGGGACTGCGCACCTCAGCCTTCAAATCGACATCATCCAGCGTCTCCTCGACTTCGTCCCAATCCATGATGAAGCCACCTGTATCCTCGGCAGTGGGCTTGATGTCAATGGTTGCGTCGGGGAACTCATCCAAAAGCCTGTCCATTGCTGCGTCTAGCGTAATTTCGGTCTCGGCGGGATCTTCCGGCGGCGTGTAGGATGAATCGAAAGGGTCCTGGCGAGGAGATTCGAGTGGAGCAAGTTCGGCCAACTTGTCTCGCAGCTTGTGCGAGCCGTAGCGAACTCCCCACCAGAGACCTGTTGCTGCCACCATCAACGGCAGCAGCAGCAGTATCCACTCCTCAGCAGTCTGCGGACGAGCGAGGTCCTGCTCAGAGAGCAGGACAGGTATTACCGAGAAAGAGAATAGCGTGCCGACTCCAGCGACGAATAAACCAAAATAGGCAAGACCCTCCATACTGCGCTCGAGTTTACGTTTGCGGTAGAAAAGCCACACACCCAGAAAGGTGATGGCAGCTGCCATCACCGTAAGTACCACATCAACTTGCTCCATACGCACACTGGAGCGGTGACGAATGGTGTTGAACAGCAGTACGACATACTGCAGTAGCAGCCCTGCCATAATCATCGCAAAGAACTTGGCTTCCTCTAAGTCCTTCAACCTTACATTGTTGATGATAAACGAACCTATGCCTACCAAAAGCACCCCCAATCCGAGCAGCAGTAAAATCATCTCGGGCGGTTGCAAATCGAGCGGGAACATCTTTACAGCGCCGTCCGCGCGCCCCGCCCACGGACCGCGCACGTAGTTATGGTGCACTGCACCCAACACCGCTGCACCGGCGAGCAGGAAGCTATAGAGCGTGCTCGAAAAGCCCGTTTCCAACTCACGTCCAGTTACTGCATAGAGAAAGAACAGGTATGACAGCGCCACCATGCAAAACACTGCTACGGTGCCAATCGTCGAGTAGAGCGCGTCGAGCAGTTCCTCGTCACGGCCATGCACTAGATAAACTGTGGCACAAATTATCAAGCCAAAATAGAAGGGTGCCATTGCCCTAGGGTTAGCACTACGCCAGGAGTTAAGCAGTGACAGTAGCGACAGCACGCTGAAGATAATCAGCACTATCTGGTACTGGCTGTCGTAGACTGAAATCGGAGACCAGTTAGAGCTGAAGCGAACCGGGCATCCATCAAGATTACCTGGGTCGGACCAGTCTGGCGGGCATTCTAGAGGCTCGCTAATCCCAGTGTAACCCTCAAGGCCCGGCTCATTTGGAGAGGGGATATTGCCAGTGGTTACGAATAGGATGTAGCCGAGCAGTGCAACTGCCATCAGGAATTGCAATGCCGGGAGGTAGAAACTGGGGCGCTGTTCCTCTGATGACTTGGGTGTTTTTGCAGTCTCCACTTCTTCACGAGTAGTGGCTGTTGCGACGGGATTCTCTTTCTCTGTTTTAATTTCAAAATTGCTGCCGCAAATTCCACAATAAATGTCGTTGTCCTCTGCGGGCGAGGCACAGACCGGGCACGACTGCATACCGGGCGATGGCGGGCCCAAATTAAACATTGTTCTAGGCGCACCTATCTTAACTAGCGGCGTTTTGCGGGGCTGATGAAAGAACTTACTCTGCGCGACCTGCGCGTCAGCACGCAAGCCGAACGACGCGACGGCAGGCTGCTAAAGCTGCCGCCTCGCTTCCACGCACGACTGGTGGAGCTGGAACGCAGCCTGGAGCAGACACGTGATGGAGCCCGGGATGACGCACAGCGGTTCGAGCGTGCCAACTCCGACATCAGCAAACTCTCCAACCTGAAACTGGAACTGCACAAGCATCGCGAGCGCAAACTTACGACGCTAGCGCGCGAAAAGGTGAACGGACAGCAGCCATCGCTTGAAGCAGTGACGGAACAAGAACTGGAATTCCTCGATAATGTTGCCAGCGTTATAGGGCAGCACCGGCAGAGACTGCTAGTGCGAGCTGCCGCTCCCGAAGTAGAGCCTGATGCAGCAAAATCGACGCCAAAGGCAAAGAAAGCAAAAGCAGCGCCATTACCAGAGCCAAGCACTCCAACATCAAAAGCGGCTGACTCGCTTGATTCAGCTGTGGCTGGAGATGATGGCTCTGAGGCATTGCTGGTACGTGTGCTAGAAGACTTGCCAACCTTCACTGGTCTGGACGCGCGCAACTACTCACTCAAGAAAAGTGACGTGGCGCATATCCCACTCTACAATGCGCGCATGCTGCTAGAGGCAGGCAAAGTAGAACGGCTGGAGGACGAAGCCTGAAACTGCAGAAAGGTGAGCTGAAGCTGCCAGCTGGAAAGCTCGCTACGCGGTTGCAGGGGCGGCAGCGCGTCGGTCGCGCCACTACGGGAGGCCTCATGATTCACCCGGTCGAGGCACTCTGGTGCCACGATTGCGAAACACTGGAGTTGGAAGTGAAACTACAGGCTCAACTAATAGAACTGGCGGGTAATCTGCTCCCGGCCGTTTACGGCGATTTGCGGCAGCGCGGCATCATTCCTACACTTGATGGCAACGTTCTGCACTTTCGGGCACGTGACAGCAGTGCAGTTGTGCGGCTGCACGTTGCTAGCAGCGACGCGCCGGCCAACCTGACTCAACTAACTGACGGTGAATGGCTAGGGTTGGTCGATAAAGTAGGGGAAGTAATCTACTATACTGCCGCGTTACCTGACTGGGGAGAGCTACCGATGGGTGAGCTGCCCGAAACACTGGCGACAGCTGGACTGAAAGTGGCTTCAGGAATGAAGTTCGGCACCCGTTACCGTGTCTACCGCACCGATGAAATGCACGCGACCTGGCTGCTGCACTTGCTGCGCGATAGCGATACTTGGCTCGATATCGTGCGCGCAGTACGAGTGGCACACGGTGTCCGCAAGAGTCTGGTCGCCAGCGATGGGAAGCGCTGTCTCGCTCTGGAATGGGTGAAACCCTGAAAGTAGGGCTGCACATATCCGATTTCGGGCTACTGCATCAAGTGGTTGCAGCGCTGGAACGAAATGAATTCAGGCTACTGCCGCTAGACAGCGTGCCTGCAGAATCACGGGGGATGGATATTATCATCAGCGACGCCGTACAACTGCCCACGACCAACCTGCCAGTCATCTCCATTGATAATGTTGAGCTACTGCCGCTACAGTTGCGACACGTCCAGAGGGGACGGCCTCCATTGGTTATCGGTATTGATCCCGGTGGCACCACCGGTGTCGCGGTGCTGACACAGCGCCGTCTACTACACAGCGCTGAATGTGTCACGCCGGACGAGGCGGTAAGGCTGGTGCGCAGGGTAGCACGCTGCTCGCTCGACTGCACCGTTCGCATCGGCAGCGGAGCCTCAGAAACTGGCTCGCGTATTGCCGGCGCACTGCGCCATCTGCGAGTTGAAATAGTCGATGAGGCCCGCACTGGCAGTGGCTCACACACTGCAGCTGCGCGTGCTATTGCCTTGAGGCGCGGTGAACGTCTGCATCAGCTGGACTACAAACCCCGCAATGGTGAAGTGGCTCGCTTGCAGGCGGAATCCAGACTCGTCTCCGGTGGTCTCCGCACTATCTCTAGAACCCGGGCGCGACGGGTGCTACTGGGCGAACTGACACTGGAAGAAGCACTGCACAACTAGCCGCGCACCGCACCGCACTTGGCGCATTGCACTCCATCATCATCGAACGGTGTGTTACAAGCTGCACAATGCGTATCACGTTCATCACTGACGCGAGAGAGCGTTAAGCGGTGGCGACGTAAATCACGCACTTCATAACGACCTGCACCTCCTAGTTCCGCCAACAAGTCAGGTGTCAGTGTTAGTTGCCCATCCCCACCAAGCAAAAGTTCACGCGTCTGCGCTAAATCCTCAAGTTCAATGTCATCACCGTGCTGTGCGATGAAGCGCCCGTCTTGCAACTCAAGTGATCGATCCGCGAAATCAGAAACCATTTCGCTGTGTGTCACAATCAGGAATGCTACATCCTGCTCTTTGTGCAATCGTGAAAAAAGATCCATAATACTACGTGCCGTAACTGGATCCACCGATCCAGTTGGTTCGTCAGCCAGAATCAACCGCGGGCGAGTGATGAGCGCTCTAGCAATGGCTGTACGCTGAGCTTCGCCGCCCGAGAGTTGTTCTGGGAGAGCATGAGCACGGTCAGCAATACCAAGGTATTCTAGTATCTCCTCCACACGTACTAGGGCTTCGCGGTAAGGCACCCCTGCATGCCGCAGCGGTTGCATCACATTGTCACGCGCCGAGAGGTGTGGTAATAAATTACCTTCTTGAAATATGAAAGAGACCGTCGCCCGTCGGTGCCTTACCAACTGCTCCGGCGCCATGCGTGTAACGTCCTCACCACCCAATCGAACTACGCCTGCACTCGGCTTCATCAATCCACCCAATGTCTTCAGGAGCGTAGACTTGCCAGCGCCTGATGGACCGAAGACGGCAACTGCCTCACCATCCTGCAACGCGATACTGAGCCCGCGCAGGGCGACGACATTACCCTCTTCCGCCTGCGATTCATAGACGTGGTAGAGTCCAGATGCCCGCAAAAGATTTTCAGCCATTCACTCCCCCTTCAGAATACGCGCTAGGTCGGCGCGAGTCGCGCGTGCAGTGGTCCATGCCAGCGCCAGCATCACGACGGAGAGCACAGCCAGCCCGATGAGCAACAGCTCGCCCCACGGCCATACCAGCGTGCGGTCAACCGGGGTTCCTGCGCCACCGAACGACTGGAAGATAATCCCAAACAGGTTGAACATACCGTTGAATGAATATGATATTCCAACACCCAGCACGCCACCCAACAACATACTTACAATAGTTATAGAGAGGATTTCGAACAATACCAGCCGCCCCACCTGCCACTCGCTAGCGCCAATCGCCTGCAGGATGGCGAGCTCGCGTTTGCGCTGCGTCAGCACCAACGACAGGAAGACAAAGCTGGAAGCGACCGCAGCAATCGTTGCAACGACGAACTGTAGCGTCAGCAAGCCGAGCGTTCCGAAGACCAGCCCACCGTTGCGCTCGACCTCACTATGCTCCTCCTCCCAGCTGGTCACTCTGGAGACTGACCCGTCGAAGACAAGCGTGCGGGCGATGGTGCGCTGCGCATTACCATCACCCTGCGCCCCCAGCTCGATGAACCACGTCGTATCGTGCCAGTCATTGGCGGCCGCATCGCCAACCAGCGCGCGGAAACTCGCCTCGCCGATGAAGATCGCGCTAGCGGTCGTACCGGTATCGAGCCCAGGGTGCCACTCATGCTGACCACTGTTGCCGACCGTCGTCTGTGGGTTGCCCGACACGCCGGTAAGATTCAGCACAAGCTGTGACTGCCCTCCGACCGAGAACTGCAGCGACTCGCCGTAGCTGAAGCCGCCTGCAGCGAGTTTGTCGAGCGTCGCGCCAGGGTCGCCGCCAAATGTCTGCCGGTCCCAGCGAATCACATCTCGGTTCCCGTCGAGAATAACCTGTGTCTGGTAGATCGAATATTCGTCCTCCGCCGGATGCGTCGAAATTAACGGAACCGCGACCAGCCGGACGTCTTCCGCCGCAACGCCGGTCCCATCCAGCGCAGCGCTAACCGTTGCGAGCGCGGTGGCATAGTCAACCGGCTGCTGGAAATCCACTTTCAGGTCGGCACCGACGTTGAGCGACGCGGTGCGCTCATCGACCGCCATTCCCGTATAGCCTTGGATAGCAGCCATCGTGACTATGGAAAGCGTCAACAGCATAATCAGCGCCAGCTTCCCAACGCCTTCGGCCGAGCCGGAGCCGCGCAGCCCGCGGCCGATATCGCGCAGTACGGCCGTTCTGCCGAGCAGCCGCTGCACTAGCCATGGCGCTGCGGCTCCGAGTCGGGCGAGCACCAATGCACCGCCAATCCAGAGCAGGAACGGTCCCAGCACCGCAAAGATGCCGTTCAGCACCGGGTTACTGATGATGCCTCTCTCCCAGTCATCAGTAAGTCTCCCATCACTAACGAGGCTCTGGATGTATGAATCGGTCAGCGCGATTAGTCCGATGCCGAAGAGTAGCCAGTGTAGCCAGTAGCGTGGCTGTGGCTTGACGACTACACGCTGGACGCCCTCGGAAATCTCCTGTTCCAGGAAATCGCGCGTGCGGCTGCGTCCGAAGAGCAGCGCCAGCCCGACAGTCACTATCAGTGTCGCGAGCGTCGCAAGCAGTCCCAGCGACGGCGAGACGTCATATTCGCCGGGGCGGAACTGCATAAAGCCGACGGCGTTGAGCACCAGCGGGACAGCCAGCAGCGCCAGCACATAGCCAGCAACCCACGCGGCAAGGGCAACCACTCCAAGCTCACTCAGAACCATCCGCAGCAGAGAGTTGGGGCCGCCGCCGATGACGCGATGGATAGCGATTTCACGCCGCCGCTGCTCGAGCGAGAGCAGTAGTCCGTAGAGCAGCACCGATACCGAAAGAATGATAATCGGAATCATGACAATGTAGTTGAAAATCTGGATGAAGTAATTCTGGATTTGGAGCCAGCCGATGGTGTCCTTGATAACGTGCGTTCCATCCAAGTCCACTTCGCCCTCCAGCGCGACCGCGTCAAGGCTGCGCTGGATGCGGTCCAGCTCATCCTCAGCGATGTCGGTCGATTCGGTGGGCAACGCGGTGCGATCAATGGTAATAGCAAGATAGGCGTGGTCGCCGCCAATCATTGCCGAGCGATTATCGATAGCTAACAGCTCCCACGGTAGAAAGACAGGCAACTGCGACGTTACCGGTGAAGTGACGATAGTATCATCGTAAACCGAGCCAATGGTCAGGTTCGTGAGCGTTACTCTGACACGACAGTAACTGAACAATTGCCAGGACACCTCCTCGCCCTCACATCCCTGGCTAGCGTCAGTATCGTAGGCAAAGGTGAGCGCCGACAGTCGGTCGCCCACCGCGGCGCCTGCCTCTGAAGCCACCTGCGACGGTAGTGAGATGTCGCGTAGTGTGATTGCGTCCTCACCGCCGTCAGGCCACGTACCACTCAGCAACCGCGATGCGTGTCGCTCCGCGAGCACTCCATCGTAGGCGCTAGGCCCCAGAAGGCGTACCGGCCGGTATTGGCTCGTTGGCGGTCCGCTCTCCTCCGAGAATGGAAGCGTGACCGTGACGTTGGACCAGTCCTTGCCGTCGCCCTCCCACGCCTGCAGCTCAAGCGGCTGCGGCTTCAGATACTCTTCGGTGAACCAGCCGGCTCCATGGCCTCCCT
>Ga0187827_10001863_pt1 | contig 29775 bp, 36 predicted proteins | sample ETNtaG_39_FD_167969 | JGI IMG/M metagenome (GOLD analysis project Ga0187827, IMG submission 167969) | Marine microbial and viral communities from oxygen minimum zone, Eastern Pacific Ocean - ETNP2014_SV_150_PacBio MetaG (Illumina Assembly) | ecosystem: Environmental > Aquatic > Marine > Hypoxic...
TTCAACTGGTGTAGCAGGTCCTTTGGTTGATTGGTCTGTAGGTGTTGGATTAACTGAGCAAGAGTATTTTTATGTTCCTTTTACCCCTAGCGATGATGGTGAAATGACTATGAAGAAGGGTGGTACAATAGTTTCAGATTGCACTGATATAGATACAGATATAATAGCCATGTTTGCTATAGATAATGATGGGGTTAATCAATGAACCGAAGGTTCTGAAATTAGAGACAGATTAAGAGTACCAGAATATATACGTTTAGAAGAGGAGATATCAGGAAATGACTATGTCGTTTTTAAAGTGCTTTCTAAAGCTTTATCAGGAGTAAATATTCTTTTAGATGTAAAGTGGATAGAGGGTAGTGGATCTTTTGAATCTGGAGATGATATAAGCATATTTGTATGATCTGGTAGCTATTTACCGGATACTGCTGGTATACCTCTAGGTAAGAATACACCTTATTTTACCTTCTTTACTTATAACGTAGGCTCTTCTACAGTAAATGTAAATCCCCTAACTAACGGATTAAGGGCATATATTAATGTAACCTATCAAAGTGGTAATGTAACATTTAACTTTTTGACCGATCCCGTTGGTCCATGTAATTTATTATTTAAGTTTAAAACTAGTAATGCATATAGTAGAAGAGTAACTAATTGAACAGCTACTAGTTCGGCTGATATTAATTGACCAAATGGTAATGCACCAGCTATGTCTTATGGTAATGGAATGGAAGATATAGTGAGTTTTTTCTTTGACGGAACTGATTATTATGGAGTAGCTAATTTTGATTTCAGCTAGTACCAGCTCATCTAAGGATTATGTATGTGAATTTCACGATGATAAAATTCATGATATAACTAATGACCGTGAGGTAATGATGCTTTGAGAGCAACCTATTATGAAGCGTTGTGCGGACATTGTTTGTCATAATAGAGGAGATATTTTAGAAATAGGTTTTGGAATGGGTATATGTTCTACAGAAATTCAAAAGCAATCACCTAAGTCTCATACTATAGTGGAAAACCATCCACAAATATTACCAGAATTAAAGATTTGATCTAAAAATAAAAATGTAACTATTATAGAAGGGGATTGGTGAGATGTTAAAGATAAATTCAATAAATATGATGGAATATTTATTGATACTTATAATGATATAAATTATTTAAAATTTGGAAGTTTAGTTAAGAAATGAGCTAAACCAGGATGTCAATTTACATTTTGAAATGATCTTGGTAAAAGAGATAATCAATTTAATTTAAATGCGGTATATGATAAAGTTTATGTAACTCCTCCAGAAAATAAATACTATAATTATAGTATTTATTATGTACCTACGGTGGTGTTTTAGAATGCCTGGAAGTTATAGTCAAGTTTATGGATATTGGCATATTTATCAAATGTTCGCTATCTCGAGGATTCAGGTAAATGGTTCTTGATCATCGACACTCTCAGGAAGTGGAACTAACTTTTATGATATGACATCCCTCGCTCTTCTAACAAATAGGGAAACAGCAGGGCGTACTATTACTTGAACAAATACTAGATTATATGTGACTTTTGGATGAATACCTTATTTAAGTGGGGGAGTTATCGGAACTCATCGTAATATGACTTTAACAGATGCGAATTGAGTTATGTGACGTACCGCAACTGCAACAGTAGCAGATAATGATGCCCATAGTATTAAACCTTACAAGGGAACTTGGTCACTGATGCAATCACCAGGTTCTAGTATGTATAATGACTATAGTAATACTGTATATGCAGATACAGTTCAAACCAACGCTTGAGGTACAGGTATAATGAGCATAGGTTGAGATTTAAACCCTGCTCATGGAGGGTTTTTAGATTATATGCAAGATACTATCATAACCCCAAGTATAAAACTACAAATATGTTTTAGAACTAAATCTGACGGTGCCAACAGGGCACCTTCTGGTGTTAATAGATCAGATTGAGCAGCGGATAATCATACAACTAGCGGCTATAGACCCTACGCGAAAGTGTATTATGGGCTGCCTACTCCTATTATACATGGGAGTACCTTTTAAATTGGAGTAATATACTATGCCTACAAAGAAAAAAAATGGAATGAAAGAAGTTAAAACTCGAGCTACTAAAATACAAGCTTGTAATAACAAAAGACAAGCTTTATCACAACTTAGAAGAAAGAAGTGAGATATAAAGTTTAGATCTGATAATCAAAAATATTTTTATGATACTATGGATAAGAGATCTATTACTTTATGTACTGGTCCTGCAGGAACTGGTAAGAGTTTTATATCCATTTTTTATGCACTGCGAGCATTGGCAGATAAGAAAAATAATTATGATGGTATTATTTTATGTAGACCTTTAATACCAATAGATAATGAGTCTATAGGATACTTACCAGGAGAGTTAGAGAATAAGGTAGATCCTTATATGATGCCCTACTGACAGGCTATTGAAAAACTAGTCGGTAAGCAAGTTCTTAATATTTTATTAGAATCTGAAGTTATTAAAGTTATACCACTAGCTTTCTTCAGGGGATTAACACTAGAACATAAAATTGTGTTATATGATGAAGCACAAAATTCTACTTCTACAGCTATGAAATCATTTTTAACTAGGATAGGAGATGGTTCAAAAATGGTAGTTATGGGAGATATAGATCAGACAGATAGAAAAAAAGGTAGAAATGGTTTAGAAGATGCTGTTGATAGATTATATGAAGTGTATAACATAGGGATAACACGCTTTACATATAATGATATTGTAAGGCATGAGCTAATTGGAACCATTCTACAGAAGTACGAGGAGGTAAATAATTATGGCCGCAATTAATGTTATAGAGGGAGATACACATACTATTGTTATTTTAGTTAAGGATATTGAAGGAACTGTTGTTGATTTAAGTGCAGTAGCAGAAGCATCTCAACATATGTATATTCGTAAAGATATGGATACTCCAGTTTTGAAAGATATTACTGGGGAATATCCAAATGGAGGAGCTGATGGTGTGGTAACCTTTTCGGTAACTCCAGCTAGTTATGATACTACTTTTACTATAGGAACCTTTATTTATGGGATAACTGTTACTACAAATGGCACTAATAAATATACTGTCGCCAAAGATGCTATAAAAGTAGAGGAAGGCATTTCATAAAAGTAGTTGACAAATTGCGTTAAAAGCATTATATTATACTTACAATGGCCCAATTACGTCGAGATGAAATATTTACAAATTTATTACCTACTTTAATAGAGGCTGAAGTAGAGCGGAAAATTATTGCAAAAAACCAACGAGAGGGTAAGATGATAAACAAAGTAGGTAAGTTATCTTTTGAGGTTGTAAAACCAAATTTAAAGATTAAGACAATTAGGGATTTGTTGTTTAAAAGTATTGGTAAGTTTTAGTGCCTGTAGGATTTACACGGAGTAATTATCCTGTAGATATTAAAAAGTTATTTTTGACTTTTCTACAAGATTTATTTGCTCAGCATAAACAGTTTAAGTGGGATATAAATCCCGCAGTATCTAAGATATTAATAATTGATAAACATACAGTAGATTTAAGTACTTTAGAAAAGAGACCTACGGTTGTATTATCTAGAGGGCCTTTTGGATGGAGTTACATAGGTACAGGACAGTCACTTAAATCAAGTTTTTTAAAAGGAGACGGTAGAGATACATATACTGATTTGTTATCTGGATCTTTAACTTTAAATTGCATGGCACGAGCAGGAATTTTTGCAGAAACATTAGCTAATCATATTTTTATTCACCTAACTGGTGGTAAAAGGTGGCTTAGACAAGCTGGAGTTCATTCAGTAACTAATGTTAGTGTTGGTGAAGAACAAATTTTAAAAAGTGATTCTAGTATTGAACTTAGTGTAGTACCAGTAACATTACAGTATCAAGTTCAAAAAACTATTAGGACTGGTGAACAGTATTATAGTATTTATTTGTCAGACTATGGTAAGAGTTACCCTAAAGAGAGTTATTATTATCAAGGAGTAGACTTTGATGTTGATACTACACTTAGTGGCGTTGATTTCTTTTTACCTCCTCCTTCAGGTACAGGATTTGTAGCTACGTATACCGCTACAAATGATGCAGGAGCAATATGGGAAGTTTCAGAGGGTGTAATAAATGGTTTATCAGATGGAATTAATAAACATTATACAGTACCCAATAAAATTTATGGAGCTCCATTGCTTTCTGATATAGTAGGTAGTGGATATTCCGCAGATGGTCACATCATTGAATCAGAGCTCACTACCTCTGGTATACACTACGACATGTAATGGAAAAATATAGTCAAGAATATAATTTAGTTAAGATGGCAGCGTTCGACGACGAGATAGAAAAACTCGGCGGTTGGGGCGCTGTTGCAAAATGGGTTGGAAATTTAGTAAAAGGAATTTCTAGAGCACCTCAAACCGTGGGTGGTCAAGGAAGTAAGGTTTTTCAACTCGGTGAAAAATTAGTTGCATCTCCAGATAAGTATAAAACATTTGGAGAAGCATACGGATCTGGCCTAAAATGGCTAGGTAAAAGTTTACCTTACCGGGCACCAATATATCGGGCGCCAACGGCAGCTGAGAAGTTGGATAGAAACTTCGGTAAAGTAGAGACGGTTAGATCAAAAGTAGATAACTGGGGGCGTTCCTTCATGGGAATGTCGCCTAATTCAAAACAATATAAAAATATCAGGACTACGTTTGGTGCTGGGAATAAAGCAAATATAGAAAAAATACTTGTTAATAATCCTAACGCGCCTGTTAGTCCTTCTATGTTTTCAGATTTTGGTGGGTTTCTTAAACATCATACTGGTCGTATGTTTGGTCAAGGTGTTCACAATCTAGGAAAAATTAATGAGAAAGGGTTTGGAAAATTCTTTAAGTCTCATTGAAAAGATCATAAAACGTTCAGCAGGACAAATAAAGCTGGACAGACAGTTCTTCTAGATCGTAGTCCGCTAGGCCGGGTGGTTAATCCCGCGCTCACTTCTGGTGTCGGATTTGGAGCAATGACAGCATTGCCGTCCAAAACACCTGAGGGTAGACCAAGAGGAATAACAGAACGTGTTGGATCAGGTGTCGCTGAGACGGCTGGCTGGACTCTAGTTCCACAAGCCTACATGACTAAATTGATCGGATATGATCTACCAAAATCTTTAATTTCATAATTAATGGAGGACGTATAAATGGCCTATGTAAAACCAGGAGTAGAAGTAAAGCAGGTACAGACGACTGTATCGCCAACTTTGAGCGCGCCGTCTTTATCATCTGCTGTTGTAGGACTATGTTATAACGTCGTTGATTTTACGTATGATGGAAATGGAGTTGAATATGAATATGAATGCACCTATTCAGGAGCCGAATTAAATGTAAGTTTAAGTGGTCTTGTTGATGCAGATGGTGATGGTGTTCATACAGACTCTGTTTATGTTTCATTACATAATTTGGAATATGGTGGTTTTAAACACCTTACTCCAAGTACTCATTTTACAGCATCAACGAATCAAGTTGTAATATCAGGATCTATAGACGCTGCTTTTTCTACCTCAAACCTAGGAACTGTGTATGTTGGTTATAGAGAAAAGAGATTTGATGTTTCTAAAACGTTAAATCTTGATAGTATTTCTTCTATAGTTGCTGCACTAGGAAAAATTACACCATTTAATCCACTCGCTTATGGCGCAAAACAAGCACTTCAAAATGCTGGCGCATCTGTGTGGACTTATGGAGTAACAGATGATAACTCAACCGGTCATGGATTAGCGGCTGGAGAGTTAGAATCTAAAGATATTTATTCGATCGCACCATTATCATCAAACAGCGTAGACGAAACGTGGGAATCCCATTGTACAAACCTTTCTACTCCGGAAAATAAGAGAGAAAGAATTGTATTTAATTCAAGAGTAACACCTTGGAAAAAAACAGATGGTGACGCGGCTCAAACACCGGCAGACATTGATAAAACGGTGACAGCTACAGTAATGAGAGACGCTGCAGATGGTAATAATGAGAAACGAAATATCTGGATTATGCCCGACGCGTGTTATGTTCAATATCAATTGGATATAGCACAAACTAAAAAAAGCTATATTAATGCCATGTTCCCAGCTTCAGGAATAACTAGTACTTTAGGTAGTGCTGCTTTCTGTAAATGGAATGGTAATCAAGTAGTAAACGGTGTTCAATACTATGATGGAATAGACATTGACGACACTGTATGGACAGCATTAATGCTATCAAAAGACACTACATCAGTAAACGTGTTAGTACCAGTGCCAGGATATTATATATCAGCTTGCGTAGCTGGAATGGTATCAGGGTTACCAGTACAACAAGGTTTTACTAATTACGCTATGGGTGGTGATATTAAAGAGCTTTACGGTTCTAATTTTTCATTCACTGAAGCACAATTAGATAAGATAGCTAGTGGTGGTAACTATATTATGAGTCAAAGTAATGTGGTTGCTCCTATTGTAAGTAGACATCAGTTGACTACTGATAATAGAAGTGTTGAAAAACAAGAGCTTAGCATAGTTAAAGCTTTAGACTATGTAGCTAAATTTGTAAGAGATGGTGTTTCACCTTACATTGGTACTTATAATATAACGCCTGCATTTATCAAACTAGTTAAAACTGTGTTAAATGCTCATGGTACATTCTTAAGATCTAACGGTATTGTTGCTGATCTTAAGGTATTAAAAGTAGAACAAAATGTAAATCAGAAAGATCAAATCTTAGTGGACTTAAACGTACTTGTTCAGTACCCTGTCAATTATATTAAAATGACATTACAATTTTAGGAGGTAATAAAAAATGGCTTTAAATAAATTAACGAGTTGGAGCTGGAAAGAAACACACGTACAACCCGATGACTTTGGTGGCACGAATAATAGTAATTTTATTACATCCGAGTCTATTGTTATATGTGCTGGACCCAATGAATTACCTACTGATATTCCAAACGATTTAATACCGATAGGATTATTAGAACAGGCTGTGGTCGCACAAAATAGACAAACTCAAGAGTTATTTGAGATTGGCTCTAGGAAGTCTTATTTTATTCCTGGTAGATCTTACGTTCAAATGACTTTGGCAAGAGTAATGTTTAATGGACCATCCTTGTTAAAAGCAATTACTGCTTATGGTGATCCAACAGGTATGGCGCTAAACATAGCTGGTGATCCTGCAGCCCCTTGGGGACCTGCGGAAGGTGATACTGACTTATTAGACGCTACAGATTGGGATGCAGATTTTGCTAATTATGTTATTAATTTAGCATCTGATTTCTTCAATCGTCCAGTAGGTTTAGGCGTGTTAATTCATGATAGTGAAGATGACAAATATGGTGGATTTTACTTACAAAACTGTTACGTACAATCTCATCAATTCTCAGTAGCTGGTCAACAAACCGTAGTTATGGAGAACTGTCAGATAAGGGCTTCAGACTTGAAACCTATTTCTTATCAAGAATAGTATTGAATTAAATAAAATAATTTAATATAAAAAAAAGAGGGGGCTTTCTAGCCCCCTTTTTAATTTAATAACCCATATGTTATTTAGCCCATTTTCCGTCAGCTACTATCCTAGCAATTATACCATAAACTGATAAATCGCCGAATGCATCTTCCACGGATTCATTTTGAGCTCCTCGATTGTGTTTAACAATTAAATTTAATAATCGTTGCACCTTATCGTTCATACGAATAATTATTCCAGTGAGGCTTAATCTAACTTCTTCAGGACTACTTAAAGTCTGTCCTAAAGCAATGTTACCTGGACCATAATCCATCTGTTTTTTACAGAATACTTTATAGTCTGCTTCCATAGTCTTTTTAAATTCAGCCATCATTTGTGGATATAAATCTTCGCAGTATTTAACTGGGTCTACATTTTTGTTTTGTTCACTCATTAGTGTATCCAATGATTATCTATTATTGCGTCCACTTCCATAGGAACGTCCGGACAATAAAAATTAAAAGCTTCAATCATACTATTTTCCACAACTTTTTTCATTTCTTTAACTATATCTTTGTGGCATTCAACTAATATTTCATCGTGAATTACAGCTACTATTCCTGCATCCTTACTTTTAGTTCTTATATACTTATGTATTTTTATAAGAGCTAATTTAGTAACACTTGCAGAAGCTCCTTGTATAGGATGATTTTTAGCTATATTTAATGCGTGCTTTCGTTTTTTCCAATGGTCCCAATCCATATTACTCAGATCTCTCCGTCTTCCATCTAAAGGGGAGTAAGCATATCTATTACGTTGTGCTTCATCTGACATTCTATTTAAAAATGTCCTTATAGATGGAAATACAGTAAAGTATCTGTTAAGTAGTTCTTGGGCTTCGTTTTTATCTATCTTTAACGTTTGTGCTAAACCCCATGCTCCCATACCATAAACTAATCCAAACGTAAGTGTTTTAGATTTAGTTCTGTAGTCTTTCATATCAGACTTTACTTTACCGTCTTCAAAAAAGTCTTCGTAAGGTATATTAAATAGTAAGGATGCGGACATGCAATGAAGGTCTTTACCTTCAGATATAGCGGTTAAAAATGATTGTTCTTTAGAGAGCTGAGTTAATACTCTCAACTCTTGTGCTGCAAAATCAGCACTTATTATTTTATAATCTTTTGCTTGAGTTGCAAAAGGAGTTCGATATTCTTGATCGTGTGGTATGTTTTGCATATTTGGATTTCTACAGGACATTCTACCACTATCTGTTCCTAACTGTAGATAATTTGCATGTATACGTTTAGTTTTAGGATTTATATTTGTTAAAAAGTCTTTACCATAAGTGGATATTTGTTTTAATGCACCTCTGTATTTAAGTAATGCTTTAATAGCATCATGTGGAAAAGCATTTAAGTATCTTTCATTAGTTGATTCTAAAGGCCTACCTACTATTTTTGATAATACAGGTTTTATTTGCATGGGACTTGCGTAGTTTATCTCAAGTTCTCCAAACATATCTTTTGCGCAATAAGGTTCAAAATGTGGGTCTAGTTCTTTTTTAGCATCTGCTGCATTTTTAGTAGCTTTAGATTCTAACTTTAACCAACCCTCTTGATCAAGGTACATACCGTTATATTCCATATCGGATATGGCCTCAATACATTCACTTTCTAATTTACCCAGGGATAACATATCTCTTTTCATAAGTAATTTTATTTGCTCTGAATAAATAGGTATTAAAACTTCTATATCTTTACCAGCATACTCTAACTGAGATTCAGTAAAGGCATCGCCGTATTTCATATCAATAAAAGAGCTTTGCTCTTCCTTATTCATGTATCCTAAGTTATATTTTTCAACTAAATCGGCTAGTTTAAATCCAGACACTTTAAAACCTTTCGTTAAAAGTTGTTCTAATATAAGAGTACATCCCATATTAGCTACTCTAATTCCAAAGCTTGATCGTATAAATTTATAGTCAAACTTGGCATTATGTGCAACTTTTACTATTTCTTTATCTGTTAATAAATTTAAAACAGGTTGTAAGTGTCCCTCTACTTTATAAACGTCTATAACAAATTGCATGTGCTTATTACCTAATTGTAATAATAACACTTTATTTGTATGAGGGTCTAATCCAGTGGTTTCTGTATCTACACCTATATGCGTCATACCAGATAGTTGAGCTGCAGCGCTCTTTACTTGTTCTGGTTTTGTAATATATATCATCATATTATTTTAGGTATGGTAATAGTTTCTCCTTGTATTTAGATTGTCCTAACTTTTCTAAGACTTGTTTTTTAATTTGTCTAATTCGTTCTCTAGTGAGATCAAATTCTATTCCTATTTCTTCTAATGTAAAGCATCGTACGTAGTCTATTCCATGGTACATTTTTACTATACGTTGTTCTCGTTCGTCAAAATTAGCAAGGATAGACTTAAGTTCTTGTCTAAAAGAGTGTTTTGTTGTCTCCTTTTCTGGGTCCTCAGCTAACTTATCTATAACAACATTTAATAATTTTTTATCATCATCAGATCCAGATGTAAAGGTGTGGTCTAACGATAGAACATAATCATCTTGAAGTAATGTACAATCTATTTCGTACCCTATATACTCTTCTAGTTCAGCTAGGCAAGGCTCTCTTTCTAGTATTTCTTCTAAATGATAGCGAGCTTTTCTTAGAGATCTTTTTTCTGCTTGCCTGTTAGCAGGTAATTTTACTGCCTTAGGGTGTTCAAGTAATGCTTGAAGTATGGCTTGTCTTATCCACCACACTGCATAGGTGATAAATCTATTATCTCTTGTAATATCAAATTTATGAAATGCTTTAACTAACCCCATGTTTCCTTCTCCTATAAGATCATCAAAGTCTAACCCTTGTCCCAGGTATTCTTTAGCTACGTTAACTACGAATCTAAGATTAGAACATATAATTTTATCATAGGATTTTTTATCTCCTGCTTTAGCCAACAGCATACATTTTTCTTCTTCTGCTGGCTTAATAGGAGGGTGTTTTGCTAAAACATCATAGTAGTAATTAGGATTTCTCATTTGTTTTTTTGGTTAAATTTTTCTTAATACATTTGCAAACAATAAAATGCATATGTATGCTATTCCATCCCTCGTAACCACGGCCATAACATTTATTACAATTTTTATTTATAGATTTAATTGCTTCTATAGAATATTGACTAACTGCCACTTTTAAAACGTTTTCTTGTGTTTCTTTATCTTCACTTAGTGCTTGAATGTACGCTTTTAATCTCTCACTAAACTCCGATAACTCAGGGTCGTTTTTAAGCTCAGCAGTGGTTGAGTCGCTTTCGGTTAGGTTTAAATTATCTATTGTTTTCATCATTATTACCTTGGTTCACTAATATACCTAGTAAGTTTTTTTCGTTAACTACTAGGAGTTCTTCTCCTTGTATATTCATTACCGAGTAATCTAGTCCATCACCATACTTACCATAAACTACCCTATCACCAGGCTTGCATGTAGTTTTTATAAACTTACCTGTTTTAGGATGATGAAATCCAGGACCTATATACATAACTGTTCCAACTAAAGGTCTATCCTGCGCTGTTTGAGGTATGTATAGTCCACCTAAAGTTTTATCTGCTTTAGGATCGTCTTTAATAAATACTAAGTCTTTTAATGGTTTCATATCTATTTTTGGTTGTTAAAATCGATGAGTAAATGTATCTACATTTATCTCATTACGTGTATAGTTAAGTAGCATTTGTGCACCTATTTGAGATATTATCCTGTTACCTAATTGTATAATACCTCTATCTAGTTCATATTTAAGCTGGCAACTTCCTTCTTCTTGATCGTTTATTGTTTTTAACAATTCAGCTTTTGAAAAGTTCCCATCAGTAGTCATGGCATGTACACCCTGTCCTTCTGATCTTAAATCTATAAAATAAACATCTTTATTTTCACAGCAATGCTCAAATACTAGTTTTCTTGCAGGCCCATTATCGACGCATATAATAATTAAATCATAGCCTTGTAATTGAGACCTCTTTAATATTCTTTCGTTAGTACCTCGAAATGTAGGGTACTTAGTTTCTATTGCTAGACTTTTATAGTCTAGTAGTTCTTCTTCTTCGAAGTTTTGATACGGAAGGTTTTTATCTTCTATAGTATCATCATCGGATATTGTAAATCCTACAGAGGGAGATTTAAACTGTCCGTGCTCTTCTAGTTTATGTATAGTTTCAGCTAGATAGCTACCTATTCCTCCTGCACCTATAACTAGTGTTTCAATATGATTCTTCATATTCATGTATTGGTTCCTTTTCAAAAATTATGTTACGTTTTCTGTCTTGCTTGTATGCTTGTAATTTACGATCTTTTTGTCCATAAATCAAATAAAAACAATCATAGTTAGCATTTTTAATGTCTATACTCGAAGGTATACTATATCCGTTGGGGTGAGTATGATACACCCCAACAAAATATAATTCTGAGTTTTCATCTATTAGCTTAGTTCGGCTTAAGACATTAAACATAATCTCTGGATCAGGAACATACCTATCTATCTTAGTTTTAGATATATTTGGAACTCTGTGAAGATGTGTAACTTTATCTTTAGAATTTCCTACTAGAAGTATTATTTCCTCATCACAACAATTCTTACCTACGGAATGTAAAAACTTTATATGTTCTGTACTTAAATTCATCCGCCCATAAGCATTGGACTTAATGTTATATCTCTTGCGCTTGTTAACATCTTTTCTGTTAAATCTGTAAGAGCTATGTGTTTTTTATCTAGAAATAGCCACAGAGACCCTTCTTTAGATCTACTTCGTATATCTTCTAAAGCATCTGATGGTAGCATAGCAAAAGACTTCATACCGTCTGATCCTAGATATTTGTACTTAATTAACTTACTTGTTGTTTCCTGACTCATGATCTATTTTTGGTTTAGTGTGTTTACTTCTTCCGATACTAATGAATCATTGTGTAATGCGTATATACGTTGAACAACTTTATCTATATTTATATTTTGATCTACGCCTTTATCAACTACACAAAGATACTTCATATCTGGGTATTCATACACTCTACAGTAGTTACTAGTTCCTTGATTTAAGTCTATAGCTAAGAAGTATTCCCGTATAGACCCTCTAATTATATATCCAACTAAATGTTCTCCGTCAACAACATGATCTTCTTTTACTAGATCAAATAATTTTTCAGTCTCTAATAGTAGTTCTTGGCTTCTTTTTATAGCGTCTGCATATTCAATTTCCCCTCTTTTAATGATATACCCTATATCATCTGGGCCAGAAACTTTAACTATGTCAGGATTAAGTAGAACATTTATAACTTCAGATACATCACTAGCCTTATCTAACTTAATTAACCTATTTGTATTAGATACATGGAATTCTGACTCACCTAGTTTGATAAAATTTTTATTTTTATGTCTAACTATAGGTATCTTACAGTCTATGTAAGTATTTTTGAAATGGTCATGTACATTAATATTAATTCCATTAGCTAGGTATGCATGTATTTTTAATGAGCATTTTCTAGCTGAATCTAAAAATTCATCGTATGCTTTCTGAGTAGTAAAACAGAGGCCTCTCCTAATTATTTCAGGCACTTCATCCCTGTTTACTTTAATATCATTTATTCTTGTAATAATATATGTGTTACCTAAACTATTTTGTTTACTTTCAAAAGTTAGGTCATAGTCGACATCACCTATTACACCCTTAGCATCCATATGTCTTTCTACATTAGATAATATTTTATCTTCAAAGTCATCAACCGCTCTGTCAAAATTAATATCATCTAGGTTACGATACCTTACCATACTGGCTAATATATCTCCACCTGAATGGGTATTACAAGTTAGTTTTTGATTTTCGTATTCTATACCTGCTTGTGTAAAGGTTACACCATTATATTTAAATGGTTTTTTTCCTTTTCTAACAGATTCAACTGTTTTATCTAATTTATCTTGTACTTTAACCTTGTTCTGCTCTTTCTTTCGTGAAAGGCTTATTTTTCTATCGTATCTTCGGATTTCTAAATCAATTTTTCGATTATCCACTAAGCACGGTGTATTCTTAGGTATGATATTGTCAATTAGTGAGTCTGTTATTTTACTAGTCACTGGTATTTGAACACTATCATCTAATAGATATACTATAGGTAACTTAGATGTAATGTTACTTTCAGCTCTTCGCCAGTGGTATCTGCTCATTAAATCACTGTGCATATAAAATTTACGACCCACATCTATAAAGTTATACGCTGGATTTTGATGTTCTACTGATAGTACACCCTGATTGCCCTCTGACATTTCTATTTGAGCTACTCTAATATTTCCAACTGTGTAAACTTCTAAAATCATGCCGACTGTTTCTAAACTTTCGTTTAAGCAGGGCTGTGACTTATCTTCATCATAGTATGAATCAGTTAAGTCTGCAAAATGCTTAAAGTCTTTGGATTCTAGGTCGTGTCCTAAATGTATTCTATTACATAGTATTTTGTCGATGACATATGTTTTAAATTCATCTATATTGTTAAAGATAATTATATCTCTATTTTTTTTGTCTTCCTTTACATCGTCACAAAAGTTAGACATAAAGGATGTTAGTCCTGCTTCTTCCTTAGTTAAGTTCCAATTAAATATATAATTTTCTTTTCTAGTTGAAGTATAGTATTTTTCATTTAATTTGGAATTTCTAACATTGGAAGTAGGCCTTAGGTTAACCTCATCATTAGTATAATAGTAACTTCCTCTATTATTAAGTTTTAGTATATGTCCATCCCTATGCATTATGCATTGTAGGTATAGATTACCTGTGAGGTCTAGATCTTTTTTTATACCTATTAAGTCTTCTTGAGTTAAATTTAAATCATATAACTCATTATAGACAGGTAGGAGTTCGTAAGATGTTCTCATGTTTTCTCGTGTTATGATTGTTAGTTAGTTAGTTGTTTTCTTGTGGAGGCGGCGGGATTCGAACCCGCGTCCTAATAGAGTTCACTACAAAGTCGTCTACAAGTTTGTCTGGTTTACTTTCGTACCAGCAAAGTCAGGTAAGCATTTTCGAGTCTGCCACCAGGACTGAGTCTTTATTTTGCTCTTAAATTCCCAAAAAGAGGGTCTTTCCGATGATGACACCACGCGATTCTCTATCGGAGTCGAGGGCGATGGCTACTACAGCTTACGCTGCAGCGGCATAAGGATAAGCGTTTCCGTTTATCGAGTTTTAGTTCTTAAGTGAACTAACCTACTTGCACTCTATACCAAATATCTACTAGTCGAAGCCAAAACGCCCCCTAAGCCCATTAAATAAAAAGGGGAGACTATTGCCTCCCCTGTAATTTATAATTAATAAGTCTTTCCTTAGTCAGGCATTGTACCCACGCTTACGGGCTTCAGAGGATCCTCTATAGTAGTAAATACTGTATAGTCGTTCTCATCAGGATAACCTGTAATTTCTTTAGTCATTAATTCATTTATAGTTCCTACTTTATGATAAGTAAGGAACTTAGCAAGAACTGAATTAGCAGCTAATTTCTTTTTACCGTCCAAGTTTATCCATAACCCTTGTACTTTTTTATTACCTTTCTTATCGACAACCCACGCTTCACTTATTTCTATGTTTCTTCCATCAACTGTTTCGCATATCAAGACAGCTTTACTGGACTTTCTATCATCATCGAATTGAATTTCATCAATTCTTATATCTACAATTTTAAGTGTTTTGGTCGGATCACCGATACCTATATTTAGTATACTTTGTTCCATTTTTATTATTATGATTTATGTTTAAATGACTTCACAAATGTCATTGTTACAAAATTTCTCTACTTTTGCTTCTTCCCCCCTTACTTTTGAAAAGTTTATGGGAGATATTTTCTCAGCTAAGCTTTGATATTTTTTACTTGTTATTTCTTCATAAGGCATTTGCTGATATGCTCCGCCTTCTAGTCTAGGTAAGAAGCTTATACCTTTTAGTTGGTATTGAAAGTAATCAAGTGCGTTAGATAGTTGTGGCCCTTCATTTTTAGGATCAAACGTAACTGTGCAACTTACTTGATTATCTGCCCAGAATTTCTGCATAAATGCAGCTAAGGATAGCTGTTCCCACATAGAGACTTCTTTAAGTGTCCTAACATTTTTTCCTATATCTACAGGAAAATCTATAACCACTGTACTATCTTCGCTACCAAAAGCTGGATCTATTTTATACCCTGCTTTAACTAAAGGTTTTAGAAGATTACTATTTTTAGAAAGTCTCATTCTACGTATATAAAATCTACTTTCAGGGTAGTGAACTCCTGGAGTTGATCCAGCAAGTAAGCTAACAGTTCCCGAAGGTTTTACTGAAGTAGTTTTTATAGATCTAGGTATAGCTAACCAATCTGAGTATTCTTTATCATGGTATTGTATAGCTTCATAACCTTTTTCTAACCAATTTCTTAAGTCATTAATACCTCTTTGTGCTATAAATTGTGCAATACCACTAACTGAACACCCTATTCTTCTATTTCTTAAAAGAACTCTATTAGTTTCGGGCCAGTGGGTTTTACCTAACGTTACTGTTTTAGCATATAAGTATGCGTATTTTATAGTTTTTAAGTAATCATCTAATGACTCAGCATTACATGGAAAGGTTTCTACTAGACAACAGAGTTCGTAGGATTCTAAGGTTTGTTCTAAACATGGGTTACCACCCATTGCTCTATGGTCTTTTCTATCCATACCATTCTTCATCCTACCATAATTTTGCATATTGTCTAACCAAGCAAAACCAGGTTCTCCGTTGTTTGTTATCCTTTTACATGCATGGTCATAATCCATGCCTAGCTCAGCATAAACACTATTATTAGATGTCCAACCATACCCTTCCCTATGTTTATTTACTTTGTAATTTTTTAAATCTAGGTACTCTTCTGATGCCGGATCTCCAAATACAATTTCTGCTGTTCTTCTAACATTACCAGCCACAACACACTTTCCTATTAAGTTCATAATATCTACTATAGTTGTTACAGATATAGGCGATTCTGTTTCATCGTCTAAAACAGTTTTTATATGTTTATGAACTTCTTCTAGGGGGTCTGCTCCAGAGGATAACCCTCCAAAACCTCTAATAGGTTCTCCTTCACCTCTTATTTTTGAGTAGTCAAATCCTATAGGATGACCACCAATAAAGTATGAATCTAATAGTAATTTCATGGATTCTACCCAACCTTCTCTAGTATCTGGTATTGTATATATCTCTTCTGGTCGTGTTTTGTCTGGGCCTTTTATAATAAATTGACCTGCACCTTTAGTATCAAATCCTACACCAACGCCTAACATTGACGCATCCATTAAAAATGTAAATGGCTTAGATAGATCTTCTTTTAAGTTATTAGTACTAACAAAAGCACAGTTATTTAGTGCTGCAAAGACACCTCTTTCTTCAGTAATTGGAGACCCCATAGCCCAAAGACCTCGGCCCGGAGGTAAGAATTTCATATTAAAAATTCTATCGTACATTTCTTGAGCACTATTCTGTGCTCTCCATGCGTTCCAACCTAAATTATATCTTTCTATATGCTTTTTTTGCATATTATATGTACCCTCTACAACTCGTTTAACGGTTTCCCACCACATCTCATTTTTTCCATCTTCCTTTAGACGAGAATAGGTTCTCATAAATACTAGTTCCCCCAGCCCGTTAAATCCAAAGGGAGCTTTTTTATTTTTATATTTTTCTATAAATTTTTCTGACAAACTGAATGTTCTAAAAACACTATTTTCCATAAAGTATAAGTCTCCTTTGCGTTTATCGTCCAGACGATCCAAATCCCTTATCTCCTCTATCCGTTTTTTTATTGTTAATTATTCTTTTTAATTTAACTTTTGGAACAGGAAGAACAACAAACTGTGCTATTCTATCTCCTGCTAAAATAGTTTCAGGATATGGCGATGTATTACACATAATTATTCCTATCTCTCCTGTGTAATCAGAATCTATAACTCCTGCTTTAACCATAAGGCCGGTTTCTAATGCAATACCACTGCGATCAAAAACCTTACAAAAATAACCTTTAGGTATATTTAGAGCTATGTCTGTGTTAATTTTAGCTTTAAAGTGGCCGGGAACAACACGTTTTCTAGAAGCATATAGATCAAACCCTGCATCTGTAGTATGAGTTCTAGTAGGCATAATTCCTGTTTCTCTAAGCTGCTGGACTCCTATCGTTACCTCGGGAGCCTTTTTTGTTATTTGTTTCTTCTTTTCCATTTTTAATTATAATGATTGTTTTTATAGTGGATTCTTTTTTATACATAGGTAATAGAACTGATTCTCCATATTGTTCTTGTACTTCTTCATCTTTAAAAGGCACAAGTTTAATCCATTCAGCATCGTTACAATTTTCTAAAATTCCCATGAACCTGTCTTCATTTGTTATGACCTGCACAATACATCCTGTTAAATTCTCTTTCATAGTTTTATTCATGATCATTTATTAGATTTAAGTAGTTATCTATAGGTACTAACCAAGACTCTTTAAAATCATTAATAGGTATACTTCTTCGACCTTCTTTATTATCTGTATACTTATGTACCGCGCTTAAAGGAGTTCTAAAAGCGCGGTCCATGTATAATGTTTTAAAATGTACTAAGAAAAAAGCGTCTCCCCCACAAGACTCCCAGTAATCTAAAAATAATAACTGGTGATCTTTTATATTACTTAGAGGGAAACTAGTTTTTGAGTTAGTTTCTTTGGCATCAAAAGATATAGCTTTTCCTTCAGAGCCAATTACACCTATATAGTCTACAGTACTAGTTTTAGAAACAACTCCTTTTTGAGTTAATAACACAGGAGTGTTTATCTGTTGTATAACAGCTAATCTTTTCTGTCTATAACCTAGGTTACATTTATTAACTCGTGTTTCTAACTTTTTTCCTCGCTTAGTCATCTATTTAAATACGCTGCTAGTAGTCATTTTTGCAGTGTCTTCAGATGTTTTAATAAAGTTACTTAACCTTGACACATCTTTACCCGTAGTACTTTTAGCAGGGGTTATGTAACAACTGCAAGACAGTCCAGCCATTTCTTTAACAACATCTTCTGCGTCTAAGTCCTTGTTAATAACATCGCTATCACAAGCGGTTAAGAAGTTCTTAAGTGCAAAAAGAGCTTTCTGTTGTAAAGAGAAGGTATGCCAAACCTTTCTACCTTTAAAATCTTCATGTATTACTTCGTATGTACAGTCGATTTTAGGATTACCAGTAGCGCTTGTACCAGTTTTTGATTCTGTAACTTTTATATTATATCGTCCTTCTGGAATAGGTTCAAAATCTCCAGAGCCGATTTCAGTAAATTTAAGTTTCATTTTTTATGTCTTTGATTAGTAGCTTAGCTTCATCTGCTTTTAAATCCAGTAAACTATTCACTAGATAGTCATTAAGTAGTTTTTCTTTTACTTCTTTCTCACTCATATCTTTTAATAGTTTCTCTAGATTTTCTAATTGTGCAGCAGTTATGCCAGCTGTGTTAAGTTTATTTCCTTGGAAATCTATTTTGACATTCCGTTTACTTGCAGTATCTTGAGCAGTAACTTGATTGAATACCACAGGCTCTCTTTCTAGATCCTTATTACCTAGGTATTTAGTAAATGCCTGGTAAGTGAATTCAAATGTAGGTGGAAATTTATTAGTTCTATCTTTTTCAACTGTAGCCCACCTAGTTCCTGCTTCGTCTAAAGATAAGTGTAATCTTACATCAAAGAAACCTTTTAGTTCTTGAGGTCCATTAAAAGTTACACCTATTTGCTTAGCCAGTTCTTCTTGGCTATACATTGGTTTTTCGATCGCTGTAACTATGATATTCATATCTAGGGTTCGGAGGTTATTTAAGAATAGTTTTAAAGCTCCTTTAACGATTCCCCAGTCTCTAAATTGCATAGTATAGTTAGGATTCCCTGTCTTTACCATTTGTTTTTTTAAATGCTCAGCTTGTAGGTCATCATATAAAATAGCGAACGGGTCTATAACAAGAGTTTTATAACCAGCAGGATCTTTAACTAACGCATCTAATGATGCTTTAGCATCAGACCATGTTGTACTATGCATTACGTCATAGTCAAATTTGTCTCCGTAGTAATCCGTGCCATGTTCTGAATCTAGAACAGCGGGGTTAGGAAATGAAAGAGCAGTGACTGTTTTGCCCACGCCACTCTCTCCATAAACTAACATTTTTAACCGCGTATCCTTAGATACCATGGCTTTATTAAATCCTATTGCCATATTATTTTATTGATTATCGTACTGTGTACTTTTTTAGTTTATTATATATCTGTAGAGTAGCCTTAGTATCTTTTAGGCAGTACTCCTTTATTTTGTCTATTTGTCCATCTTTATAAGCACTATACACATTTTCTGCAGCTACCTCACCTTCTTTTGGTGATGGTATACCTAAGAAATCGCATAAAGTTTTTAAACCACTTGACTTAAACCTGTCCCAGTTACATGCCCACTGCATTACATCATAGTGAGGATATCTTTGAAACCTTTGTAAACTACAAAAGTTTTTATTGGTAGGGGCTATTGAGTATTTCATACTTCTAGTCATTATATACGGCGCGTCGAATTCAAGCCCATTAAAGGATACAAATGTACCACTATAGCTTTTTATTTCATTCCACCAACTAGCAAGTATGTCTTTCTCTTCACCTACTAAACCAACTTCCCGAACGTTTTCCCCCGAAAGGTATGTCAAACCTATACAGACTATTCTTCCAAATAAAGGATTGGTAGCCATCAACATATTTCGAATAGATTCTTTATTGACAACTTCTTCAGGATGGGCCTTAAGATATCTATCCAGTTTTTTCTGGATTTGTTCTGTTTGTGTGCTTGTTAACTCTGAGACTTCTTCTGGTATTGTTTCTATATCATAAGATAAAACATTATTTATTATCATTTATTATTTTGATTGTATGCCGTATCTTTATAATATACGCAATCACTATAATAAAATCAACTTATAACTCAAATATTTTTGATTCTGGTGCTACAAATACCTGCTCTAAATCCCAGTTTGGGAAGGTCTCTTTGGTGAGGTCTAATACAATCTTTGGACTATTAGTTTTTTCACTTAAATGTCCAAATATTAAAAATTTAGGCTGCTTTTCTAATGTTTGTAAAAATTCCATAGATTGTGCATTAGATAAATGACCCCAATCAGATGAAATTCTTTCTTTTAACAAGTCATCATACTCCTCATAGTTCATAAGTAAGTCTAAATCATGGCCTGTTTCTAAGAAATAAGCATCGCAACTCTTAAGTTCTTCTATCATTAATCTGCTGAAGCTTCCTGTATCGGTTAGGTAACCTAATGTCTTATTATTATGACTAATAATAAATCCATATGAAGCCATGGAATCGTGTTTAGTTGAGAAGTTATGTACTAGGAGTTCTCCTACTTCTATATCTTCTCCAGGTTCCCAAAAATGTATATCGCAACCTTTCCAATGTTTTTCTGGTCTTGCGTTATAACTATTTTCATGGATATAAAGAGGCATACCATACTTTCTGCCCATTACTCCAGCCCCAGTAACATGATCAGTGTGTTCGTGGCTTATAAACATAGCATGAAAATCCTCGTAGTCTCCAGCTTCGCACACTTTCTTACATGATATCCCACAATCTATAATAATATTATGGGTACCATCAGAAATTACAGTGCAGTTTCCTTTGCTAGAGGAGGCTATATTGTGAATTAACATTTATGTTCCCTTGGTTAGTTCTGTTATTAACTTCTTATCATCTAAAAATGCTTCCACAACCCTTACACTTTGTCCATTTAATTTCTTCGGTGTAGTAGATGCAGATGCTATTCTACCTTCTAAAAACAAATCGGTAAATATAGCTTTTTTAGTATGATGTATTTCTTCTCCGGAGGCTCTTAAAAGCCTTTGAATTTCAGTATATGCTAGACTAGGTATTAAGTATACCTTACCATTATGCACATGACCTACAGTAGGCTTAAATCTATCTGGTTCTACCATTTCACATTGCAATTGAAGACGCTCTGTAGCTAAGTACTCTTGAAGAAATCTCCAGAATTTTTCAGTAGACCTTTCTTCGGCTACGGTTTCAACCATCTCCTTTAAAAGATTTACGTAAAAAGATTTTAGCATTAGAATGTTCTCATAAGCTTCTTTCTTATTCCATAAAAAAGCAGCTAGATAAGAATAGGTTGTCATCATCATAGCTAGATTTCCTGCTATTCTTGTGGCGTTATTTGCGTCCTCTATCTCCTTATGAAATTCTACTGTATACTCTCGTATCTTTTTTCGTATTTTACTTTTGTCTTGATTAAGCACGTGTTGTATAAATCTAGCAGTAAACCCACTATACTTGGATCTAGAATCCCTAACTTTCCAACCTTTTTCTAAGTCTACTTTATCAGACTCATATTCTACAATTACCATACGAGCTAAGTTTGAAGCTTCACCGGAAACTAAATCCTCCCCAGAAATCATCAGTCCACCTCGTATATGGTAAGTTTGTTGCATTGTAGCATCCGATCTTAACCTGGATCTACCGGTCATATCTGCGTAGTTTTGCATTAATGCTCTAGCGGCTTTCTCACCAACCTTAGTAATATTATCTTGTTTATAGTCATCTACTAAGTACATACAATCCTTAAAAAAATATCCAAGTCGTTGTATAGAGTTTGGAGTAGATGTCCAAGATACTGGTTCTGTAAAGTTTCCAAAAAAGTTTTGTAAATTTAGTAAAAGAAAGCTTTTACCCTTTCCAGTAGTACCCCTTAAAAAGTATATAGGTCTATTTTGGCCTTCTTCTCCAAAGGGCTGTACAATAGGTAACATAGCTGCAGCAAGCGCAGAGTGTGACACTCCCGGCTTACATAAGTTTAATAAGTCTTCACTAATATGCTTTTTTAGTTTATTAAATTCAATATCATCTAGTATTTGTAAATCTAGATTTTCTGCTTTGTCTTCACCTGATAGATCGACTATACTTTCGTCATTTTCCTCTATCTTTTCAGCACTCACTACAACTGAAGGGCTGTAGTACTTAGTTAAGTCGTCGTTATATCCGAATATTTTTCGTATTCTTATAACATTAGCCTTAGTAAATTTATTAACAGCCTGCCTTATCCTACTAATATTATCTATTAGCATACCACTATTACCAAGTGCAGAGTATATAGCTGCTGACAATTTATCATTCGATGAAAAATCCTTAGCGTCTAGTGATATATCTACAACATTACCATCTTCATTAAGTATCTTTCCTTCATATGTTGTTGTCTCAACTAACCCATCATCAATAAAGTAGTGGCTATCTATCTCCATAATAAAGTTACTTATTTTAACTGGAGGAGATCCCTTTTTATGTGTTTGTATATAGTAACACCTTCCCTGCATTTGGTAATCATCTAGGGGATCATATAATTCTACATCAGTATCATTATAATCAAATCCTAAAGTTTTATACCAAAATACAATTGGACTCTTACCTGTACCTATATTTTGACATGGTCCTGGACACATTTTGTCCTTTTGTAATTTAGCGCATGTTATAGGTTTATAGCCTTTGGCTTTAACGCTACCTAAGTTTTTTCTGCAGGTATCTTCGTCATAGTTATCCATGTGTTGGAATACCTGATCTGTAATATAGTTTGTACCCTCCTCTCCAAGGTTACCAAATATATAGGATAGTGCTAGTCTTGATTCATGACCTAAATGTTGACTTCTAACTGCGTTTTCTTTCATGTCATTTAAAGCCATACACCCCTCAAAAACTGCATCGAGAGGATTTATAGTTTCTCTAACGATCTCTTCTGTTATAAATTGAGCATCATTTATGTCATCTATAAAATGGGAAAACTTTCCGCTTCTCTTATGTTTTGCAAAAGGGAGTTTAACTAAATTTCCATATTCACCGGAAGATTGTTTAGGGAATAGTTCTATGTGTATTCCCTCATCTACTAGTTCCATATTATCAAATAGTTTGTGTAAGACAGATTTTATTAGAGAAGCGTCTGCAGGTTCTTTAAAAAAGACCCACACATGCCTACCTTTAAAACCCGAGTTCTCAACATAGGAGGGTATATCATAACTACTAAACACCTGTTTTATTTCTCGCGCCTGCGTGTCCATTTTGCCATCCCAATCTTCCATATTGAATCCATCGGCTGACCAAACTTCTTTATTAACGTCTATATCTATAACTGCCCATTTTACTTTTTCTTGCCATAATTGATATGCCCCTATTGTGACTTTTCCCAACAGGTGATCCTTGAGCAACTGTGTTGTAAGTGGCTTTTCCACTTTCATATATGATCCAGTTACGGTTTGAAGTGCATACACATCTTCTCTAAGTACAAAGAGCTCTTTAAATAGCTCTACGTCTATCGGGTATTTTTCTCTTATTTTATCCATTTATTTTAACCTAATGGTTTTCCATTCAATTTGTTTATTTTCAACTAATTTTTTGATGTTACGTTGTTTTTTTGTCAGTTGACTTCGACCTGTCTTAACTTCAACAAAACATATAATATCATCTTCAAAAACAACAAAATCAATAGGAGAACCCAAGAATTGAGCTTTTTTAGGATCATACGGAAAGGGCTCAAGTAGCGGCACTAAGTGTTCAGCTATTTGGCCCAGTCTAACTTCACTTGCTTTCTTTTGACTTAAGAGTTTCTGATACTTTTCTTTATCTTCTTCTCTTTGTTTTACATGTATTGATCTCTGCCAAAGGTATATTATAAACACAAAGGCAGATACCATTATAGGTATTATTATTTGTATATTCATATTTATAATATACTAATCTTCTAACTAAAAATCAATATATATATTAACTAGTTTCGTCAAAAGGAACATCCACATAATCTAAAATTTGTTTAACTCTTCCTGGGGTTTTCCATTCATGATTATCACACACACAGGAAATATAGGTATTACTAAATTTTTTCCAATTTTCCTTGGTGACATAGTCTTTTTTCTTGTTCATATGTATACCATCTGGTAGTATACACTTGCCTTTATAATCATGACCATTCCAGCTTACAAAGTGTTTACAACTACCACAACTTCGTATAAGTCTATGATTAGGCCTAGGATTGTTTTCTAGATCTGATTTCATCTGTAATTTTCCTGATTAAAGTACCTCTAAGGTGATCGTATTCATGTTGAACAGCTTGGGAGTATAAACCTCCAAATTTTATAATACATTTATTTAGAGGGCTATCAAGTGTTTGATATACGACTGTAGCATTCTTTTTTCTACGCTTCATTATTACTAATCCGGGTATTGATAAACACCCTTCTTCTTTCTTTTTAGATCCTCCACTACCTTTAACTACTGGATTTATAAATTCTTCTATTGTATCTTTTTCTAAATCCTTCATTACAAATATTGAAGGGCATGGTTCTGGTTTAGACCACACTTGGTTACTAGCTAAGGCTACACCATTTTCATTACTTTTTAAAGTTTCTTTCATATTATTAATGAATTCAATGATTTCAGGTAGCCATCTGCCCTCTTGTTTTTCAGGATCTTTATCTACTTTATCTATAATAGGATATGTATCCTGTGTTGGTGACAATAAAATTTTTAATTCATCATCTTTAAATGCATTGTTTATCTTAAGTATCATTACTTTCTAATCCTTTTATTTCTTTATTTTCTTGGTGAACTCTAGCGACCTCTTTTACAGTAGGATTTTCTATTCTACCTACCATACCAGATACAGTGATATAATATAGTGGTCTATTTTCATTTATATCCTTTATACTTGTAACTAGCTTTATATTATCTTTAGTTGTTTCCATACTGTTCTGCGGCTGTACCACTGGTTTTTTAATAATCCAACTTCTTTATCTACAAAATCTGTTATAATTGGCCTTTTAGTACCATCTCCTTTACGTCTTATACGTCCTGCTGATTGTATAAGTTTTATTTCAGATCTAATAGGAGCACATAAGTATAATCTTTCTAAATTAGCTAAGTCTATACCTGTACTAAATAAACTATAGGTTGTCATAACAGCCTTTAATTCATTTTTATCTAGCTTTTCCATTATTTCTTTTCGTTTCTTTTTCGAAACTTTACTAGATAAAACTACACTGTTAGGTATATTTTTTTGCAGGAGGTCTGCTTGCGCTAGCCTATTGCAAAGAAATACTGATTGTGTACCTAAGTGTTCCTTGTGTGTATCTATAATTAATTCATTCCTCTCTTTATTTGAGGCTAAATCATCCATCATCATTTGATATTCTGAAGAGTCAAATAATGGAAATTCATACTTTGTAGGTATTTCCTTCAAAGCCGGGAGTAAAATATTCTCCCCTACTTCTTCATCTGTTATTGTATGTATTATAGGTCCAGTTGCAAAGAATATAGCATTAGTTAATCCATCTGTTCTTTTTGGTGTAGCAGATAATCCAAATTTATATGCTGCACTTAACCTATTAATTACTCTGTAGTAAGTTTCTGCACTTATTATGTGCACTTCATCTGTAATAACTTGTCCAAAGGTTTTATTTACTTTTAAGTATTTTTCACTAGATAATTTATTCATTGTTTGTAGTAAAGCTACTGTTACTGGTTTCAACTCAAATTTTCCAGAGCCTATAACTCCAATATCTTCACTACTTAAGGTAGAGAATTGTAGTAATCTATTTATAAATTGATTAAGTAATTCTAATGTATTTACTAAGATTAGGGTAGGTTGTTTTAAATTACATATATGACCTATTGCAATTATTGTTTTACCTGACCCTGTACTAGCCTGTAGTATTCCTATAGTTCTGTCCTTAAATGTCTCTACCGCGCTTTGTTGGTAGTCTCTAAGGGTACCTTTGAATTTAATATTTAGTTTTGTTTTTAACTTAGATCTTCCATCTAATATTTTGTGCTTAGATAAGTCTAGTATTTTGTTAGAGTCTAGTAATGCTAACGAACCCACTGGTATTTCTAGTGAAGTAAATGATAGCTGTTCAAAGTATTCTAACACCTTAGGTATACCCCATATAGACTTTTCCATTTTTCTTAGTTTTTCATATAGAGGGTTATCTATTGTTAAAAACTTTTTTATCTTAAAAAAATCCTCTTTAGATAAGTCAGTTATTAATATTTTGTTTTGTATTGTAATCAATGTCCTAGTACCTGCTTCATTATTAAGTTATGTATCCACTTCAGTTCCCAACGTTTAAGTTGTTTTAAATACTTCGTAGCCACTGTGTGTAGTGTACGTAAAGATGTAGATCTAATTTTCCACTTGCCGTTCACTTGGTTTACTACTAATGCTGAATCCATGTTTATAATAATATCGTCATTTTCCATGCCATTATCAAGGCAATATTTTACTGATTCTATCAAACTGATATATTCTGCATAATTATTAGTTACCTTACCCAAGTCATATATTCGAACGATTTTACTATTGACCTTAAATGATGCATAGCCTTTTCGTTTTTTGGCCTCTTGGTTATTTAAAGAACCTCCATCACAATGTATTATTGTTTGTGACATATTACTCCTATTTAAAATAAAGTTATCCGGACCAATAGGGGTACCGGTATACACTTTTCTTATTCCATAAAAATCTTGACATCCATCCTGGGGTTTGGTATATTATATTCATATAATCAAATTAATACTTATGGCTAAGAATACAAAAAATAAAGAAGTTGGTGCTGAGCCAACTAAAAAAACTGTAGACGTTACTGTTACTAAGCAGGAGAAAGAAGACTTTCTTACAGGGTTAGTTGTTAATAATAGAGCAACTAAGACTGTGCCTATTGTTAAGGGTAAATTGGACGTTGTGTTTAGTAGTATTTCTGCTGCAGATCAATTAGAGGTTGAACAAATAGTATCAACTATGAAAACATCTGCACAACATACTTTACATACTTATGCATTGTTATTATTAGGTAAGGGTTTAGATACTTATGGTGATGTAGATATGACTACATTGTCAGCTGAAGAAGTTAAAACCTTTATTGAAGACTTGCCAGCTCCTATAATTGATAAATTAGTTAAGGAACAGCATAAATTTAATAAACAAGTGCAAGCAATAATAGACCCAGAGGCAATAGAAGAGGTTTTTTTCGCTCAAGCATCGGACTCGCAAAAGCAAAGTTAATAACTAAAGGCATTGAGCTCGATGCTATAGATACTGCCAGGAATTATGTAATACTCAGAGTACAACAGAGAGATGATGAGTTAGAACATATTAAGTTTTTAATTAACATTAAATCGGCCTCTTTAGATAGAACTAATCAGGATGAGATAAATGAAATGAATAAATTACTTAATAAATATGAAGCTATAGTTAATCCTTTAGCTCATGCAGAGACTCAGGCATCCGTTAAAGATAATAAAAGTGCGTTAAAAGAACTTCAAAAACTGGGCCCATTAAAAGTAAGAACGGGAGATGTAGTTCAAGAAGACTTTTCTAAAACTTTATCTGCTAAGTCTGATTCTAAAAAAATAAAGAACTTAGGTAAAATATAGTGCCCCAAGAAGAAACAATAAAATATAGAATACAGATTGACTCTTCCGATTTAGGAGGTCAATTAGAGAACATAAAACAGCAACTTGACACAGCGATGGGTCAGGTTGCTTTTATGAAGGGAGGAAAACAGCCCGAACCTCTTGACTTTTATAAACCTCTTCAGAGAGACATGGATGATGTGGTTGGTCCAGGGGCATCTGCAAACTGGGCATCTAAAATAATTCAGGAAACTAAAAAGCAAGTTGATGAGACCTCCTCTAGAGTTTTTGGTGATCTTAGTTCATTTCTTGAAAGTAGTAAGTTAGGGGTACAAAAGTTTACTACTGATTTACAATGGGCTGGCTTAACTTCTAGACAAGACGGACCTATCTCCTCTTATATACAACATCAAACTCCTTATAAAGTTCCAGCAGCTATAACGGAAGCAGGGCTGCCTACAGCTTTAACTGCTAAAGCAACTGGGTATGGTTGGGAGCCACAAGGACCCTTAAGCTTAACTAATTATCAAGCTTTAATGCAACAGCGAGCTTCTGAAACGATGAAAAGCGCTATACCAGACGTAGCAGCAGGTGCTGCTATTGCTCCATTTATTTATAGAGCTGTGTCTAAAACAGGTATGGGTAGAGCTGCTGCACTATTGAGTACTGCAGTAGGTGCCACTGTTGGAGGAGATATGCTAGGAGATGTAGTTGAAAACTTACCATTTACAGGGGATATTAAAGAAACAGATATTATGGCTAACTATATTCAAGCAACTACTAGGCAAAACCCTCGGGGTGGATTGTCTAAAGCTGAATCTATAGAAGCTGCAGAGTCTATAATGGATTTATCTTATGGTGAAGATAAGAGTTTAGGTCGACAAGGAATAGGGGGTACTGAGATAGCTAATGCTATTTCTGGATTTACAGCTGCGGGTGGATTTGCACAGGTTGCAAATGTAGATCAATATATTAGTGAAGCTGAAGATGTTGTAAGAAATTATACTAAAGTTATGCACGCTATGAAAACAACTATGTCTACTGCTCTTCAAACCATGTCTGATGTAAGTATGATGGGGGGCGGAATGGGTGCTGAGGCAGCTACCGACTTTATATTTAGAGCTAAGGGATTAGCTGGAACTGCTGCTTTGCCTACTGGAAAAATGTTAGAAATGGCTTCACAACAAGCTGAGATGGTTAGGGGTACTGGTCAAGATCCTTTAGATGCTGCATATGGGGGTATGCAGTTAGCAACAACTTTAAGACAAATGATAAAATCAGGTGAGATAGGAACAAGTACTTTATGAAATGCAGGAGGCCTTCAAGGAGCTTATGGTAATTTAAGTCAAGTTGCATATAATTATGCACAGTCGCCTTCAGGAGTTGTAGGAGGTTTAAATCAAATGGGTGGCGGAAACGTATGAGATCCAATGTCATCTCAAATAGAAGGTGCAGTAAACCAGTTATATGGAGAAGACGGCGGTGTAGGTAACTTTTTAGATACTATGCATGACCTTAGAAAATATCAAAGTGATCAAACCCCAACAGATAATTTATTAATGTTAGCTTCTCAATTTGCTGATCAATTTAGTAAGATTCCTGGAATGACTGATGAGACAGGCAAGATTCCAGCTCACAGGTATGAACAGGCTTTAATACAGAGAGGCTTTACTCCTACACAGTCGGAGTTAATTACAGATTTATATACTATGGATCCTGAAGAATTTGTTGTTCAAGGCGCGGAGGAGGCTTTTGCGCTAATAGAGTCTAAGCAAACTGCTCCTACTAGTATA
>Ga0187827_10001865_pt1 | contig 29767 bp, 27 predicted proteins | sample ETNtaG_39_FD_167969 | JGI IMG/M metagenome (GOLD analysis project Ga0187827, IMG submission 167969) | Marine microbial and viral communities from oxygen minimum zone, Eastern Pacific Ocean - ETNP2014_SV_150_PacBio MetaG (Illumina Assembly) | ecosystem: Environmental > Aquatic > Marine > Hypoxic...
GAGTAACGAATGGGAACACCTTGTCTCCGTGAAGAAGCCCAGTAGTTCGGATAAATGGCCCAGACAGCACATCGACGTAGCCATTTGCAATATAGGTGGCTGGAAACTTCTGTCGAGGACCGTTGGCATCGTCCAGGTCACTTCCCTGCGCACCCACTTGACGAAGAACACCACTGTCAGTTATCTCCATTGACTTGTAGGCGCTGGTTGGCATCTCGTGCACCGACCGAAGTGCTGTAAAATGGTCGCTGTCAACGAATCGCTCCACGGCAGCGTCAATCACGGTAGGCGACCGAAATGGCGTGGTCGGACGAATGTGGACAATTGTGTCTGGTTCGTCACCCTGTTCAGCAAGGTGATCCATCGCGTGCAGTACGAAGTCGATGTCAAGCGACTCGTCCGTTGCCAGACTGCGAGGCCTAAGGAAGGGCACCTCAGCACCGTGGACGGTAGCAATCTCTGCGTACTCGGCCGAGTTGGTTGACACGATAACCTGGTCAATGGACGTGGCTTTCTTTGCTGCAGCGATTGACCATGCCAGCAGCGGCATGCCCCCGAGCATCCGGATGTTTTTGTCGGGAACGCCCTTGGAGCCCGATCGGGCGCCGATCAGGGCGATGGTGCTACTCATTGATATCCGGCCATCATCTCATAGATTCCCATGTTTTCCTCGTGCTCTGCAATGAGACAGGCGTGAGTGTTGTCACCGTTGAGGAATGCACTGGTCTGCCGGTGGATCCCCGGTTTGAACCTCTGATCAAGGTCGTCATCGACAGTTGTTGTCGTAACCTCTAGGGAGCCAAGGTGCATGGTTTGGAGTTCTTCGAGAGGTCGGAGGATCAGACGCCTTTTCCGGGTGAAGATTTCTAGGCCCCATTGCCCCGGGCCTTCCCAATCTCCGTGGTAACTGAAGGTAGCTCCGAGGTCTGTCACTCCTGCGCCAGCGAATCGTGATGATTCTCGGTGCCACGGAAGCCCACCACTTGTCCAGGGCTGCCAGTCGGTTGGTCGTCCACCGAGGTGAAACGCCAGGTCAACGACATGTGAGGACTGTGCAAGGAACCATCGGTTTCGGGTGGATTGGGCCAACTGAATCGGCTCGGTGGCATGGGGCCACTCAGTGACCTCAAAGGCGAAACTCGTGACTCCGCCATCCTCTTCGATAGCTTGACGGGCGGCGTGGACCGATACGTATTGGCGCCGGTTGTAGGCGATGGCCACGTATGCGTCCCCGGCTGCCTCCATTACCGATCCGACCTGTTGCCTACTCAGGCCCCCGGGCTTCTCGAGCAGAATCCTTGAGACTCCGGTCTGCAACAGTGCTCTAGTGGTGCTCGCCAGTTGGTCCACAGTGACCGCTACTATGGCGGTGTCGGGTACCGGCAACTCGCGAACAGCCCGTTCCACGCCACCGATTCGCACGGTTCGTCCGGTCACCGCCTCAAAGTCATCTGCGGACTCATTACCTCGTCCCACGACCTCGTAGTCCACCTCTAGGTCGTCCATGACGGCTGAGTATGCGAGCGCCATCGATCCCGAGCCGACAAGCCAGAGCCCAGTCCCGCTCATGTGATTGGCACTCTGTCGGGGTCGACACCGACTAGTGGGGGAAATGCTAGTAGGAGGCCTGTGAGGAAGCGTCGGTGTTGTGCTACCGAGGTGGCAAGGTCGGGAAGGTCGCATCGCCCGGTGGAGAGGATTTCATCTACCAGTGGACCAGTTCGCTGACTCTGCAACTCGATGTGGCCCGTAATCCGGTTACCAGCATCGTCTGATGCTTTGCCGTCAGTTTCAGAGAATGGCCTATCGATCACCCAGTGGCTGGTGGCGGTGTCGATTGTCATACGTTCGATGGGATCGGTCCCTGCAGGTGCGTCGATCTCAGGTGGGGTAGATCGGAAAAGGGCGGTGGTGCCGGAAGCGTAGTTGGCGCGGAGTTCGCCGGACGGTTCGAAGTGGCCCGGTCTCTTTGCCGGCTGCCATCGCGGATCGAGTTTTGAACAGTCCACGGAGACCAACTGTTCACCTGTCCACCAGGCGATGAGGTCCAGGAAGTGGACGGCGTTGCACGCCATGCCCCAGGATTCTCCTTCGACCTCGACAGAGAGCGGACCTTTACCGATAGCCGCACGGATTGTCTCGTACCATCCGGTCGTCCGGGCCCATGTGTTGACCCAGACATCCGAGCTGTGGCCCAGCGCGTTACAGAGTCGGTCTAAGCCCTCGTGGCTTTGAGCGAGCACTTTCTCAAGAACCCAGGACCCTATTGTGACGTGGTTCACCAGTTCCTCGACCACCAATGGTCGGTTCTCGGCGGTGGTAGCCACTATTGCCACGTCAAGTTCTGCAGGGAGTCCGACGATGGATGGTTGGAACCTGACCTCATGACACGTTTCGATTCCTTCGGCTAAGGCCCATCGTGAGGCTGCCAACTTGAGGGCGACATCTTCAGGATCTACGACATGAACCTCAAGGCGATGCCGGCAACGGGCGAGACCCTGGAGGTGACGGGAACCGAGTTGGCCACCTCCCATGATGAGGACGCGGTATCGCTGGTCGGTCACCACGCTGAAAAGCCGCCATCCACAACGAGGTCGTGGCCGGTCATATACGAGGACAGGTCGGAGGCCAGAAACAGGACTGGACCGATCAGATCATCCTCGGTCGCCATCCTCCCGAGTGGTGTCCGGTCCTCATAGCGGGAGACGAAGACAGGGTCCTGGTCACGGAATACTCCACCTGGGGACACGGTGTTAACCCGAACGTCTGGAGCCAGCGTCGTCGCCAACCACCGACCAAGTTGGCCGAGAGCTCCCTTACTGGCCGCGTAGCCGGCGATGTTGTTGATGTCCGTTCCCCGGTACATCTCTGGCTGTGGCCCGCAGAAGCCGTAGATAGAACTGATGAGGATGATCGAACCATTTCCGCTGTCCAGTAGATGTGGAGTAGCGTGCTTCACGAGGGTGAAGGTCGCGGTGACTCCGACATCAATGACGTCTGCCCAGAGTCCCTCGTCTTGGTCAATGAACGGTGCGTTCCATCCGGGGGTGGTGGCCGTGCCCATCCACGATGCTGCAGCGACGATGATGTCCAGGTGACCGAAGGTGTCGATAACCCTGTCAATGACCGCAGACGTGGACTCCCGATCGGTTAGGTCTACTTTGAAGTGCTGCCAGCCGTTGTCGTCGACTTGCTCACTATCGGTTCCTACTACATCGACCGTTGCCACGGCGCTTCCAACGGATCGGAATGCGGCGCGGAGGGTCGACCCGATATGGCCTGCGCCGCCGGTAATTAGGACTACCCGACCGTCAAGGGATCCAAAGTTCGGGACTTTATTGTTCACGTCAACCTCCGGGACCAGCATCGGCCCACGAAGCAAGATAGTGCCAATGTTAGATAGCGGCGGTGCTACGGCACGCGGAGATCCTCTACCAAATAAAGGACGGCCATTGCCTCATCGACGGTGCACATATCAGGCTGTCTGGCGATGGCGGCCCGATGCATTGAGGTGAATACATCGTCTCGAGCAACGGGGTGGTGACAGATGGTCTCTCCGTCTCTCTCGAGGGACCCACTGATCAGGTCGAGGCGGAAGAAGTGATCGCTGGTAGTTACGGTCATGGTGCGATTCTGGACCCTGTCAAGGCAGTTTAATTCCAGGCTAACCAGGCCTCCACTTTGGAGATAAAGCAAACCAACAGCCAGGTCCTCGCGTTCCATGTCGAAGAGCCCACTCGACACGGTACGGCCCTGGATTACCTCAGCTGGTCCAAGAAGCCACTGGATGAGGTCCAACTCGTGGCTCAGTTCCAGTAGTACTCCGCCTCCTGGCCCGGCGGTCACTGTTTCCCGATAGTCGCGGCCAGGTCTCCAGTCCGGGAGGTACTGGCCGTACCGGACCTGTGCGCTCAGCACCTGCGTACTGTCAAGTGCCGAACGGAGTTGACGCACGGCAGGGTGGAACCTGAGGTGGTAGCCGACAGAGATCGATGAGAACGGCAGGGTGGGGAGCGGAACTGGTTGGTCGAGAATCGGCTTTTCGAGGAGGACCTGTCCTGAGTAGCCACAGTCAATGAGAGATTCCAGTGATTCGAGATGTCGCTCAGTCTCAGTCGCGATCACAACGTAATTCGGATGGCCCGATGCCAGTGCTGCGCTAACGGTCCGATAGTCACCAGCCTCTGGTCGTCGACTCACTGTCGCTACCGTAGAACCGAGGTGTTGAAGTACTCGATGGTGACGTATCCCTATTGACCCTGCACCCACGACGATGGATCTGTGTGTTGTCAGAGTAGTTGACGACATGGAACTCCCGGGGGTGTGCGCCGGACGGCGGTGTTTCCACCTCCGATTCTTGATGTGAGCAGGGTTGGACGGTTCGAAGAGATCGCCCACCAAGTGTAGTCTTCATGCCGATGGAGCGGCTTCTCGCATCGACAGCGATTGAGGAGTCGTGGGGTGAGTCGGAACCAGTCCTGTTCCTGGGGGAGTGGTGTCGTATCTACTCGCGACGTCACAAGTGGGAGGCGCTTGATGCTGTGGTTGCTCCCTATCACTGGGCGGATCGGACGAAGGTAGATGGTGACAGGGTCTATCTCTGGGAACTACACGAACGTCTGCTTGTGGATCTTGCCGCACGGTTCAACGAAATCCATGGGGTTGAACACGGCATCCAGTACTGGCGGATCCTTGTCGGGCCGTGGCTCGGATACTTCACCCAGGCGCTGTTCGACCGCTGGGAACAGATCCAGTCAGCGATTAGTTCTTTTGATGTTTCCGAGACGGTAGTTCTTCGGGGGCTTGTAGATGCCCGCTGCGCGAGCGATATGGATGACTATCTGGGTCTTGGGAACAGTTGGCAGTGGAATCATCACTTGTCAGCCGAGATTCTCACGGGTTTCACCGACGTCGGGGTCCGGTCCATTGACATTGGTGGCTCTGGACCCGCACTGACTCCTGAAGATGGAGACCCGGCGTTGACGCCTCTCCATCGCGCTGCTATCTGGGGTTCCAGTGTGCTCCGTCTGTTCTCTAAGGCCTCAGATGTTGTCGTCACCAACGCTTGTCTCCGGTCGGCTAAGACGGAGATGCTTCTCCAGTGGAGGTTGGGTCAATCGCCCGTTCTCACCCCAGTTGAGCCGGTTGACAGATGCTTGTTCAACGCGTCGAAACGCAAGTGGGTGTTGGACCCCGGGGAATCGAGACATGCCGGATTCGATGAGTGCCTTCGATCGTTGATACCGAGGTTCATCCCGGTCAGTTACTTGGAGGGTTACCGATCGCTTGTCGCACAGGCAGAGGACTTGCCCTGGCCAAGTCGGCCGGGGGCCATCTTTACCTCAGCGTCCCACTTCTTCGACGACGTCTTTAAGGCATGGTGTGCAGAGCGTGTAGAACGGGGGTCACCCTTAGTTGTCGGACAGCACGGAGGTCATGTCGGGGTGGGGTGGTCCTTCAACCACGATCATCAGTTGGCGATCGCTGACACATTTCTGAGTTGGGGATGGTCAGATCCAGAAGAGCCGAAGGTGCGACCACTAGGCATGATGAAAGATCCGGTCCTTGACGAGAACAGTGAGTCCCCGGGTTCACGTGTCGTACTGGTGATGGGGAACGAAACACCGCAGGTCGCCTCACTCTCTAGCTCTGCGCTGTCGAGCCAGTTCCTCGACTACGTGGGGGCCCAGATCCATTTCATAGAGGCGTTGGACTGGCGGGCGAGGGATGCACTCCTGGTTCGGCTCTCCAGGTACGACCTTGACTGGTGCCTCGGGAAACGGCTTGCAGATCGGCTCCCGGACGTAGAGTTGGATGGTGGGTGTCGACCCGTTCTTGACCTCCTCGGTGAGGCGCGGCTATACGTCGCCACCAACAACGGTACGACCTTTCTGGAATCGATCTTCCTTGACGTGCCAACAGTGATGTTTTGGGACACCGACATGTGGGGGCTGACTCATTTGGCGAAGCCGGCATTCGAGAGGCTTTCGAGAGCAGGGGTCTTTTTTGATGACCCGATTAGGGCTGCTGGGCATGTGTCGGAGGTTTGGGAAGATGCTAGTTCCTGGTGGGCCGATCCCGATGTGCGTGAGGCAGTCGAGGCGTTTTCGATCCAGTTTTGTCGCCGGAGTCCGGACATAGTCGGTGATGTTCGGCAGGAACTCGTCGAAGTCAGAGGCCGGCCGTGAACGCTGCCCATCCGGCAGATATGTCGCTCACACGTCTGCTTCGTGGTCTGTGGGTGCACCTCGAGCGACGTCGACAATGGCAGACGGTGGCCGTCACCGTCCTAATGGTGTCCGGCGCGTTTGCTGAAGTCATCACCCTGGGTGCGGTCGTCCCCTTCATCATGGTGCTCATTGAACCTGGGCGCGTTATGACCATGGGGCCTGTTGCTCAGGTTGCCGAGTGGGTTGGGATCAGGTCGGCGGAGGATTTGGTGGTACCACTGGCCGGGGCATTCGTGTCCGCAGCACTAACTGCTGTAGGGATCCGCCTCTTGGTGGTCTGGGCGACCACCCGTCTAGCCATGGTGACCGGAGCCGAGTTGGCGGTAAAGGCATTCGAGATCTCGTTGTACCAGCCATATCAGGTCCATGTCAGGCGCCACTCCAGCGAGGTAACGAGTGGAGTCATCCAGAAGGTAGAGGCCGTTGTTGCAGGCATGCTTGCTCCACTCCAGACGGCTTTCGGTTCCATCATCACAGTTCTTAGCGTGACGACAGCACTAGTTGCTATCGACTCGGAGGTCGCTGTGGCGACTGTTGCTGTCTTCGCGTTCGGGTATCTGGTTACAACGAAGGCGTTCAAGGGTCGGTTGCTCCAGAATGGTCGTGTGATTGCTTCTGGGCAGACTCAGGTAATGAAGATCCTCCAAGAGTCAATTGGGGGAATCCGAGAGGTCCTGATCGATGGGACGCAACAAGTCTTCGTTGATCAGTTCCGGGATTCGGATGGAAGGCTTAGACGTGCCCAGACATCGAACAGCGTCATTCAACAAGCTCCAAGGATCCTCATGGAGGGCTTGGCGATTGTCTTGGTTGTAACACTTGTCCTAATACTCGATCAGCGTGAGGGAAGCATTGCTGCCAACCTCCCAGTCCTTGGAGCATTCGTTCTCGGCGGACAGCGCCTACTTCCTCTCGGCCAACAGTGCTATGCGACGGTGGCCACGGTGCTCGGTAATAAGCCAGTTCTGTCAGAGGCCCTTAGCTTGCTCGACGATTCCTTCGACGAGGTTGAACGTTTTCATACTGACAGGCCGGCTGATTTCGAGTCAGTTCTTGAGTGTGTGGACTTGGTCTTTCGATATGAGGAGAGTGAACCGTTGGTGCTCGATGGGGTCCACCTGCGCATTGAGAAAGGGACGACCGTCGGTCTGGTCGGAGAAACGGGCAGCGGAAAGTCGACTCTCCTAGACTTGTTGATGGGCCTCCTTAGACCTACAACTGGATCCGTGATGCTGGATAGTAGCCCTCTGGAAGGGAACGCTGTTGGGGCTTGGCGTAGGGCGATAGCACATGTTCCACAAGACATCTATCTCGCGGATGCGTCGATCGCGCAAAATATTGCCTTTGGTGTACCGGATCGGCAGATCGACATGAACCAGGTTCGTGAATCGGCGAGACTTGCTCATGTTGATGAGTTTGTCGAAGAGGAGGCGCTGCAGTACGAAACTCGAGTTGGTGAACGAGGAATCCGTCTGTCCGGTGGGCAGAAGCAACGGATTGGAATCGCTAGGGCCCTGTACAAAGGAGTATCAGTGCTCATCTTGGATGAGGCGACGAGTGCCCTCGACTCAGTTACTGAACGCTCAGTCATGGAGGGTATTGCCTCATCAGGGGAGGGAATAACCGTGATAATGGTGGCTCACCGACTGACCACTCTTCTGGACTGTGACCGGATCTTCGAGATGCGAGATGGAAAGATTATCGCTGAAGGGCGCTTCGAAGATCTAATGAAGCACAGCGTCTCCTTCCGGGAACTGGCCCGATCGTTGCCAGAGGCAAACTGAAGATGTCGGAGCAGTTTGTTTTGTTAGGACCATTCCGCTGGTGTGGGAGGTCTTAGTGATCCTAGATGGATCGAAAGTTGTTGTGGTCGGAGGGGCAGGCCTGATCGGTTCCCATACGGTGGACCTCCTTCTTGAGGGGGGCGTCGGTGAAGTAGTCGTATTCGACAACTTGGAAAGGGGTACTCCAGAGAATCTGGAGCGGGCGTTGACCGATCAACGGGTGCGTCTGATAGAGGGTGACATTGCTGATGGTCTCGCTATTACCGACGCTCTACATGGTGCCAACGGTGTGTTTCACTTCGCGGCTCTGTGGCTTCTTCATTGTCACGAGAACCCTAGGGGTGCCTTTGACGTGAACTTGGCAGGAATGTTCAATCTGCTCGAGGCTTGCCATGAGCAGGAGGTAAGGCGCTTCATCTTTTCGTCGTCCGCATCGGTCTACGGCGATGCTATCGAGGAGCCGATGAACGAGTCGCACCCGTTCAACAACACCACGGTCTATGGGGCCACGAAGATTGCTGGTGAAGCGTTGGCTTCGTCGTTTTACCATCGGTATGGCTTGGAATACGTCGGTCTCCGCTACTTCAACGTCTACGGTCCCAGGCAAGATTATAAGGGTGCCTATGTGGCGGTAATCATGAAGATGTTGGACCGTCTGGACCGGGGTGAGCCACCGATTATCTTCGGAGACGGAACCCAGGCGTACGACTTCGTCAGCGTGAGGGACTGTGCGCGCGCAAATGTGGCTGCAATGGAGGCTGAGGTCAATGGCCGTGTCTACAACGTGTGTACCGGAAGGCAGACGTCCATCGCAGAGGTCGCCAGGCTGCTGATTGACTTGACCGGGAGCGATGTTGACGTGGAGTTCCGGCCTGAGGAGACCTCGTTCGTGCGCAATCGGATCGGAGATCCGTCAAGTGCACGGGCCGATCTTGGATTCGTTGCGGAGACCGACCTTGTTGACGGCCTCCTTGAACTCATCGATTGGCGTCGGATGCACCAGAGCGAATCGGGTCAGCAGTGACGTCGTTGCCGTTCATCGATCTGGCAGCTCAGCAGAAACCGCTGAGGCCTCGCATCGATGAGGCTATTCGTCGGGTGCTTGACCACGGTTCCTACATACTTGGCCCAGAGGTGTACGAACTCGAGGAAGTCCTTGCTTCAGCCGTAGGCCGGAAGCACTGCGTTTCGTGTGCATCTGGTACCGATGCGCTGCAGATCTTCCTGATGGCGAAAGGTGTTGGCCCCGGGGACCGGGTAGTCGTCCCCGATTTCACCTTCGTTGCTACGGCAGAAGCCGTATGTCTGGTGGGGGCCGAGCCGGTCTTCGCGGATGTAGATCCTTGCTCCTACACGTTGGATCCGGAATCGGTCCGTCAGGCTTGGGATCTTGATGGGCCGCCTCCGGTGGGAGTGATTGCTGTCGATCTCTTTGGTCACCCGGCGAGGACCGAAGACCTGACGGCTATTGCTGAAAAGAATGGTGCCTGGGTACTGGTTGACGGTGCTCAGTCCTTTGGAGCACGGCGGGATGAGAAGAGCAGCCTCGCCTACGGAGAAGCGGCTACAACTTCCTTCTATCCCGCAAAGCCATTCGGTGGATATGGTGACGGTGGAGCGATCTTCTGCGACGACGAGAACCTTGAGGGAATAGTGCGATCGATCTGCACACACGGTTCTGGAGGTCAGCGTTACGAACACGTCCGGTTGGGTCTAACCGGTCGGCTCGACACGCTCCAGGCTGCCATTCTCCTCGTCAAACTTGAGGTGTTCGCCGAGGAACTGGCGCGTCGCCAAGAAGTTGCTGATCGGTACACCGAGGCACTGGAAGGCTATGTCATTCCGCCAGCGGTGGAGGCGGACTGCCAGTCCGTCTGGGCGCAGTACACGGTTCAGGTGGATGCCCGTTCTCGTGTAAGGGAAAGTCTCCTTGACGACGGGGTGCCGACCGCGGTCTTCTACCCTCAGCCACTGCATGAAGCACCTGCATACCGGTCATTTCCGGTTGTTCCAGGCGGCCCTACCGTCACCGAGCGAATCTCGGGGCGCGTAGTTAGCCTTCCAATGCATCCGTACCTCGTCGAGGATGATCAGGACCGCGTGATCTCGTCTCTCAAGAAGGCACTGGCGACTGCATGAACTCCAGTGGGCAGCCTACCTACATTGACGATAGGGCAGAGGTATCGTCAGCGGCGGTGATTGGTGCCGGTTGCCGGATCTGGGACTGGACAAAGGTACGCGAAAACGTTCGTATCGGCGATGGAGTCTCCATCGGTCAGGGGTGCTACATCGACCACGATGTGGTAATCGGTGACCGATGCAAGATCCAGAACGGGGTCAATTTATATCATGGGGTGACCCTTGGTGATGAGGTTTTCATCGGCCCGTCTGTGACGTTTACTAATGACCGTTTCCCCAGGGCTGACGAGGATCGCCAACAGACGTGGCCGACATGGGTGCGTGACAACGCCTCGATTGGGGCGAATGTAACCATTGTCTGTGGTGTGGAGATCGGCGAAGGGGCGATGGTGGGGGCCGGTTCGGTTGTCATCCATGACGTTCCGGCCAACACGCTTGTCGTGGGGAATCCGGCGGAGGTCGTGCGTCTACTAGAGGGGGGCTCCCGGCAGACGGGGAGCGAACGGTGACTCACGGTCCAGCCGGTGGCAACCTAAGGGTGGCGGTCGTGGGGGTCGGGAAAATGGGCCAGAACCACGCCCGGTGCCTTTCTTCGATGAAGGGCGTTGATCTGGTCGCTGTTGTTGACATGGATCGGGCGCTAGGGGAGTCCGTGGCCGCGAGCAGGGGAAGCCGTGCCGTCGATTCAATCGACGATCTGCACGGAGTCGAAGCGGTGGTTGTGGCGGTGCCGACCGCCCAGCATGCCGAGGTCGGGTGTGAGCTGATGAAACGGGGAATCCATTGTTTGGTGGAGAAGCCCCTGGCTGGCGATTCCGGTGATGCTCGACTCCTGCTCAATACGGCCGAAGCCGTGGGAGTGGTCTTACAGGTCGGTCATGTGGAGAGGTTTAATCCGGCAGTTCTTCAACTTCGCGAAGTTCTGGCGGACGAAAGGGTGTTGGCTGTTAATGCTAGGAGAATGAATGCGACCAGCGGTCGGGTGACCGACATCGACGTGGTGATGGACTTGATGATTCACGACTTCGACGTGGTCCTCTCGTTGATGGGCGGAGACACTCCGACCGTGGTGGCCCGGGGCGTCGACGGCACGAGTGGCCATGACCATGTGACGGCACTGCTCTCGTTCGACGATCAGCGGATGGCTTCGATCACGGCGAGCAGGATCACTCAGAACCAGATTCGACAACTCGAGGTCATCACCGAAGAGCGGTTCTTAACCGTCGATTATCCGAACCAGGATCTCGTGATCTACCGGCAGGGTCGGGTTGAGGGCCACGCTGGAAACGAGGCTGAGGTCCGCTACTCGCTCGACGTGGACATCCGGCAGGTGTTTGTGCGGCGACGTGAACCACTGGTTGAGGAGTTGGAGCACTTCGTGGGCGCGGTGCGTGGCGACCATCCGTGTGAGGTGGATGGCCCCGAAGCGCTGAGAGCCCTGGAACTGGTGTGGGCGGTACAGGACGAGCTGCGGAGGGGGCGACTTCGTGAGCCCTGCAGGATGGATTGACCGGTGACTGAGCCCATTCCCATCATTCGGCCTGATGTGCAGGCGGAGGAGGTGGACGGTCCGATACGGGATGTTCTTGAGAGTGGAATGCTCACTTCGGGACGAAACGTCGCCGAGTTCGAGCGGTCGGTCGCCGACTGGGTTGGCGTCGAACATGCTGTGGCCACCACTTCGGCGACGACCGCGATCCACCTCGCTCTGGTAGGCCTTGGCGTGGGCGCCGGCGATGAGGTGTTGGTTCCGGATTTCACTTTTCCGGCCACGCTCAACGCTGTCATCCAGACCGGGGCGACCCCCGTTCTTGTCGACTCGTGTGCCGAGAGTTTCGACATGGATCCTGAGATCGCAGCGGATCTCGTATCGGACCGAACCAAGGTCGTCCTACCGGTCGATCCCTTTGGTCAGCCGGCGGACCATCTGGTGCTCGAGGGCATCGCCTCAAGTGTGGGTGCCGCGCTGGTCGTCGACGCGGCATGTTCCCTCGGAGCGGAGCGCTCCGGCCTGCGATGTGGGAGCCACGGCTCGGCGGGATGCTTCAGCTTCCATCCTCGGAAGGTCGTGACCTGTGGTGAGGGTGGAATGGTCACGACGGATGATTCAGTGCTCGCAGACCGACTTCGCCTACTTAGAAGCCACGGGGGAGTTCGCCATGCGAAGCCGGGTCTCGAGTTCGTCGAGCCTGGATTCAACTACAGGTTGAGCGAGATTCCCGCCATTCTCGGGCTTTCGCAGGTCCGGCGTCTGGGCGGGATTCTCGATGATCGGAGAGGAACCGCAGCGAGGTATGACGCTGCCCTTCAAGGAATATCCGGCGTGACGGTGCTTCTCCCTGCGCCGGGTGTGAACTGGTCGTACCAGTCCTATGTGGTGGTTCTCGATGAGGGCATCGATCGCGACGGTATTATCGGGTTGATGGCGGAAGTGATGATTGAGACGACCATCGGGACATATGCATGCCATGAGCATCCAGCGTTCGCACCATGGAGCATCGGCGTGGCGTTACCGAACAGTGCACGCCACGCCGCCCACTCGCTGACGCTACCGCTGGTGCCCCGCATGGAGGATCATCAGGTGGACCGCGTCGTGGAAACTCTCGATCGGGTGATCCGTCGGGCTTGACGGCCGGCTGACAGTATGAAGGTCGCTCTGTACGGGAACTTCATGTTCCAGTTGGCCATGGGTCTGCGGGAGGCGTCGGACTTCAACGTACAGATTTTCATCAATGAGCCGACCATGCCGCATTGCCTGACCGATGAGGCAAGCATTCTGGATCCCGACTTTGCCCAGATCGGCACGTGGGAATCCGGATGGGAGATTCTCCGACCCGGACGAGCCAGACTTACGGAGCGCCTGCGGGAGTTCGACGTGGCAGTCACGACGGATCACGGTCCTATCTTCGCTCGAGCATCCGGGATACCGCACGCGTTTGTTCCCAGCGGTTCCGACCTGACGCAGTGGCCGTTCCCCTGGAGGTCCCGTTCGACACGGAGGCGGGGTTCGGCCGATCTCTTCGCCATGCTCGACGCGCTGCGCATGCGCCAGGCGATCAGGAGTGCAGCAGTCTGGCTCTACCCGTATTCTCGTTTCGGTGCACCTCTCCGGAGGCTGGGATCTGGAGTTGATGCTCGGCTGGCACAACCCATCGACATGGGGACCTTCTCCCCGAACGCAGGTCCTGAGCCCGCCGACGGTGATCAGCGACATGTGCAGATCTTTCATCCCACGAGGATGATGTTCACTGACCATCCCTTCCTGATCGAGAGCATGGGCTGGAAGCGAAATGATCTGCTGATTCGTGGTGTGGCATCAGCACTGGAATCGGGACTGGACGTGAGTCTTGTTCTCATCTCCCGTGACGGGTCTCATGATGAGAAGCGAGCCGTCACGCTGATTGACGATCTCGGCATTATCGATCATGTCGAGTGGAGGCACGCAGACCATCCGCATGGGTTCACCTGGCAGGAGATCGCTGAGCAGTACCGATCGGCCGATTTGGTGGTGGACGAGTTCGGTGGATGCCTGGGCCTCGTCGCGTTGGAAGGCGCAGCGTGTGGCCGGCCGACATTGAATTTCCTCGAGGTGTCAGACCCATTGATGGTCGAGGTCGTCGACGGCCTCTATCCGAGTGGCCACCCCTTCCTGCAGGCGCAGGATGTCGATGGTGTGCGGGAGGTGATACGACGGCTTGCGGACCCCTTGACCAGGGCATCCATCGGACGGGAGTCCCATGAATGGATGCTCGAGCACCATGATCGTCGGGTGGTAGCCCGGCGGTGTGTGCCGATGCTGGAAGCATTGGTGGCGACTGGTGGTCGTGTCGTAGATGGAGGGTTGGGTCAGTGACGGAGTCCGGAAGTCAGGGAGGAAGAAGTTGAGCGAAGAATTGGGAGTCGCTGGTCGGATCGGTCGTCGACAGCCCGGCCGGCCCTGTTCACGATGCATCTACGACAGCACCATTCCAGGCACGACCTTTGATGGCGACGGGATGTGTTCGTACTGCAAGTTGCACGACGAGATGGATGCCCAGTATCCGACAGGTGCGGAGGGGGAGATCCTTCTGCAGGGCGCCGTGGACGAGATGCGGGAAGCTGGGCGCGGCAAGGAATTCGATTGTGTGCTCGGCGTGAGTGGTGGCTGCGACTCGTCCTTCCTGGCCCATGAACTTGTGTCTCGAGGACTCAGGCCGTTGGCCGTGCACTTCGACAACACCTGGGACAGTCCGATCGCCACCAACAACATATACACGGTGCTGGACAAACTCGAGATTCCACTTGAGACGTTGGTCGTCGACAATCTGGAGTACGACGACATCCATCGTTCGTTCATCGAGTCGGGGGTTCGCGATCTGGAGGCCCCCACCGACATCGGCCTCATGGGGGTGCTGTACCGGGCATCAGAGAAGCACGGCATCAAGTACATCGTCGAAGGCCACTCGTTCAGAACCGAGGGTGTCTCGCCTCTCGGATGGTTGTACATGGACGGAAGGTACGTGCGGGAGGTACACCGAAGGTTTGGGACGGTTCCGATGAACACGTATCCGAACATGCCGTTAGCACAGTTCGTCAAGTGGGCTGCATTTTCCGGCATCCGGCGGCTCAGGCCGCTGTACTGGCTTGACTACGACAAAGAGGCAACAAAGGTCTTCTTGGCTGATGAATACGACTGGGAGTGGTATGGGGGCCATCACCTTGAGAACAGATGGAGCAACTTCTACCACACCTATTTCTTGCCCCAACGCTTTGGAATCGACCAACGGGTAAACGAGCTTTCTGGTCGGGTTCGGTCAGGACAGTTGTCCCGCGAGATGGCACAAGCCGAGTACGTCAGGGATCCGGTGGTAGATCCGGAACTCCTGGCCATGGTGAAAAAGCGGCTTGGCTACAGTGAGGCCCGTTGGGCGGAACTAATGGAAGCCCCTCACCGGCACTACACCGACTACCCGACATACAAGAGGACGTTTGAACGCCTGCGAGCGCTCTTCTGGGTTCTCTACCGACTGGACCGAGTTCCGAAGACGTTCTATGTAAAGTTTTGTCAGAAGGCGTCGTTGGTCGAAACGAGTTGATGTCGGCTGATAGCGGGCATTGCTCGTGAAAGAGTCAGTCTGGCGATGGGTTGGCAGCGAACCAGTTGAGTGTTTCTCTAAGGCCGTTGTCGAGACTCGTTGTGGGGAACCAGTCCAACTTCTTGGCGGCGAGGGTTGAGTCAAGTGCAGACCTGCGAAGTTCACCAGTTCGTTCCACCTTATGATCCGGATCGTAATTCTTGCCGGCCAGAGAAGCCATGGATCTGTAGAGTTTGTTGACCGATGTCTCAACGCCAGTACCGATGTTGAAGAGTCCTCCGTGGTTGCGGTCGCCAGCCTTTAAGAATGCACTGGCTACGTCGCCTACAAAAACAAAGTCCCGAGTTTGCTCGCCGCTACCGAATATAGCGCAGGCTCGGTCAGCCAGCAGTCGCTTGGCAAAGATGGCGATTACGCCAGCTTCGCCATGTGGATCCTGACGAGGTCCGTAGACGTTTGCCAAGGCGAGGGTGGTCCCGCCTAGGCCGTGCATAGCCCCGTAGGCATCAAGGTATGTTGCTCCGGCCAACTTTGTTACGCCATACGGAGATAACGGTTTGCGTTGGGCGTGCTCGGCGAGAGGCAACTGTGATTCGTCTACTTCTCCATAGATGGCACCCGATGAGGTAAACACGACCTTCTTGGCGTCGCCGAGCCGTGCTCCCTCAAGTACCCGCAGGAGCCCAATGACATTTATTCGAGCGTCGTTGATCGGATCCTCGACAGAGTGGGTCACGTTTATCTGGGCGGCGAGATGGAACACTATGTCAGGCCTGAAACTAGCCACCACCTTCGTGGTGTTCTCGTGAGCGACATCAAGGACTTCAAGCGTGACAGAGCCGAGTTCGCTTGCTCGACCGGCCGTCAGATTCTCGTCGGACCCACTTGACAAGTCATCTATGACCAGTACGTTGTCCCCACGGCCAACGAGACAGTCAACGAGTGTTGATCCGATGAACCCCGCCCCTCCGGTCACCACTGCTCTCATGGGCTCACCACCTTCGACGTGTCTTCCCTCGACAGTTGCTGTGTAACGCTAACAGCGCAGGGGTCGAGGAGGAGGCTCGTCTGCTACCTAGGTAGTCATTTGTTACCTAGGTAGTCATTCCACGGCGGAAGGTGGTCTGTGTTCGTAGGCTTACGCTTAACTGAACACGCTGGGCGAAACCGCCATCTACAGAATTGACGACATGAACCGCCCCGGGTATTGCGCAGGCTCCGACCCTTGAGAGGATGGAGTCATGACAACACATCGGCGATCGGGGCGTTACCCGGCTGAGCTGCGTGAGCGTGCTGTTCGGATGGTGTTCGAGTCCGAGCGGCATTGTGGTTCGCAGTGGGAAGCGATCACCCAAGGTGGCCGACAAGTTGGGTCCGACGCCCGGGACGGTGCGCAAGTGGGTGCGGCGTTTCGAGGTCGACCATGGTCGCCGGGCCGGGGTGAGGACTGATGAGCGTCAGCGGTTGCGGGTGTTGGAGTTGGAGAACCGTGAGTTGCGGCGTGCCAATGAGATCCTGAAGACGGCTTCGGCTTTCTTCGCGGCCGAGCTCGACGACCCAAGGAGATGGTCGCGTTCATCGACGCATACTGGAACAGGTTCGGGGTCGAGCCGATCTGTGAGACACTGCAGTTCGCCCCTTCCACCTACTGGTCGGCCAGGCGCCGGCCGCCGTCGGCACGGTCAGTTCGCTATGAGGATCTCAAGGTTGAGATTGCCAGGGTGCATGCTGGCAACTTTGGTGTGTACGGAGCGAACAAGGTGTGGGCGCAGCTCAATCGTGAAGGTGTCGGCGTGGCTCGTTGCACAGTGGAGCGCCTGATGCGTGATCTGGGGCTTAGTGGCGTCGTACGTGGCAGGCCACGGCGCACCACGATCAGCGACGACGCCGCTGTGCGGCCCCGTGACCTGGTTGACAGGGACTTCACCGCTGTGGCTACGAACCGGCTCTGGGTGTCGGACCTGACCTATGTGAGGACCTGGTCGGGGTTCGTCTACGTCGCGTTCGTAACCGACATGTACTCGAGGCGCATCGTGGGCTGGCAGGCCAGCCGTTCACTCAAGACCGACTTGGCGCTGTACGCCCTGGAACAGGCCGTGTGGGAACGCAGCCGACACGGAACCAGCCTTGATGGTCTGGTCCATCACAGCGACAGGGGCGTGCAATACCTGTCGATTCGTTACACCGAACGCCTTGCCGAATGCGGTGTCGTCAACTCGGTCGGGTCACGCGGGGACTCCTACGACAACGCCCTGGCCGAAACGATGTTCGCGGTCTCTACAAGACCGAACTGGTTCGCAACAAGGGCCCCTGGCGGGGCCTCGACGACCTCGAACTCGCCACCCTCGAATGGGTCGACTGGTTCAACCACCGTCGCCTGTTCGGCCAACTCGGCCACATCCCGCCAGCAGAGTTTGAAGACATCCACTACCGTCAACACGTCCCGACCGAAGTGGCCGGGACTCAAACAAACCAGCCTGCGTGAAACCCGGGGCGGTTCAACATGCTGACTTGACCATTGAACTAATCGATAACATATGGTCAGGTCAGGAAGAAATAGTTGGGTGACGTTGAGAATAGCGCTATTTGGTCCGTTCATGTTTGAGTTCGCTGCTGGTCTGCGGGACGAAACAGGCCACGAAGTTCACCTGTTTCTTGACGCAGCGACACTGCCTCGATCTCTTGCGCACGAGCCACTTATTCGGGATCCGACTTTTGCAACGATTGGCCCCTGGGCAACTCGGTCAGCGATTCTTTCTCCAAGGCGAGCTCCAATCACTAGAGAACTGGCGGCTTACGACGTTTCAGTTGTAACTGAACTCGGGCCGGTGTTTGCTAGGTATTCCGACAATGAGTACGTGTTCGTCCCGACTGGCTGGGATCTCAAGGGTGGCCCCTTTCCGCTAAGGACTGCCCGTACTAGGCCGAGGGGTCGAGGCGACTTCTCAGCGCTGCTGGTGGCAAGAAGATTGCGGAGTGGGATCCGAGGTGCTTCAGCTATTTGGGCGGCTCCGTTCCTGCCATTCGTGAATGCATCAAGCGCTCTAGGGGTTTCACTGACAACGACGATTCCTCAACCGATTGACACGACCCTGTTTAGCCCGGCACCGAGGCGTGAGATTTCTAACCGTCCTCTGACAATCTTCCACCCGTCACGGATGCAGTTCGACAGAAGGCGCTGGACTCCCAGTTCTGGCCAGTGGAAAGGTAATGACATTCTTCTCAGGGGCTTTGCTGATGTGATCAGGAGGGGTATAGATGCGCGGCTCGTACTGATCGAGCGAGAGAGTTCGATGGATCAAGAGGAAGGGCGTAGATTGCTTGAGGACATGGGGGTGTCAGATCGGGTAATCTGGCTCAACGCGGGGACCACTGCAGGCTATTCGTGGGGGGAACTGGTGGAGCACTACCGATCGGCGGATGTTGTAGTTGACGAGTTTGGTGGGTGGTTTGGTCTAGTAGCCCTGGAAGGTGCAGCTTGTGGTAAACCGGTCGTGAACCAACTAGATAGAGTGGTCATGGGCGATCTCTATCCGGACGGCCACCCGTTTGTGCAGGCATCAAGTCATCGGGAGGTTGCCGATGCACTAGTTCGACTCTCAGATCCACAGGTTAGAGATGTGATCGGGGAGGCATCCCGGGATTGGATCATGCGTCATCATGATCGCGCAGTGGTCGCGGCCGAGTGTGCGAAGCGGCTTGAAGCAATTGTGACCAAATGAGGGAGGTCAACCCTGCTCGCCTCGTCAGAGGAGTATATGGAAGTGGTTGGATTGGCCGGGAACTAGGTCAGATTGTCGTATTTGATGGATAAGGCATGATGGCGAGCCAACAGAGTCATGCGACCGACTTCACTATTGCCTCCTATAGGTCGATTCTTAGGCGTGCTCGTGATTCCTATCGGTTCGCCGGGTACCGGAATATTCCCTATGGCACGAGGTTCGTATTGTGGCGTCATGACCTTGATATGTCCATTAACCGTGCCCTGCGGCTTGCGATCATTGAACATGAGGAGGGGGTCAAGGCAACCTACTTCGTCAATCTCCACAGCGATTACTACAACCCCTTGGAGACTGACCAGTCCAAGATGGTCATGGAGATTGCCAGTTTGGGCCATGAAATCGGTATCCATTTTGATCCCCGGTACTACGAGGTTCTTCATGGCAGTTCGGGTAATGAAGAACTGGACCAGCATGTAGCGATGGAGGCGCAGATCTGTGAGTACTTCTTTGGCTGTCGGATGACGGCCGTGAGTTTCCACAACCCGTCGAGGTTTATCGCAGACCTGGGTGACGAGGTGATTGGAGGACTGGTTAACTGCTACTCGGATCGAATCCGGTCAAACGTTTCGTATGTATCGGATTCCAATGGCTACTGGCGGTTTCGCCGCCTTCCCTCTGTCGTTGATGCAGCTAAGGAATCATGCCTCCAGGTCTTGACCCACCCGGTTTGGTGGCAGGAGAGCCCTGTGCAGCCGTGGGAGAGAATCATTCGGTCAGTCAACGGCCGACGTCAGGCAACACTGAACGCTTATGAAGCAGCTCTTGAGCGGGATTGTCGTCTGAATGTGGGAAAGCCCGCCGACTCGTTCCCACCCGGGGAATGAGTAAGATGTCATCTGCTCTGCTCTGCTGGGCGGGGCGAGGGTTGGGATGAGTTGATGGAAGAGGAAACGAGAGCCCACCGGGTCGGGGATCTCCTGCCGGTGGTAGGTCAAGAAGCGGTTATCTTGGGTTCTGTAGACACTGAGTTCGCGCTGGTGCGGCGACCCGAAGATGCTGTCGAAGGATCACTGGTCTGGTCATCGTCAGATTCGGTAGCCGAAGTGAAACGGATCATTGACTCTGAGGCTACGGTCGTTCTCTGCAGGGAGTCAGCGATAGGAGACGTTCAACTGCCTGTTGGCACCGCTGTGATCCTCGTGTCTGATCCTCGGTTAGCGTTTACGCGGCTTATGAAGGAACTGTTCGGCCAGAAGAGAGTTCTCGGTGTTGATCCTGCAGCACATCTTCATGAAGGTGCCTCACTAGGGGTGGACTGCTGGATCGGACCCCGTGCGGTAGTCGGATGCTGTCAACTTGGCGATGGGTGCCGGATCGGCCCTGGAGCGGTGCTTCTCGACGGGGTGCGACTCGGTGATCGGGTTGTGGTTCATCCCGGTGCAGTACTGGGACTCGATGGATTCGGGTATGCGACAGATCCGTCGGGGTCCTTCGAGAAGATCGAACATGTCGGTGGTCTGGATGTAGGTGATGATGTCGAGGTCTTTGCTCAGGTGGCCGTAGCCAGAGGTACGCTGTCCCCGACCCGGATCGGTCGGGGGACAAAGATCAACAGTTTGGCCCATGTCGGTCACAACACAGTCGTCGGAGAGGATGTTCTGATCGGCGCAGGGGCCAAGGTTTGTGGGAGTGTAGAGATAGGCACTCAGGTGCGAATTGGACCGGCGGCCGTTGTTCGTGATCACCTTGTAGTGGGGCCTGACGCTGTACTCGGCATGGGTGCGGTACTGACAAAGGACATGCCTGCGGGAGTGACCTGGGTTGGCAATCCGGCCAGCCCCAGGTCACCCAGAGCGAGTTAGAGATGTCTTTCCACGGGCCTTGTCCTAGGCAGTGATTGCAGACTTGGGTGTGGTTTACAGAATTTCTCATAGAAGGTCTTAGGAACACGTTCAAGTCGGTAGAGGATCCAAAACAAGGGTCGTAGGGCTCTAAACACCTTTCTATAGGTCGGAAAGTCAGTGAAGTATCGGAGTGGAGCATCCATGAGATCGTCCCACTCTGTCAAAGAAATACCTAGTCGCTTTCTGACCATACCCACTAGTTCGTGGTCGACCCGCGGGCCTGCCAAATACTCCTCTTTTGCTTCATCTCTTGTCAATTGATTGGAGCGAATTCGTCCAGATAATTCAACAAATCGAAGGTCCAATCCAAATCGTTGAGGTAGATAGAACGTATGGTGGAAGGCAGTGAGTTGGTTTTCGAGGTGGTGTCCGCCGTACCACTCCCAGCCGTATTCACGAGACAGAAACTGCTTCACCTGTTCCTTGTGATAGTCAATTGAGTACAGAGGGCGGACACGGCGAATGTTGGAGATTGTAGACCAGCGGAGAAACCTCCATATATCCATATTCGGATAGGTCTTCATAGGCATGTCACCAAATCGCCTATGAATCTCCTTGATATATCGGCCGTCAAAATACATGTACCCCAAAGGTGCAACGCCTTCAGTTCTAAACGAGTGTCCCTCAATCAAGTACTTGACATGGTGCGCTTCTGCAGCTCGTAGACATACTGCCTTCAAGGCAATGTCAGTTGGAGCATCGAATTCAGGAACTCCTGCCTTGATCATTGATCGAGAGATATCGTCATATTCACGGTTGTCAACAACGTATGTCTCCAACGGAACATCCAACTGGTCAAGCATTAGGTAGATGTTGCTTGTCGCTGTTTGGCTATTCCATGTATTGTCGAAATGAACGGCCAATGGGCGGAGTCCTCGATTGACTAGTTCATGGAGGAGAAACGAAGAGTCACAACCACCGCTAACTCCGAGAATGCAATCGTACCGCTTATTCTTGCCACTCGCCTTGATCGAGTTGACGAGGTTGTCCAGGTTCCTTTGACCAGCTTCGCCAGTAGGGAACTGTTCACACATCTGTTCATGTAGGTAGCAGTAACTGCACTTGCCATGCCTATCGAAGGAGATTCCAGGGATTCGTGAGTCGAAGAGGCATAGGGTGCAGGTCTGGAGTTGTGTGGTCAACTTCATTAGGTCCGTGTCGCGTGTTGTAGCGTGCGTTTTGGGGGCGAGCATACCGGCACCATCTGTCGCTCGTCGTGAGTTGTAGAGGATGCGCAGGGTCTGTGGGACTCTTGGGTCTGCCGCGGGTAGCAGTTACAGGTTGAACCGCCCCGGGATTCTTGGAGGCTCCAACCCTTGAGAGGATGGGGCAATGCCAAGACATGGGAAGTATCCGACCGAGTTGCGTGAGCGGGCGGTGCGGATGGTGCTCGAGCACCAGGATGAGCAAGGGTCGCAGTGGGAGACGATCTGCTCGGTGGCCGGAATGCTGGGTCCGACGCTGGAGACGGTTGGCAAGTGGGTTCGTCGCGCCGAGATCGCTGTTGGGGTTCGGCCAGGTCCGACTTCGAGCGAGTTGGCTGCGATCAAGCGTCTGAGGCGAGAGAACGCCGAGTTGCGTCGGGCCAATGACATCCTCAAGGCGGCGTCGGCTTTCTTCGGGGCGGAGCTCGACCGCCAATCGAGGTAGTGATCGCGTTAATCGACGCCAACAAGGAACGTCGCAGCGGGGTCCTGCGGTGGGGAGTCGAGCCGGTCTGCACGGTGCTGCAGGTCGCCCCCCAGACGTACTACGCGGCGGGGAAGCGGCCGCCGTCGGCCAGGGCGCTACGCGACAAGGTCCTCGCTGCTGAGATCACCCGGGTCCATGCAGCGAACCTGTCCGTGTATGGCGCCGACAAGGTCTGGACACAGCTCAACCGGGAGGGCATCCGCGTGGCGCGCTGCACCGTGGAACGTCTCATGCGCGACCTGGGCCTACAGGGCGCCCGACGGGGCCGGACCTGGGTGCGCACCACCGACAGCGACGCCACCCTGGAGCGGCCGGCGGACCTCGTCGACCGGCGCTTCACCGCAGTGGCCCCGAACCGGCTGTGGGTTGCCGACATCACCTACGTCAAGACCCACACGGGGTGGGTGTACGTGGCATTCATCATCGACGTGTACTCACGTGCCGTCGTCGGCTGGCAGGCCTCCAAGTCGCTGCGCTCCGACCTGGCGGTCGACGCGTTGGAGATGGCGATCTCCAACCGGCACGCAGCCGGCCTCGACGGCCTGGTGCGTCACTCCGACCGCGGCGTCCAGTACCTGTCGATCCGCTACTCCGACCGGCTCGCCGCCGACCAGAGCGTCGCCTCGGTCGGGTAACGCGGCGACGGCTACGACAACGCCCTCGCCGAGTCGTTCAACGGCCTCTACAAGTGGGAACTCATCCACCGGCACGGCCCCTGGAAGAGCATCATCGACGTCGAATACGCCACCATGACCTACATCGACTGGTTCAACCACCGGCGCCTCCACGGCGAGATCACCCCAGGACCCGGCTACACCACACTGGCAGCCCACGAGGCCACCAACTACCGTCAAACCGTCACCACCACCCCGGTCGTGACCCAACAACCAGAGCCTCTACGAAACCCGGGGCGGTTCAGACAGTTGGCTGGGTGACTCTTCGAGAACTGTCTCGCTGGCATTGGATGTCCGTCCGATTGGTACTGTCCTACGGGAACAGTCTCGACAGTCGGTTGCCTCTTTGTTTCTCGTTGTCGAAGCCTTATCGTTACGTACGCTGGCGAACTGCGGGAAGAGGGAATGGTGACTTCGATATCTGGAGAAGTCGAAGAAGTGGTCAAGCGAGGTCGGACTGCCCTCGCTCAGTTCCACCAGGCGGACCAGAGCCAGGTCGATGCAGCAGTCACGGCTGTCGCTTGGTCGCTTTATCGGCCGGAGAACGCACGTGCATTGGCTGAACTGGCTGTGGAGGAGACAGGCCTCGGAAATGTTGAGGACAAGGTCAGCAAAAACCAGCGGAAGACTATTGGAACACTGAGAGATTTGCTCCGAGCCAAGACAGTAGGCATGGTTTCGGAGGACCGCGTATCGGGCATCTCGAAGTACGCAAAGCCAGTCGGTCTTGTAGCCGCGGTGACACCGTCGACAAATCCCGCAGCGACTCCTATCAACAAGTCAATGATGGCGATAAAGGGCAGGAACGCCATTATCGTGGCTCCACCGCCTAGTGCGTGGAGGACTGCAGCGATGGCTGTTGACCTAGTTCGTAGCGAGTTGGGAAAGATCGGGGTCCCTCAGAACCTCATACAGGTGCTCCCCGAGCCGGTGACGTATGAAGCGACTAGGTCATTGATGGAGCAGGCAGATCTCGTCGTGGCGACCGGGGCACAGGATCGAGTCCGGGATGCCTACAAGAGTGGTACGCCAGCCCTTGGGGTTGGGGCAGGGAATGTCCCGGTCATCGTTGACTCTAGCGCTGATCTGGCCGCGGCGGCGCGTCTGATAGCGGCTTCTAAGTCGTTTGACAATGGCACCTCGTGTTCGTCGGAGAGTGCCCTCATTATCCTAGACGATGTCTATGAGGCCACAGTTAAGGCGCTTGAGCATGAAGGAGGCTATAGGGCAGACGGGGATGAACGGAGGCGGATAATCTCAGGACTCTTTCCCGGTGGTCGGCTGAACCGTGAGATTATCGCCAAGGACTTCAGGACGCTTCATAAAGCCTTCAAGCTTCATGGCTCCAATTCGGCACGGTTCATTATGGTCGAGGAACCCGAACCACACTTAGATCTACCCCTGAGCAGGGAAAAGATCTCGCTAGTTCTCACCTTGTATCGGGCAAGAAACTTTGAGCACGCAGTACTACTTGTTCTTGCTATTCGTGAGATAGCGGGACGCGGGCACTCGGCAGGGATCCACACCTCAGATCGCCTATTGCCTCACCTTCTAGCAGAGACACTCCCAGTCGCACGTGTGCTTGTCAACCAAGCTCATGCAGTCGGCAACGGGGGCTCGTTTGACAACGGTCTTCCCTTCTCCCTTTCCATGGGTTGTGGGACATGGGCTGGTAACTCAATTAGTGAAAATCTGAATGTCAGGCACTTCATCAATACAACTCGCCTGGTTGAGGTCCGTGGGGTTGATGAGCCGACAGCCATAGATCTGTTCAAGGATCATTGCTATTCTGTTAGTGATCTCGATTCGTTGCCCACGAACTAGGGTTGATCGCGTGACGTCAGCAGGTTCTGGTTGACGTTTCTGGAGTTGTCATCACGAACTGCATGGAGAGACTTGTGAGTGAATTCGCTGGGCTGACAGAATGATCCTGTTCGGGGCACTGCCAGCGTTTCTCGGTTGGGATAGGTAGGGTGACAATGAGCGGATTGCATGGTGATCTGAACTCATTGCGGCGGCAGTCCGACGCATTGATGCGATCACAGTGGGATCGGAGTCTTCCATTCGCTGAAACAATCTTCGACCGTTGGGAGCGCGCACGAGATCTTAGGCTCGGAACTGGGACTAGTCTCTTTGATTCCGTCCATGTCCTCGGCGAAGTTGTCGTTGGTGAGAATGTGTGGGTCGGGCCGTTTGTCATTCTTGATGGGTCCGGGTCAGTCCTGTCGATTGGTGATGGCTGTGACATATCTGCGGGAGTCCACATATACACACACGACACTGCACGAAGGTGTGTATCGCACGGAGTGGCTCCGATTGAGGTCGGGTCGGTGATGATCGGCTGTGACACGTATCTTGGAAGCCAGGCTGTCGTTGTGCCGGGAACGACAATCGGGTCCCAGTGTGTGGTGGGAGCCAACAGCCTCGTCAACTCTGATATACCAGACCGTACTATCGTGGCTGGCTCTCCGGCACGGCCGATCGGACGGGTCGAAGTAACAGACCAAGTCCGTTTCGCATATCACGACTGATTGGTGAACGACTCTATGGCGCTGGGGTCGGTGCATGCTCGGGTAGTGATAATCGATACCGGGACGGCGAACACTGGGTCGGTTATCAACATGCTTCGGCAACTCGGTGTGGAACCGGTCGTGTCGGCGAATCGAGGAGAGTTGGAGACAGCCGAACGCCTACTTCTACCTGGAGTGGGAGCGTTTGATGTCGGGATGCGGGGGCTTGCCGATGGAGGACTCGTAGAGACATTGAAGGAAAGAGTTGAGGCTGGGGTTCCACTGCTCGGTGTTTGTCTAGGAATGCAACTTCTTTTTTACGGGAGCGAGGAAGGCAGTTCCCCGGGTCTGGGATTGATACCTGGAATGGTTCGAAGGCTTCCGGTCATCTCTAAGGTAGGTCCGGTCCGCGTCCCGCACATGGGGTGGTCTAGACTTGAGAGACGAACCGACCATCCACTCCTAGAAGGCCTTGAAGACGAGGCACGTTTCTACTTTGTCCATTCGTATGCGGCGGTTCCTCTCCACGAGGATCACGTTGTGAGCGTTTCGGTTCATGGCAATCCCTTTGTTTCCGTCGTCGCTCGGGGAAATGTGGCCGGGGTGCAGTTCCATCCGGAGAAGAGCCATCGATTCGGTAAGGCACTTCTCTCTAACTACCTATCGAACTTCTGATGCTTGTTGAACAGCGGTTCATTCCAGTGCTTCTGTTGGCGGATGGCCGACTCGTGAAGACGACTCAGTTCTCAATGCCCGTATATGTTGGAGATCCAATCAATGTCCTGAGCATCTTTAATGAGTTTGTCGTCGACGAAATCATCATTCTTGACATCGCGGCGGCGCGTTCAAGGCAGCATGTTCCTTTCCAGGAGTTGCGATTGTTCGCAGAGGAGTGCTTTATCCCTCTTGCCTACGGTGGCGGGCTTACCACGACTGAGCAGATGGGTGAACTCTTCAATGCCGGTTTTGAAAAAGCAGTAGTCAATACTCTTCTAGCTGACGATCCGGCGGTTGTTGAAGCCGCCGCTCACCGATTCGGGAGTCAGGCAGTTGTCGCATCCATCGATGTCAGAGGAGAACCAGGTGAGCGACGAGTCGTCACCCGAGGGGGAGCGGTGGTGGTGTCCGATTCGCCAGCAGACTGGGCGCGGCGAGCGGTAGATCTGGGTGTTGGCGAGATTCTTGTGACGTCGGTAGATAGGGAGGGTACTGGACAGGGCTTTGACCTCCCCTTGGTGTCCGAAGTAGTTGCAGCGGTAGGTGTCCCTGTTGTCGCACATGGAGGGGCCAGACGGCGCTCTGATTTGGCGTTGCCGGTGATTCAATCCGGCGCGTCAGCGGTAGCTGCGGGAAGCCTCTTCGTCTTTCAAGGCCGGAATCGTGGCGTTCTTATTAACTACCCGTCGCGCGTGCAGGTAGAGAAGATCCTCAGATCAACAGAGGAACCAATCCTGGGATCAGGAGTGTGACAGAAGCGAGTGAAATTTCGTCCCTTGCAGTTGTTGGCCTCGGTTATGTGGGCCTTCCTCTGGCTCAGGAGGCGTGCCGATCCGGGATCTCTGTAACCGGTTTCGACACCAAAGAGTCCGTTGTATCTTGCCTGATGAACGGCGAGTCGCATGTCGACGACCTTGACTCGACCGATATCGCAGGCATGCTTGAGGCTGGTTTTGCTGCTTCGGGGGATTCGGCCTGCATAGGAAACGCGGATGTCATCGTCATCTGTGTCCCGACGCCCCTCGATGAGGACGGAAGCCCTGACCTGGGAGCAGTCAAGGCTGCTACCAGGACCGTCTCAGAGCATCTGCAACCGGGCTCGCTCGTGGTCCTCGAATCGACCACCTACCCGGGGACGACCGAAGACACGGTCAGGCCCCTGCTCGAGTCGGGGAGCGGATTGACAGCAGGGGTCGACTTCAACCTGGCGTATTCGCCAGAGCGGATAGACCCCGGCAACCCGGAGTGGGGCCTGCGCAACACGCCCAAGATCGTCGGTGGGCTGACGGCGGACTGCACCGAACGGGCTATTCAGTTCTACGAACAACTGGTTGACACCGTGGTCCCGACGGTCGGGCTGCGGGAGGCCGAGTTCGCCAAGTTGCTTGAAAATACCTACCGCCATGTAAACATCGCCCTGATCAACGAGATGGCAGTGTTCTGCCACGAACTCGGCATAGACCTGTGGGCGTCGATCGACGCTGCCGAGACCAAGCCGTTCGGATTCCAGGCCTTCAGGCCAGGTCCGGGCATCGGGGGCCACTGCATCCCCATCGACCCGAACTACCTGTCATGGGTGGCAAAGAGGGTCGGCTACCGGCTCCGTTTCGTGGAGTTGGCACAAGAGGTCTCCGAGCGCATGCCCGCCTACGTGGCACGCCGCACCCAGGACGCCCTCAACAGGTTGAAGAAACCGATGAACGGCTCACACATCGTGCTCGCCGGTGTCACCTACAAGGCGAACGTGAGCGACCAACGCGAGACACCGGCCAAGCCACTCGTCGCTCACCTGCGGAGAATGGGTGCAGACGTGTCGTTCATCGATTCCCATGTCGACAACTTCATCGTCGCAGGCAGCGAGGTCCCACGGATTCTCGACATCGGTGAAGCCGCAAGGTCGGCCGACGTGGTCGTCCTGCTCCAGGCCCACGACGAGTTCCTCGACTCCTCGGAACTCGGCGAGGCCGACTGCATTCTCGACACAAGCGGGAAGTTCACGGGAGACAACGTCGACCGTCTGTAGGGGCTGGCCCCTGTGATCCTCCGTGTCATCGCCAGGGAGGGCTCACCCTCGGGTGTTGTGCGAGGGTGAAGTCGGGGCCGCTGAGCGTCAGGTTGGGGTTGTAGGCCGGGTCGACGTCCAACTGGTCGCCCCAGCGTTCCCGCATCAGCGCCACCTCGCCGGCCAGGCGCTCGTTGCGGGCCGGGTCGTCGTCGAACCCGCGTGACACCGACTCGTGGTGGTGCAGCACCGCATACGGCGTGAACACCACCCGCAGACCGGCCTCACGGGCCCGCAGGCACAGGTCTATGTCGTTGTAGGCCACGGCCAGGTGCTCCTCGTCGAGGCCACCCAGGCGCTCCCAGTTGGCCCGGGTGATGCCAAGGCAGGCGCCCGTGACCGCAGCCACCTTGTGGGCCACCGTGAGGCGCCCGAAGTAGCCGGGGTCGTCGCCCCGGCGGTGCTTGTGGCCGTGGCCCATCAGGCCACCCACGCCCGGGTGCACGCCGGCATGCTGGATGGTGCCGTCAGAAAAGAGCAGGAGCGCGCCGACGACACCCACCTCGGGGCGCATCAACTGCCCGACCATCTCGGTCAGCCAGCCGGGGCTGATGGCCTCGGTGTCGTTGTTGAGAAGGACCAAAACCTCGCCTGTGGCGGCCTCGGCGGCCCGGTTGACCATGGCGGCGAAGTTGAACGGCCCCGAAAAGGTGACGACCGTGTGGGCCGGGTCGGCGGCCAGGGCATCGATCACGGCACGGGCACGTGGCTCGGTGCTCTCGTGGTCGACGAGCACCAGTTCCAGGTTTGGGTAATCGGTAACGGCGCCGTCGCCGATCAGCGAAGCAACGCACTTTTCGAGCAGGCGCCCCTGGTCGCGGCTGGGAATGAGCAGCGAGACCTTCGGGGCCGGGTCTGGCAGCGGCCACGTGACATGGGTGCCCTCGGTCCAGTCAAGGCCACCGGGGCCGATTCTGACGCTGTAGAGCACGTGCGGAACGTGGAGCACCTGATCGGCCGTTAGGCCACCGGTGGCGCGCAGGGCGCGTTCATGGGCCGACTCCACTCCACCGCCGGCAACCACGTCCTGGCGGTAGGCCACGAGGCCCCCCAGGTAGTCCTGGCCCATCAACAGGTCCGGGTTCCAGTCGGGCTTGCAGTGAGGGAGCGAAAGGCGCCCCCTGGCGTCCACATGGTCGTTGTCGGTATAGGCAACCCAAGCCCCGGGGGAGCGCCCTATGCAATCGGCTAGGGCGAACAGGCAGGCCTCGTGGAGCAGGTCACCCACCGGGACCCATGCCACCCAGTCGCCCAACGC
>Ga0187827_10001866_pt1 | contig 29753 bp, 24 predicted proteins | sample ETNtaG_39_FD_167969 | JGI IMG/M metagenome (GOLD analysis project Ga0187827, IMG submission 167969) | Marine microbial and viral communities from oxygen minimum zone, Eastern Pacific Ocean - ETNP2014_SV_150_PacBio MetaG (Illumina Assembly) | ecosystem: Environmental > Aquatic > Marine > Hypoxic...
AGTCAGCGACAGCAAATCGTTGTTACCTTTCAGGTCCTGCGTATGGTTGATAAAACGGTCGCCGCGGAAGCCTTCTTCGTCCAACGCATGCGCCTGCAGCATCGTCCCCATCGCGCCGTCGAGCACCAGGATTCGCGCGTTCAGCGCCTGCCGCAGGATGCGTGCCTGCTGTTCCTTTTCGGTACCGCTCATCCGTAGAGGTTGGTCCGGATGCAGAACTCGCGGTAGTCGCGCGCCAGCTCCTGCAGCATTGTGATTGAGGCTTGAAAGTTGTAGGACATGATGTGCTCGACATTGAGGCCGATTGGCACGCGCAGCCCCGCTTCGGAGATGTACTCCAGGATTTCGCGCATGATTCCGCTCGCGATCTCGGTTGAGCGCTGCCCCATCTCGTCCGGTGCTTCCAGCAGGTATTTCTCGGTTTTCGCCGGGATTTCGACGCCCAGCCATTTCAGGAACTTGATGTTCTTTGGTGATGATACTGGCGCGAAGCTGAGCAGGATGCGGCGAGGAAACATCCCATCGGCGTCGCATCGCTGCTGGTAGCGCTCCAGCACCTTCCTGATTTTCCGGCTGTCGTAGAGCACCTGGCTGGTGAAGAACTCGATACCGTGCCGACTCTTCTCGAGCAGTCGCTGTGACTCGACCTTGCGGCTGGGGATGGTAATCCCGCCGCAGAAGTAGTCGAAGCGGTTTCCGTTCAGTTCGCGCGTAATATACCTAGACGCCTCATTGACGCCGGGGCCGGGGTAGCTGTTTTCGTGCGATTCACCCCCGACGATGACCAGATTGTCGATGCCGTAGTCGTAGTAGGTCTCCTTCAGCCACCGCTGCTGTGTCGCCATCTTCTCGTGGACCACGACGCGGTTCACGATTGCCTCGACCCCGACGTTGTCCTGCAGCAGTCGCCCGAACTCGCGCGGCTCCGCCCGCAACTGGTTCTGCACTGGTCGACTGCCTCGCCCTTCCTCGTCGTGTACCTCGGGGATATTGATGGCGTCTATATGGGTCTGCGAGAGCAGCGAGCTGATACGCTCGGCGTAGGAGCTGAGGGTACCGTCCTGCTCGCGCGGAGACAGGATTTCGTATACGACGACCGGGCGCCGCGGTTTCTTTACTTTTTCGCGAAACCTCATTTTAATCCTTCAGTGGACGAGTGTCTCTGTGCAGACCATCGTGACGGTTTGCGACACGTATTTGCCATATTTCTCGCGGAACTGCTGCAGGAACTCGTTGAACTCCTGCAACCCGGGGCACTCTATCTTGATGACCAGGTCGTAGCTGCCAGTCACCGCCGCGACCTCGGCCACGTAGTCGTGCTCGAAGAAATCGTCGTCGAGATATTTCTCCGGCGAGCCGGTGACCATGATGAACGCCGCGAAGCCGCGGCCGACCTGCTTTGGGTCCAGCTGCGCCGCGTAACGCTCGATAACTCCCTGCTGCTCGAGCCGCTTGATGCGGTGGTGCACTGTACTGGGCGGGATGCCGGTTGCCTGCGCCAGTTCGTGCGCTGGCGCCTTGGCGTCGCTCTCTAGCAGTGAGAGCAGTTGCCGGTCCTTTCTGTCAAGCTCCACACGGAAGTATTTTCAGGTAGTTTATAAAATTTTGCAATTTTAGCATGTAATGTTGAATATTATTGGAAATTTTACAATAATTAAGTTAATGAGTTGGGCAAATATTATATCTACCTGTGGGTGGCGCTGGTCATGGCAAGTTCCACTGTAACTGCCGCCAGTAACAGACCGGTGGGCAACTATCGCGTCGCCGATATATCACTCGCTGACTGGGGGCGCAAGGAAATCACTCTCGCCGAGCACGAGATGCCCGGCCTGATGGCTTCGCGTGATGAGTTCGGCGCCGAGCAGCCGTTCGCTGACGTGCGCATCTCCGGCAGCCTGCACATGACGGTGCAGACCGCGGTACTGATTGAGACGCTCCAGTCGCTTGGCGCAAAGTTGCGCTGGGCGAGCTGCAATATTTATTCGACGCAGGACCACGCTGCCGCCGCGATTGCCCGCGACAAATCCGCAGCGGTCTTCGCTTGGGAGGGTGAGACGCTCGATGAATACTGGGACTGCACGCTTGCCGCGCTGGTCTGGCCTGATGGCGAGGGACCTGACCTGTTGGTAGACGACGGTGGCGACGCAACACTGCTGATTCACGAGGGCGTAGACGCCGAGGCAGCTTACGCCAGGGACGGCACGTTTCCCAATCCCGAGTCTGCCGAAAGCCGTGAATTCGGCATTGTACTGCAGCTCATCCGCGACGGTCTCGAGGCTGACCCGCAGCGGTGGCATCGTATCGCTGCGCGTGTTCAGGGTGTCAGCGAGGAAACGACAACCGGCGTCCTACGGCTGCGCGAGCGTGCCGAGGCAGGAACGCTGCTGTTCCCGGCGATTAACGTTAACGACTCGGTGACCAAGTCAAAATTCGACAACATCTACGGCTGTCGCCACTCCCTACCTGACGGTATCATGCGCGCGACCGATGTAATGCTGGCTGGCAAGCAGATACTGATTTGCGGCTACGGAGACGTCGGTAAGGGCTGCGCGCAGGCGATGAAGGCGGCCGGCGCGCGCGTTTCGGTGACCGAGGTGGACCCTATTTGCGCGCTGCAGGCGTGCATGGAGGGCTACGCGGTCGTGCGACTTGAGGACGTAGTAGGCGAGATGGACATGTTCATCACCACCACCGGCAACCGCGACATTATCCTGAAGGAGCACATGGCGACGATGAAGAACAATGCCATCGTCGGCAATATCGGGCACTTCGACAACGAAATTCAGGTCGAAGCGCTGGAGGACGACCCGAAAATCGTGTGCGAGAATATCAAGCCGCAGGTTGATCGCTACGAATTTCCAGACGGCCACAGCATCATTCTACTTTCCAAGGGGCGGCTGCTGAATCTGGGCAACGCTACTGGCCACCCAAGTTTCGTCATGAGCAACAGCTTCACTAACCAGGTGCTGGCACAGCTTGAGCTATGGCGCGAGCGTGACAGTGACAAATACGCGAAAGAAGTATACACTCTACCCAAGGCGCTGGATGAGAAGGTGGCCCGGCTGCACCTTGAGAAGCTCGGTGCACGCCTTACGGAGTTAACATCGGGACAGGCCAGTTATATCGGTGTCCCTGTAGCAGGCCCCTTCAAGCCCGACAGCTATAGGTACTAGACATGCGCAGCATCTTCACCTCCGAGTCCGTAACCGAGGGCCACCCCGACAAGGTCTCCGACCGCATCTCCGACGCCATCCTGGATGCGATGCTCGCGGGCGACCCCACATCACGTGTAGCGTGCGAGACGCTGACATCCACCGGCGTCGCTGTTGTCGCGGGCGAAATCACATCGGCAACCGAAGTCGACATCGAGGCGGTCGTGCGTGGCGCGATTCGTGACATCGGCTATACTTCGGATAAGATGGGCTACGACGCCGCGACCTGCGACGTACAGGTGCGGCTCGACTCGCAGTCGCCCGACATCTCGCAAGGTGTCACCGCCGGAGCGGGACTGCACCGTGACCAGGGTGCTGGCGACCAGGGGATGATGTTCGGCTACGCCTGCCGCGAGACAGATACGCTGATGCCGGCACCCATCTACTGGGCGCACCGGCTTACCGAACGACTGACGGAGGTACGCAAGCGGGGCATCGTTGACTACTTCTACCCGGACGGCAAGTCGCAGATTACACTCGCCTACGAAGACGGCCAGCCTGTCCACGCCGACACAGTCGTCATCGCGCAGCAACACGCTGATGATGTCGAGCACGCCAAGATTGTCGAGGACGTCCGCGAACACGTCATCGGGGCGGTACTGCCCCCAGAGTTGATTGACCCGCTGCCGGAGATGCACATCAATGCCACCGGCCGCTTCGTCATCGGTGGCCCGCATGGCGACTGCGGACTGACCGGCCGCAAGATAATCGTTGACACCTACGGCGGCTACGCCCCGCACGGTGGCGGCGCCTTCTCGGGCAAAGATCCTAGCAAGGTCGATCGCTCAGCCGCCTATGCTGCGCGCTGGGTAGCCAAGAACGTCGTCGCCGCGGGAATGGCCGACCGCTGCCAGGTTGCGCTGGCCTACAGCATCGGCGTCGCCGACCCGCTCTGGGTAGATGTCAAGACCTTCGGAACCGGTAACGAGGGGCAAATCCACAAGGCAATAGGAAGCGAATTTGACCTGCGACCACGTGCTATCATCGAAGATCTTGACCTGCTGCGACCGATTTACACGCCAACCGCAGCCTACGGCCATTTTGGGCGCGAGCTGCCCAACTTTACCTGGGAAAAGCCTGACGTTCTATGATTTTCTGGTTCACTGGCCAGCCAGGAAGCGGCAAGACCACTCTCGGCAAGGCTTTGCTGGAGAAGCTGGATGGCGCTTTCCACGTTGACGGCGATGACTTGCGTGGCCTTGCCCATAACGATGACTATTCCGAGCAGGGGCGCATCAACAACATCCGCATGGCGCAATCAATAGCGATGTTCCTCGACAACAAGGAGCAGGACGTCATCGTCTCAATCGTCGCTCCCTATCGCTGGTTGCGCGAGGAGTTCAAGGCGCGCCACACGGTTAACGAGATTTACTTGCACACGACTGAAAAGCGGGGTAAGGAAGCTTTCTTTGTCGAGGATTACGAGCAGCCAGAGGAGAACTTCCTCAACATCGACACCACAAATATTTCAGTCGAGGCGTGCATCGACTGCATTGTAGAGGAATTTCTGGTATGAAGCGCGCACTTTTCATTGGTCGCTGGCAGCCGCTGCACGACGGCCATCGCTGGCTCTTTGCGCAGAAGCTGGAGGCTGACGAACCGGTGCTGATTGCCGTGCGGGACACTGCGGTGACTGACAGCGACCCGTTCACGACTGATGAAGTAGTCACCAGCCTCGAGGAGGAATACGCCGACGAGGTCGCGAGCGGGATGGTGAAGGTAATCACGATTCCCGACATCAGCAGTGTCAACTACGGCCGTGGCGTTGGTTACGAAATCAACGAGTTCATCCCGCCCGATGATGTCAGTAATATCTCGGCTACCAAGATTCGTAAATCCCTCAAACGGGAATAAAACACTATTAATCCACACGCCCGCTGCGCAGCGCAATGGAGAGCACCGTCGCCAAGATAATTGCGCGCGAGGCTGATCGGCAGTCGTCGACCATTGAGCTGATAGCGTCGGAGAACCACGTCTCGCCGGCGGTGATGGAGGCAGTCGGCTCCTGCCTCACCAACAAGTACGCCGAAGGCTACCCTGGTAAGCGCTACTACGGCGGCTGTCAGAATTACGACGAGGTGGAACGGCTGGCGCAGGAACGCGCGCAGCAGCTCTTCGGCTGTGCGTACGCAAACGTCCAGCCGCACTCGGGTGCGTCAGCCAACATTGCCGCGTTCTTCGCCTTTATGCAGCCGGGCGACCGCTATGCGAGCCTGGTTTTGTCGGATGGCGGTCACCTGAGCCATGGGCTGAAAATCAACATCTCCGGCAAGTATTTCGAGCCGGTCCACTACCCGCTGGTCTACGACACCTCACGGCCCGACTTCGAGACCATCGATTACGACGCGCTGCGCGATATCTGTCTCGAGCACAAGCCCAAGATGGTTCTCTGTGGCTACTCCGCCTATCCGCGCATCATCGATTTTGCCCGCATGCGTGAGGTCGCCGATGAGTGTGGCGCGGTGATGATGGCCGACATAGCACATATCGCCGGGCTGGTAGCGGGCGGCGTGCATCCATCGCCTTTCCCGCATGCGCATGTTGTCACTACCACGACGCACAAGACGCTGCGCGGCCCGCGCGGCGGCCTGATTCTCTCGGATGACGAGAAAATCGCGACCAAGATTGACCGTGCGGTCTTCCCCGGCTCGCAGGGCGGCCCACTGATGCACGTCATCGCCGGCAAGGCGGTCTGCTTCGGCGAGGCGCTGCGCCCAGAGTTCGGCGACTACGCGGCGCAGGTCGTGACCAACGCGCAGAAGCTAGCGGCAGCGCTCATCGGGCACGGTTTCCGTCTTGTGAGCGACGGGACCGACAACCACCTGATGCTGGTCGACCTGCGCGAACGAGTCCCGGATAACACAGGCAAGGAGGTCGCCGGTTGGCTTGAGCAGGCGGGGATGATTGCCAACCACAATGGCATACCCAAAGATCCGCGGCCCCCGATGCAGACCAGCGGCATCCGCCTCGGCACCCCGGCAGTCACGACGCGCGGCATGCGCGAACCACAGATGGCGCGCATCGCGGCGTGGATTGACCGTGCCGTTACCAGCGGCGGCGACGAGGCTGTGCTGGCTAACATCCGCGAGGAAGTCCGGGAGTTCTGCACCAGTTTCCCGCTGCCGCACTAGCGCTGCACGTCGCTGGTCGGGGTTGCCCCTGCTGGCGGGAGAGGCACCGCCACTCTAATTTAGCAGCCAGCGGACTCGCTCGCGATGTCCCGTCGGGCGACCGCCGTAGCGCTGGCGCTGATGTTGTTGCTTTCGCCAACGGTGCTGGCTGACTGGGCGATGTTCGGCCGCGACGACCACCACAGTGGCGTCGCCGACATCACGGAGCGCTCGATTGACCGGCGGAAACCGGTCGTGAGCTGGGATCGCGGCGACGAAGACCCCGATGACTGTAGCGGTGCGCTGGAGTGCGAGGAGGTAATCTCGTGGGGTAGTGTCATTGGCAACTTCTCGGCTAACGTCGTCGGCAACTACGACCGTTCGGTGCGCCATTTAGCATGGGTCACCGCGGGGCAGCAGGACGATGAGTGGCACGGCTACCTCGAGATTTTTGACGGCGGCCTACCGGTCGGGAGCAACCTGATGTGGCGCCGCGATTTGGGACGGCTGGAGGACGCGAACGGCAATTCTCTCGATAGCGACTTTGGCAGCTTCGAGACCGCATTCGCTACTCCTGCGCTGGGCGATTTCAACGGCAACGGCCGGCTCGATGTCGCGGCAGTGACTACCAGTGGTAAACTGCACTTCTTCGAGCCCCGAATTCGGTGGTACGCCAGCAGCGAGTCCTACGAGGGGAACGGCGAGGCGTGGACCACCTGGTCCAACACCACCGGCCTGACGGTGGTGCGCAGCAACCCCGCCGTGACCGAGCTGGACGGCGGCATCGACATCGTGCTGAGCGGGCTGAACCAGACCACTGACAAGGCGGTGGTGATGGCGTTCGATGGTGATGGCACGCGGCTCTGGAAGTTCGAGGCGGACGGCACCGAGGTTTCTTCACCGGTGGTACTGCGACAGGGCTCGGTCGCGCGCAAGGTATTCTTTTCTGCTTGGGATGAAGGCAGCCTGAAGGTGTTTGGTATCTGGGGCAGTGGAGCATCATCTGGCTCACCGCTCTCTGACTGGGGCGGCGCTGATGGCAAGAATGTGGGGCAAGCAGCCGACCCAGGAGATGGGAACCTGCACCCGCTGCTGCCGAGCCTGGTGCTGGCCGACCTCACCGCTGACAGCGGCACCGAAGTGCTGGTGCCACGGCCGGCACCTGATGATGAAAGCGACGCACGTTTGTTGGTCTACAAGGAGAACGGCGACGCTGCTAGTGGCTGGGCGGGCGGCTACGCCTTCGACGGTGGCGGCGACCTAGACGCCACCCCTGCTGTCGGCGACCTGGACGGTGACGGTGACCTCGACGTGGTGGCGGTATCCTGGCTCGACCCCGGCATCGGCAACGGGGAAGAGACTACTGTCTGGGCCATTGGTCCCGACGGAGTGCTGCTCTGGAAGGCTGAGTATGACACCTCCAGCAGTGGTGGCTGGGATGACGACGAGCACGCAATCGCGTCACCATTGCTGGCGGTTATCGATACAGTCAACGGCGCCGACAACTTCGACGTGCTGAGCTGCACCACTCCTGAGTGCCATGTATTTAGCGGTCCGGATGGCGACCCGCTCTGGAACGTGGACTTGTCAATTCGCAATCGCGACAACAGTAACCGCATCTTCAACTCTCCCGCGGCCGCCGATGTCGACGGCGACGGATTGCTGGACTTGGTGCTAGACGGCGGTGTGTGGTCGGCCGACCTGGCCGATTTGGTGGCGCGTGATGGTGACATCACTATCACCGATGAGCAGGGTGACTCCGCTACGGAGGTGGTAGAGGGTGAGACACTTACCTTCTACCCAGTGACGGTGCGCAACGAGGGCAACCACGATGCGCAGTCGGTTCTAGTCGAGGTGCGACTGGACGACCCAGCCAATGGCACACTGCTCTACAATGAGACGCTCGCGACACTGAGCGCCAACTCTGTCCAGACACTCGAAAGCTTCGACTGGACCGCGTCCATCGAAGGGAGCTACCAGGTCTGGGTGGTGTGCGTTGCACACCCAGACACCAACGAGGAGGTGCGCTACGACAACAACAATGGTAGCCGTTCACTGACTGTAAGACCTGAACATGGGGTCGAACTTTCTGCTGTAGACTCTACAAAGAATGCGGACTCCGGTGGTTCCGCCACTTTCAGCGTTATACTGCGCAATACTGGCGTAGCAAACGACAACTACACCCTCGATGCGACGTTACCTGACGGCTGGAGCGGCAGCTGGCCCGCAAACGCGAGCAACATAGCATCCAACGCGACCGCTGAGCTGGTAGTAATGGTTGAGGTCAATGCCAGCTCCACTGCTGGCGAGCATGTCGTCACGCTCGTCGCCATGTTGGAAGACGACGCAAACACCAGTGCCAGCCTCGCATTGAAGGTCAACGTCTCGCAGTATTATGGCGTCGCGCTGGAAATGCCGGTCGGAGCTCAGCGAGTGCTGCCCGACACTTGGGTAAGCTATCCAGTACAGGTTACCAACACCGGCAACGGGCCGGATGTTTTTGATTTATACGCCTTTTCTGACTGGTCAGCGAATATTGCGGTGGACGGCTCGCCCACTAGCCAGATTACGCTCAATGTCGGCGAAATTGGCGTCGCCGAGCTGCGGGTGAAAGCACCCGCCGACAGCGGCTGGAACGACATGCACAACAGCAGCTTCACCGCCACCTCACAGAGCAACTCCAGCGCCAACGCGAGTGTGAACGCCAGCACCAGCGTCGGGCAGCTGATGGCGCTCGAACCGCTGCGCAGCGCGCTGCCGGGCGAGAATGCCAGCTTTCCGCTACAAGCGATGAACCTCGCCAACACAGGCGACACGCTGCAGCTCGAGGTTACAGAGGCACCCGCTGGCTGGGAGTTGACACTTGAGCCGTCATCGCTGCCGCTCGCTGGCCGGGAGCGTGGTCCGGCGTGGCTGAACCTGACCGTACCGCATGATGCCACCAGCGGCAGTTCGCACGAGCTCCGGCTGCGCGCCAGTTCCGGCTTCGGCACTGATGAGGTCGTACTGTACGCGGAGGTGCTTCCGCTCTCCGGGCTGCGACTGTGGCCACTGGAGGGAACCAGCGACCGCTACTGGCTGAACGGCGGACAGCCAGTCTGGCTGGGGCTGGAGGTGGTCAACTACGAGACTGGCACGCTCGAGGTCACGCTTGCCAACGCATCACTGCCGGCCGACTGGTCCATCACCTACGACGGCGACCCTGACTGGAGCAAGAACGTCCCGGCCGGCGCATCGTCATCGCTGAATGTCACAGTCACCCCTCCGCAGGATGCGCCAGCGGCGCAGACTACCTGGCTGCAGATTACTGCCAGCAGTGGCACACTGCAGGCGCGCTTCGACGCTAACCTGACAGTTAACCAACAGTTCGGTCTGGAGCTGGCACTGCCGGACCGCTTTGCGCTGCTAGGTAATGTCTCGACAGCGGTAAAATTCAATATTACCAACGCGGGCAACGGTCTCGACTTGCTGGAGTTGAACCTGAGTGGTGACTGGGTCGCCGACGAGATGCAGCTACTGTCGCTCGATCCGCTCGAGACGCGTGAAATCGCAGTGTTGGCGAACCCCGGGTTCGTGGAGGCCGGCACCTCCAGCGCACTGTCTGTTAGCGTACGCTCGCTGACCGCTGCCGAGGCAGGGCAGACGGTCGCAGAGTCCGGCGCGCTGACGCTAATCGCTAGTGGATTGCTACCGGCGTCCGCAGAGATACTGGAGCTGGCGCCTGGAGAGAGCGGCAGCTTCCTGCTTGGCATGGTCGCGCTTCACTCCGACGGCACGCTACGGTTGGAGCTGAATGGTGCGGCGGCTGACTGGGCGGTGAGCGACCCAGTTGACGATGGCAACGGCTTTGCGCTGCCTCTGGGCCAGCCTCAGCTACTGCTGGTGAATGTCACAATCCCGGCAGGAACCACCACGGGTGATTACCTGCTGCAGGTGCATGGCTGGGATCAGGCGGTGCCCGAAGCGATTTCGGAGGTGAACTTGACAGTCCGCATAACCCGTTCCTGGGGACTGACGCTGCTGCTGGTGTCCACTCCTGGTGCCCTTGAGCCTGGGACGCAGGGAATCTGGCTGCTCGATATTGGCAACTCCGGTAATGGTGCTGACACAGTCAATCTGGCGGTGGAGGGGCTGCCGGCGGACTGGACCGCCGTTTTCAGTCCGCAGCCCGCAAGCGTTGCCGCGGACAACAGCAAGGCAGTAACGCTGCGGCTGACACTACCGACCGGGGCAGCCGCGGGTGAGCACAATTTCAGCGTTCGCGCCGATTCTGCAGGCGCAAATACGACGCTGCCGCTCAATCTCACAGTTACCGCGCAATATGCGCTGGAGGTCAACCTGACTCGGGAGGCGGAGCAGACTGGTGCGCCGGGCGACATAATCTACTACAGCTTCTTGGTTCTGAACAGCGGCAACAGCAACGATACCGCACTGGCGCAGGTGAGTGGCAATATGCATTCGCAGGGTAACGGGCAGCTAGACTGGGCTGTGAAAACGCTTGACGCAAGCGCGTCGGCTGATAATGTCTTGCGGGTTACGGTACCGGCCGGCAGTGGCCCCTGGACCGCGACACTCACTGTGAAGTCGCAGGCGGATCCGGCGCTGGTCGCGACCTTCGAGCTGACGCTGCGCTCGCAGGCGGTGCCGGATGTCCAGCTGGCTGAACTGGAAATGTACCCATCGCAGCCGCAGGCGGGCGATTCGGTACAGGTCAGCGTAACCGTCATCTCGATTGATGCGGACCTCGATTCAGTGTATGTCTCTATCTGGCTAGACGGCCAGCAGATTCATGGCGAGTGGGTCAATGGCCTGACCGCTAATTACTATGACAAAGAGCTGACGGTAAGCTTCACCGCCAAGTCCGGCAGCCACGTACTGCAGGTGGTGGCAGACCCTGATAACGCAGTGGTGGAAAGCGTTGAGACCAATAACGAGTTGGAGCACCATTTCAGTGTCGAGGCGGAGGGGAGCGGGCTGTTACCACTGTATCTTGTGCTAGTGGCACTCACTGTGGTTGGTGGTGCAGTCTACTACCGCTACCGCAACCGCGAGCGGAAGCCATCTCTGCCGAAGCAGCTTGGCCCGACACTGACTGAGCAGACAGTCAAATTCCCTTTAGTCCTCAACTGCCAGCAGTGCGGTTCGCGCGTGCGCGTCCCACGTCCGGGCGCCTTCCGCTGTCCTGCTTGCAAGATTGTTGCACGTGTCGAGCCAGATGGTTCCGTTGTGGAACCCAACGCGCCCCGCGCCGAGGCACCAGCCGAACCACCTGTAGAAGACCCGACCGAGCCTCTTGCAGAAGCACCTGCCTCCCCGTCGCAAGTTGACGCTCCAGTAGATATCCCAGTGCCAGAAGCGACCACACCTTCCAGCGAAAGCAGCACTCGTATGGCAGCATTCTTCGGCGATGCACCACTACCACCACAGCCTCCGAGAGACACACGGCCACGAGATGAGCGCCTGTCGGAGTTGCATCCAGTTCAGCCCATGGAATCGCCGTTGGCACCCGAACCCGAACCTGAACCGCCTGCAGTGCCGGAGCCTGTGGAAGTCGCAGCAGAACCAGAATCTGCCGTGGCAGAACTGGAACCCAAGAACGATAAGCCGAAGAAGAAGGGACCGCGCGATTTCGGACCCAGCATCGGCGGACTAGGATGAAGGTCGGGCTGGTCGGAAAGCCCAATTCGGGCAAGTCAACCTTCTTCAGCGCTGCAACAGCGGCCGACGCACAGATTGGCGATTACCCGTTTACAACGATTGACACCAATGTCGGTGTCGCCCATGTCCGCCGAGAATGTCCCTGCATTTCACTCGAGGTATCTTGCGATCCGCACAATTCACCCTGTCTGGAAGGTACCAGGTATCTTCCGGTAGAGCTGGTCGACGTAGCGGGCCTCGTACCGGGCGCGCACGAAGGCAAGGGGATGGGCAACCAGTTCCTGGATGATTTACGGCAGGCGGACGTCCTTATCCAGATAGTCGACGCTAGTGGCAACACCGACCTCGAGGGCAATCACGCCGAAGGGGCGAACCCGATGGCCGAAGTGGAATTCCTTGCCGGCGAGATGCACCACTGGCTGGCCGGCATCATCCTGCGCAACTGGAAACGCTCGGCACGCGCCGTGGAATCTGGCCGTGCGCTCGAAGATTTTCTGGCTGAACGGCTTGGTGGACTTGGTTTCTCGCGTGAACAGGTTGTCGCTGCCTTGCGAGAGTGCGACCTGCCGGAGAACGTGCAGACATGGAGTGACGTCGATGGTCTTGCCCTCGCGCGGACGCTGCAGGCGCTTGGGAAACCCATCGTAGTGGCGGCTAACAAGACAGACATAGCCCCTGCGCAGAACCTTGAGGCGCTGGTGAAGGCTGGCGGCATCCCAGTCACTGCCGACTACGAACTGGCGTTGCGCAACGCCAGCAAGGCTGGACTCATTACATACCGACCCGGAGACCCGGAATTCACAGTCCCCGAAGACTCAGCGCTAAACGACGCACAGCGCTCCGGCCTCGAGAAGATAGCTGAATTCATTTCAGGAGACGGAACCGGCGTCCAGCGCTGTCTGGAGCAGGCGGTGCTGGGGCAGCTAGACCTGATTTCCGCGTTCCCGGTCGAGGACGAGACCCACTACGCCGACTCGCACGGCAAGGTGCTCCCCGACGGCTACCTGCTGCCGCGCGGCGCGACCGCGCTAGAGCTAGCGTACATGGTGCACAGCGACATCGGCGACGGTTTCATCCGCGCCATCGACTGTCGCACGAAGCGCATAATCGGAAAGGATCACGTTCTGCGGGACGGCGATGTGGTGAAGATAGTCGCCGGCTGAGCGCTATAACCTCGCTCTCGTTACCTCGTTATGGAGTTGGTGCCCGTGCAACTCGCCAGCGTGCGCGAGGCGGTCGCGGCAGCAGCGCTCGAAGCGGGCCGTAATCCTGCCGAAATCACGCTCATTGGCGTTACAAAGCGCAAGCCTGTAGCCGCCATTGAGGCGGCGTTCGCCGCTGGCCTGTACGATATCGGCGAGAACCACGCCGACGAATTCCTGGAGAAGGCGGCTGCCTTCGCGCCCGACGGGCTGCGTTACCACTTCATTGGCCGGCTCTCGTCGCGTCGCGCACGCAAAGTTACTGGCCAGACGACGCTCATCCACACGCTCGACTCGCTGCGGCTGGCGCGCAAGCTCTCGCTCGTCGCGCAGGAAGAGGGGCGCGAAGTCCGCGCGTTGGTGCAGGTGAATCAGGGCGATGAAGCCACCAAGGGCGGCGTCACTCCCAATGCGGTCGCGGCACTGGTGCGCGACGCGGTCGCGCTGCCGGGGCTGCACATCGTGGGACTGATGTCGATTCCGCCTTTTGACGACCAACCGCGTGACTGGTTCCGTCAGTTGCGGCAGCTGCGCGATGCGGTTGCCGAAGCCACGAGCATTGCGCTGCCGGAGCTCTCGATGGGCATGTCGCACGACTTTGCGGAAGCGATTGCCGAGGGGGCAACGCTGGTGCGGGTCGGGACCGCGATTTTCGGGACGCGCAACTAGATTACAACTCGAGGTTCCTGCTTCACGGTATTGAGCACCAGCGAGGTGTTCGTTCGTTCAATATGCGGCTGGGAAAGCGTGGACTTGATGAACGTGTCCATCTCGGCACGGTCACGAAACCGCGCCAGAACGAGCGAGTCCCACTCACCCGTCACGTCGTAGACTCCAAAGACGCGCGGATGCTCGGCGACAGAAGCCTGTACCGCTATGATGTGACCCTTGGAGATGCGCATCTGCATTATTGCAGTGAGCGTGAATCCGGCCTGCTCGGCATCGATATTGGGCAGGAAACCACGCAGAACGCCTGCTTCCTGAAGGCGGCGCAGTCGATTGCTGACGGTTCCGAGCGCGACTCCTGTAGCGGCTGCTAGCTCACGTTGCGAGGCGCGTCCGTCACGATTTAGTGCCTCCAACAGGGCTCTGTCAGTCTTGTCTGGCATGAATTGAACATATGTTCAGCCTTTATAACTTTTTCTGCTGGTTTGCCTACCTTTTCCGCTTTTATTATATAGGGTATTCTACTCTCCGGCCTGTTATTTATGGTGATGGCCGAACCCCGCAAGGGGCAACTGGAGAGTGAAGCGGAGCTGGCCCCGGCGGTCGGCTACCGCCGCTACCACATTGACACCGCGCCGACGCTCGATTTGGCCGACCTGCCGCACCGTTTTCTCGTGGAAGTTGACCGGGTCGAGCTGCTGAAGCTACTGGTGAAGGAAACGTGGGAGTACTGGGGCCACTGGGACGTGGTAACTGCCAGGCCCTGCGTCTATGGTGTTTTCTCGGGGCCGATAGGCGGCTTTGCGCCGCGGCCTGAGCACTGCGTCGGCTGCCTGCGCTGCACCATCCAGCACCCTGAGGCAGTCACCATCCGACACAATCCCGAATGGAAGGCGTGGGGTGACGCCTACCTGTCACCAAAGCTGGTCGAAACAATCTTGTCTGAATCCGCCCTCGGTGCGGTGCCGGTGAAGGGACAGGGTTACCGTGGACGGTTCGGTGGCCCTGGCTGGGACCGCATCTGGACCGACATGTCAGAAATTGTGCGACCAACGCGTGACGGCATCCACGGCCGCGAGTTCATTTCGACGGTGGTCGATATTGGTTCACGGCCGATGCACCTCGCGACCGATGGCGACGGCGAGCGACCGCGCTACCTGCAGGTGCAGCTGCCAATCCTATTCGATTCGCCACCGGAATCGGCGCAATCAATCGAAATGGCGCGTCTGCTGGCGCACGCCGCCGAGGAACTCGAGACGCTGGCGTTCCTGCCGCTGGAACTGGTGCGCGAGGCAGGAGCAGCTTCGTCAGCAGTAGTGCCGCAGCTCAAGACGTCCGAGCTGGAGGCGCTGAAGCCGTCTCCACGCATGATTGAAATCCTTGATGACGCGCCAGCGGCGCTATCGCTCACGGACGCGATTGTGTGCGAGCGGCTCCCTTTCGAGCCGGACTGGCGCGAGACGCTGCTGGCGTCGATTGCCGCCGGCGTGCGCGTTTTCCACTTGGTGACAGACTATCACGGCCGTGGAGATGGTCGCTTCGTGCGGGACTTGGTGATGGAGGCACACGCGCTGCTTGTCGAGAAGGGGCTGCGCGACATGGTAACGCTGATTGGCAGTGGTGGTATCGCCGCCGCCGAGCACGTTCCGAAGGCAATTATCTGCGGCTTCGATGCCGTGGCGCTTGATACGCCGGTGCTGGCGGCGCTTCAGGCGCAGCCCGAAGGCAGCGTTACCGACGCCGCCACGGCGCGCTTCAGGCTTCCCGCGAGCCTGGATGTCGAGTGGGGTGTCCAGCGGCTGAAGAACCTGTCGGCGGCGTGGCGCGACCAGCTGCTCGAGATTCTAGGCGCGATGGGACTGCGCGAGGTGCGACGGCTGCGCGGAGAACTCGGTCGTGCGATGTTCCAGCGCGACCTTGAGCAGGAGGCATTTGGAGGTATTGATGGCTATGAGTAGCGCCCCCAGCCCGTTGCTGGTCGAGAAGGTCACGCACTACCTGCACCAGGGCTTCCACGAACGTTCGCACGCACTCCTCGAGGCTCCGCCGGCGCTTGGCGACCCGCGCTGGACTGACGAGCTGATTATGGCGACCTGGTTCCAGGCCGAGCACGGCCGCCCGTCAGATGACATCGAGTATCGTGTCGGTCGCTCGGGAGGCGGTTTTGACAGGCTCGACTTCAAGTTTCTTCCCGAGGGCGAATGGCTTGCGCACAGCGATGCCATTGGCACCTCCATTCCGCTGAACCGGCGCGACCCGGCGCGACAGGAGCTTGAGATCGCTCTGCCGGTCTACGGCGGTGGGATGTCCTACGGCTCGGTCTCCGAGGAGGTGATGGTCTCCCGAGCTATTGCCGCCCAGGAATGGGGCACGCTCACCTGCACTGGTGAAGGTGGCTACCCTGATGGGCTGAAGCCATACTCGGACAGTGTCATCACGCAAGTGGCCACGGGGCTTTTTGGCGTGCGCGAGGAGACTATCCAGCGCGCGCCGATGGTAGAATTCAAGTACGCACAGGGCGCAAAGCCCGGTCTCGGTGGCCATCTGCTGGGTGACAAGTCCACCACCACCGTGGCGGACATGCGCGAGTCGGTTCCGTGGGTTTCGCTCTTCTCACCTTTCCCATTCCACTCGGTCTATTCGGTCGAGGACCATCGCAAGCATATCGATTGGGCCATGACCATGAATCCCAAGGCACTCATTTCGGTAAAGGTCTCGACGCCGATTGACGTCGATATGGTTGCCGTGGGGTCTTACTACGCCGGCGCGCACGTTTTCCACATGGATGGCAGCTACGGCGGAACTGGCGCTGCGCCGGAGATTGCGAAAAAGAACATTGCGATGCCAATCGAGCTCGCCATACCGAAGGTGCACCGGCACCTCGAGCAGGAAGGCATCCGCGATGAAATCACGCTGATTGCCAGCGGCGGCGTGCGTACAGCTTGGGATATTGCCAAGGCGATTGCCCTTGGCGCTGATGGCTGCGTGCTCGGCACATCGGAGCTCGTCGCGTTGGGGTGTACTCGGTGCTCCAACTGTGAACGTGGCCGCGGTTGCCCCTTCGGCTTGACAACCACGGATCCGGAGTTGAAGGAGTGGGTGCACCCTGACTGGGGTGCACAACGGGTTGGTAATCTCTATGGTTCTTTCCAGTGGCAGCTGCGTGATATCCTGCGCAAGCTCGGCCTCAAGTCGATTGCAGAGCTGCGCGGTCGCCGCGACCTGCTGCGCTACATTCCGGAGGAGTTCGAGGCGTGAGCCGCGACGCTTGGATCGGAGCGGTGACGCGTAGCCGGGAAGCGCTGCCGCATGCGCGACCACCGGAGGATGGCGCCGCTGAGGGCGGCTGTGGCGTCATCGGCTTCGCTTCGACCGTCCCCGTAGCAGCCCGCCACCTGCTTCAATCACTAGAGCAGATGCGCAACCGCGGTAATGGCAAGGGTGGTGGCATCGCTGCCGTGGGCCTCGACCCGGAGCAGTTCGGTGTCGACGCAGGGACGCTGGAGCGGAATTATTTGCTCGCCGTGGCATACCTTGACTCATCTGCCCGCGAAGAGGTGGAATCGCTTGTCAGGAATGCCTACGAAGTGGACCACGTCCACGAATTTCCGGTCAGCGACGCCTGGGACAGTATTGAGGGACTTGAGGTGCGACCGCCGGACGTGTCGGTCTATTTCGTGCGTCCCCGCGCCGGGATGCTGTCCATCTTCGGTGAGGCCGTCGATCTGCCGCACGGGTTACCGCCGACCGAACGCGAGTTAGCTGACGAGTATGTATTCCAGACATCTTTCCGGCTCAACACTCAGTTCTATGCCGGAGACCGCGGGACGCAGGCTTTCGTCCTGAGCCACGGCCGCAACTTGCTGGTCCTGAAGATGGTTGGCTACGGGGATGACGTCATCCGCTGTTATCAGCTCGAGGACCTGGACGCGCATGTCTGGATTGGCCACCACCGCTATCCCACGAAGGGCAAGGTATGGCACCCCGGCGGCGCTCATCCTTTCGTTGGCTTGAACGAGGCGCTGGTCCACAACGGCGACTTCGCCAACTACGAGGCCGTATGCGATTACCTGGCGCAGCGCGAGCTGAGGCCGCTGTTCCAGACTGACACCGAAGTCTCGGTACAGGTATTCGACCTGCACCATCGCCTCTATGGCTACCCACTCGAGTGGGTCATAGAGTCACTGGCACCAACGACCGAGCGTGATTTCACATTGCTGCCCCCCGACAGGCAGGAGCTCTACGGCCAATTACAGGCGACCCACATCCACGGCTCGCCCGACGGCCCTTGGTTCTTCATCATCGCGCAGTCGGTTTCGGACGCGTGGCGACTTATCGGCATTACCGACACTAGCATGTTGCGCCCACAGGTTTTTGCGCTGCAGGAGGGCGAGGCGCAGATTGCCTTCGCCGCGTCCGAGAAGCAGGTAATCGACGCGGCGCTTGAGTCGCTCTCAGAGGAGGACGGTCGTTTCTGGTCTCGCGCCGACCGCTACTGGAACGCACGTGGCGGGTCGCATACCGACGGCGGTGCGTTCATCTTCTCTGTCGTCCCCGACGGCGACATCTTCCGGCTGCAGTGCACCAACAAGTTTGGCGAGCGCATCACTCTCGGCGACGCGCCACAGCCGCATACGCTCCTGCATGAGGAGGCAAGCGAGGCTGGTGTCACCCCGAACGCACCAGCGGAGGAGGCGTTCGCCGCCTTCCGGGAGGCGGTGCCGGAGTGGGGTTATGGTGAGCTACGTGGCTTCCTGCACGAGGTCGAAAAACAGCCTCGTGGGGAGGCTATCATGCTGCTGACACTACTGCTAGACCGGCGCTACCCGACCGCCCATCTGCGGCGCAGTTCGCTGCTGTCGCTGGTTGACGAGTCACTCGAGCGGATGCTCGGTTCAGTAGCTGCTGCTGAGTGCGATGCCTTCTGCACCGGTAAGGAAGACCCGGACGGCCGTACGGCTGTGATTGACGCCAGAGTCTTGGACATCGAGGGGCCGGGCTCTCTAGCAATAGAAATTGGTGAACTAGTGAAGAAAGGCTGGCACGATTTAATCATCTTCGGTTGTCACGGACACCGTTTCATTGCCAACGGCTTCGGCGCTGACAGCAACGGTGTCCGTATCGACGTATACGGCTCGTCGGGCGATTACCTTGGTTCCGGACTGGACGGCGCGCGAGTGGTAGTGCACGGCAATGGGCAGGACCAGCTGGGACAGATCCTGAAGGCGGGCGAGCTGGTTGTCCACGGAGACGTCGGACAGACGTTCATGTATGGCGCTAAGGGCGGCCACGTCTTTGTTCAGGGCAACGCCGCCGGACGGCCGCTGATTAACTCGGTCGGCCGCCCGCGTGTTGTCATCAACGGCACCTGTCTCGATTACCTGGCTGAGTCGTTCATGGCGGGCGACCCCCTCAATGACGGCGGTTTCGTCATCCTCAACGGCCTCGAGTGGGATGACGATGGCGAGGAGTTGTGTGAGCTGCCGACACCCTATCCCGGCGGAAACCTGTTCTCGCTCGCGTCAGGTGGTGCCATCTACGTTCGTGATCCGCACCAGCGCGTCAGTACAGACCAGCTGAACGGTGGTGATTTCGCTCCCTTCACCAATGCGGACTGGGCCGTGGTAGAACCGTTGCTCAAACAGAATGAACGAGAGTTTGGCATCTCTATTGAAAAATTGTTAGAAGTAGATGGCCAGCCGCATCGCCCGAGTGAGGTGTATCGCCGAATTCAACCTGCCGCGACCAAGGCCCTACAGGCTGAAGAGGCATGGGTCGCTCACGCTAAGAATAACTGAAGACCAGTATTTAAATTAAGACAGATTATTTTAGTGGTGTTCAAGTAGCTCTGCAATTGCTTCCGAAGTCGCTTCCTCCAGCGAGTCAAGCAGCAGTTCTGCATCGCTCAACAGTTCATGTGGTCGCGTTGTAGCGACCGCAAGACACGCGAAGCCTCCTGCGTGCGCTGCTGCAACGCCTGACGGAGCATCCTCTATCACAACACATCGTTCCGGCGACAGCCCCAGCAGTTCTGCGGCGCGGAGGAAAACATCGGGTGCCGGCTTGCCGCGTACGACCTCGGAACCACATGCCGTGGCAGTGAAAGCGCTACCGAAATGTATCTCAGTCAGTACAAGATCGAGATTCTCTCGTGGTGTCGAGGTACCGATTGCAAGCCCCCATCCATCACTCCTCAGCTCTTCAACCAGCGTGCTGACGCCCGGCAGAGGCTCTAGTTTCCCGCGTGCTAGCTCACGGAAGTATTCTTCCTTGCGTGTAGCATGCGCTTCCAGTTCTGTTTCCGAAATCAGTCCTAGCGTTGCAGTGATGATGGCATCGTTGCGCTTGCCATGATGCTTGCGAAACCATTCTTCGTCCACCTCTTTGATAATACCAACTTCGCGCGCCCAGCGCTGCCATGCACCGAAATGGAATATCGAGGAGTCGACAATTACGCCGTCCAGATCGAAGATAACACCGCGCAGAGCCATGGTATCGTATCGAACTCAGTAGTTATTGACTTCAGTCCTGAAGTACCTATAGAAGCAGAACATCGCGACCGCCCCCAGTATGTGCCATAGAGCATGCCCCTGCAGCAGAGAATCCGGCTCGCATATCGAGCCTCCTTTCTGGCTCGCTCTCCAGATGAAGCTTGCTAGTAGATATGCCGCCGAGCCACACCAGAAATAGGGCGTATGGGTTCGTTGCAACTTGATTTCGTCGAGTCGGTAAAGGAACCACGCCAGCAGCGCCATGAAGATCATGATTATGACGCCAATCTGTTCGCGAACAAAATTGACAGGATTGTAATCGACAAGGATAATTATCCCTACAATCGGCACCAAGAAGATTGCAAGTGGCTGCTGCTGGTATCTGATAGCCGTTTCCTGCGCCAGCCAGATACCTATTGAGAAGACCCAGACAAAGAGTCCAATTTCGTACTGCCAGTGCAACACGCTTAACAGCGCGTTAGCTCCCAGATAGGTCGTGAGGAATTTTTGTTCATTCCACCTGAAGAAGCGTGAAAAGTTGTAGAACACTGGCATCGTGATGTACATCATCATACCGCTGAGGTCGAGCCACCCGCCCCAGTCGGTGTTGAAGCCGTGCATTGCGAAGCTGCCAACGCCGACAGCGGCGCACGCCATTCCATACGTGAGCGTGAACCAGCTCCTGTTAGACAGGGAAGGAAGACTGTCTCTTGAGTCGTATTGCATCATCCAGAGTATGTAGAGTCCTACGAGGATGAAAGGCAGGTTGGACCACGTGTTGGCCGGCTCGCGTATGAAGCCCGCCTGGATGCGCTCGCAATACCCTGCCACGTCGCTAATCCCACTCTCGGACTCGGCGCCCCAGCTATTGTCGTTCAGTGTATAGGTAAGTGCAAAGATGGCAAAGATTACGACGACACCGACGAGGACGGTGAAGAACTCCCGGCGTTCGCGGATATATTCGTCGTCAATCACAATCTGGGAAGTACACTGAGTTTTTAGTGTCGCCGGCGCAGCGCGATGACGGCCACTGCGGCGATGGAGGCGGCCAGCGATGGCGCGGGGAGCCCTCCGTCGTCGTCTCCGCCACCAGCACTACCAGCCTTGGTGACGGTTATAATGCGGGAATTTGTGGATGTGAATCCATCGTTGTCCGTTGCTCGGAGAACGGCAGTATAGGTTCCTTCCTTATCGTAAATATGAGTAGTTTGGCTGTTCTCGGATGACGACCAGTCGTAAACTCCATTGTTATCAAAGTCCCACCCGTACTTGACAATGGTACCATCCTCATCAGTCACCTGTCCACTGAACAGCACGGTGTCACCTAGCTTCACAGTGGTGTCATTGCCTGCGAACGGCACTGGTACTGCGTAAATCCAGAGTAAGACTTCCGGTCCTGAACGGTTTTCATCGCGAGTGTCACTCCACACGCCATTATTGTCTTGTACTAAGAACGTAATGATGTGGTATCCAAGAGTCAGGGTGCTAATGCTGAAATCCTCTTCGGTGCTTAGTACACCATCAATCGATGATTCCCACAAGCAGGCTGCAACGGTCCCATTATCGTCAGAGCCGGTGCCATCGAAGAATACGGTACTTCCTTTTGCAGCCTGCGATGGTTCAATGGAGTCGACTGTTCCGACGGGGGGTGCATTAGGCAGGCTAATAAGCTCTGAAACATCCCATCCAGACCACGCTCCGTTGTTGTCCTGGACTCGGAAGGAGATGGTATGGTTGCCAATGCTGAAACCAGTAGTGGTAAAATTCTGATCGTTACTCAGGAAACCGTCCCTGGACGATTTCCATTCATATGTCGCGATCGTGCCGTCGCTGTCCAAACCGATACCACTGAAAGTAACATTTTTATTAAGAAATCGGGTTGGTGATGGAGTAATGGAATCGATTCTTGCAATCGGTTGCATGTTGGAATCGACAATCAGCACGGCAGTATCCCACTCGGACCAAGCCCCGTTGTTGTCCTGCACCCGGAAAGAGATTGTGTGGGTGCCAGCGTCGAGGCCGGTGATACTGAAGTTTCCTTCCTCACTCAATCCCCCATCAATGGACGATTTCCACTCGTATGCGGTGACCTCACCATCGCTGTCCGACCCGGAACCGCTGAAATAGATTTGTTCATCAAATCTGGGCGAGGACGGTGTAATGGCGTAGATATGAGCTGTTGGTGGCATATTCTTGTCGAACATATAGACGTTGTTGTCTTCGGAGCCACCAGCGATATGCTCCCCGTCCGCCGAGATGGCCACCGAACGCACAGCGCCCCCGGTTTCGTAACTCCATAGCGGCGTGTTACTGTCCTTGTCGAAGAGGTATACCTCGGATGGCCAGCCGCAACCAGCAACGATGTATTCTCCGTCTACTGAAGTGGCGACTGAGTATACCGTCCCGGTATTGTAGTTCCAGAGTGGCGTGCTGTCGTTCTTGTCAAAGAGGTAGACCTTTTCGTCACTGGAGCCGGCGGAGATGTACTTGCCGTCCGCCGAGATGGCCACCGAGCGCACAGCGCCCCCGGTTTCATAGCTCCATAGCGGCGCGCTATTGTCCTTGTCGAAGAGGCGAATCTTGGCATCAGCGGAACCAGCAACAATGTACTCACCGTCCGCCGAGACGGCAATCGAATCCACTTCACTACCTGTAGTGTACTCCCAGAGCGGCGTACTGCTGTCCTTGTCGAAGAGGTAAACATTACGATGTGAACCAGCACTGATGTAATCCCCGTCCATAGAGATAGTAACCGACCACACCCAGTTTCCGGTGTTGTAGCTCCATAGCGGCGTGCTGCTGTCTTTGTCGAAGAGATAGACTTTATTGTCAACGGAGCCAGCAGCGATGTACTTACCGTCCGCCGAAATGGCAACTGAGACCACGTCATGCCCCGTGCTATAGCTCTGGAGCGGCGTGCTGCTATCCTTGTCGAAGAGGTAGACCTTGTAGTCATTCGACCCGGCAGCTATGTATTCTCCGTTTGAAGAAATGGCAATTGAACGGACATCGTCTCCAGTGGCGTAATCCCAGAGAGGTGTGCTGCTGTCTATGTCAAAGAGGTAGACTTTGTCGTCATCGGAGCCGGCGGCAATGTACTCGCCGTTAGCTGAGATCGCGACCGCCCGCACTTTCCCCTCAGTGGTATAGCTGAATTCAGGGTCATTTGCTTCAACTTCTCCAGCCATCATCAGTGCCAGCGCGAAGCCAGCAAACAGCAGGAATGACTGCAGGTGCATTGGGGCTGTAGTGCCTTGTCTGGTTTAACAGTTTTGAGGTGGTGGGCCCGCCTGGATTTGAACCAGAGTCAATGGCTCCCAAAGCCACAAGGATGCCAAGCTACCCCACGGGCCCTAAATTTCGCGTAATCGACGGCGACAGTGCTCTGTTGTCGTTCATAAGGCTACTCCTCGAACTCGATCTCCGCCTCTTCTGGCGGTTCCAGCTCGAGCGGTTCGGGGAAGTAGCGCAGCACGACGATATCGTCCAGATCCTGCACCCAGCGGAAGGGAACCTGGATACTGGCACTGTCCGGGACCAGCCTAGGGTCGGTGCCGGTGATGTAGAGGCTGTCGACGCGGCTGCTGCTGGTGTCAAGCCCTACGTCGTGGACTGTACCAAGGTGGGTGCCGTGGCGGGTGTAAACTGGCAGCCCGAGCAGTCTCGAGGCGATGTGAAGCATAATCCCCGATTGCAGGCAGGCTTAAGGCGTTTCGTTCCGCAGCATATTTATATGGGGCGCGGGTGCCGCGGCTGCATGGGTCAAGTCAGGCCAACATACATCAAGCGGATTGCCATCGAGCTGGTGAAAAACCACGGTGATCGCTTTACCGAGGACTTCGACCACAACAAGGCACAGGTAGACGAGCTGACCGATGTCAAGTCAATCAGCATGCGTAACCGTATCACTGGCTACGTCACCCGCTACCGCAAGCAGGAACAGGCGTGACCAAGTTCGACGTCGTCGTCGAAGGAGCAGGACCAGCAGGCGCGACGGCAGCATACTACCTAGCAAAGCAAGGGAAGTCGGTCGCGCTAGTAGACCGCGCGAAGTTCCCCCGCGAAAAGGCGTGCGGCGGTGGCCTCTGTGTCCACATTGAGGAGTTTAACCACATCGTCGATAACTGGGACGACTTCCTCGAGAGCAAGTGCAAACGTGGCATCGTGTATGGACCGGACGGCCTCGCTGTTGACTATAGGCAGGAGACGCCATTCTTCTACAATATCCGCCGTTTCACGTTTGACAACAAGCTGGTCGAGTATGCTGTTGACGCAGGCGCAACGTTGATGGAGGGTATCGCAGTCAAGGATTTTCATGTCACCCCTAACGAGGTTCTGACCGAACTACGCGACGGGAGCACGCTTGAGAGCGAGGTGATTATTGGTGCCGGAGGGTCGTTCGACCTGGTCGCGCGACGCATTCGCGCCGATGAGGGGTTGCCGATGAAGTGGCGCGACGAGGACATCGCAACCGCACTCTATTTCGAGATAGAAGTCGGCCGCGAATACATGGACCATGTCTACGGTTCCGAGCGCATTTCCATGGCACACATCAAGTTCCAGGGGCTTGACGGTTATGGCTGGTCATTTTCCAAGGACACGGTACTCAACGTCGGTATTGGGTGTCCCCGCTCGACCATCCGTCGCGCAAAAGAAGATAACTCGGGGTGGGACGAACGGCAGTACCTGCTCGACTACGTCGCGACGCTCAAGGAGCAGGGGTGGTTCCCGCGCGACCTTGAAGTGACGCGCGAAATGCTCGCCGGTTCCAATATTCCTGTGGGAATGGGATTGCAGCCGAGTGTGGGCGACCGCATGTTGGTCGTTGGCGACGCCGGTGGTTTTGTTTCGCCGCTCTCAGGTGAGGGGCTCTACTACGCACTCGATTCAGGGCGTTTGGCAGCTGAGACGCTGGAGAGGTTGTTCGAACGCGGTGAGTTTTCCAAGACGGCGCTGATGGACTACCACCGCGCTTGGCGCAACAAGTGGGGTGACGACTTGGAGTGGCTCAAGGTGGCGTGGCACCTCCTGATGTTCATGCCCAGCTCGCTAATTCGCTACGCCGCACTTGATGAGGAGACCAAGATGTTCTTTACCCACATGTTCGTTGGCTCGATGCCAGCCTACCAAATCAAGAACAAGGTGTTAGCATTGATTGCAGAGGGTGTACTGAAGCAGGATGTGCTGCCGTTCCTCAAACAGTCCGAAGTCCCGCTACCTGAGGTCCGGTCACCCGCAGCTTGAAGTCGAAACCTATAAGAACTACAGGTAGGGGTCGCCAGCGATGGCACCTGACGAGGAGTGGGACGACGAGGAGTGGGACGAAGATTATGATGAGACAATCCTCGGTTTTTCCCCCCTCACTTTCAAACTGGCATCAGTCGGTTCTGTCTTAGTGATTTTGATGCTTGTTTTGTCTTTGGTATTAACATCTTTTGGTTTTTATTCAGGGGTTGCTCACCTCAAAGTTATGATTGATGTTGAAGAGCATTATTCTTCTGACGATATAATTTTGAATGCTGAAGTTATGGCCAATTCACCGCTTTTCGGTAGTTTGGAGTCGGAAGGGGACTACAAGATCACGTATGACGGAGAAGTGAGAGCGACAGGAAAATTAGTTCTCGGGGATGATGGGCGGGACAGCATATCTTTACCTTATGATGACTTTTTCGTTGACAATGGGGACTACACACTTACAGTGATGTTTGGTGAAGAACAGGTAAGCGATAGTGTGGAATTGAATATGGTGGCAAAGACGGTTACATGTACAATTTTCTTTATAGGTCATGATATTTGTGATGATGATTTGTGCGACCCAGTTCTCACTACAATCACCTTCGGTTCTTCTGAAGATCCACTAAATTCGAAAACTGTTGCACCGACTGGGAGTGGCAAAATTGAAATTTATTTTTACAACAACAACGCCCCTACTGAAAGCGAGAAATACGATGCGGCTTACTGGAATAATGACAATAGCAGACCCAGTGATGACTGGGAGTTAGTGCAAACAATTACCTTTGCTACTGAACTCAACTCTGGTTACTGGCAATACGATGGAGGTAGTGTTGAAGAATTCGCTATTAGTAACTTCCAGATGTCTCTTGATCCTGACTATTTCCGACAGAATCAAGACGGTGATTATACTATGTCAGTTAGCTACAACAATACATTTGTTAGTGAAGTCGAAGGCGCCGATCTCGAGCAGAAAGATGGGCGTTCAGATTGGCGCTGGTTTTTCCTAGATGGTAAGGGTTAATTTATCGCTGTTTCCAGGCCCAGAGTGATGGCAGTACTACAAGCGCACAGAGCACCACCATCACGTGCGTTGCTTGCCACTGCACTAGCGCTAGCACTAGCAGCGGCGCGCCGAACGAGAGTCCAAAACGCAGCGCAAAGGTGACGCCGAAGAGCATCGCACGCCCATCAGCGTCAGTCAGTTCCGCCAGTCGGGTGTTTAGGGCAGGCTGACTGCCGTAGCTGAATACGCCGAATATCGCCATACCCACCGTTGCAAGCCAGAGGCCGCCCGGCAGCGCCCCCGTCAGGCCACCAGCCAGCAATAATACTCCAGCGAGTACGCCCAGCGCGGCGATGAAGATAACAGGCCCCGCACCTTTCCGCTCGATGGCGCGACCGGCAGCTAGCGTGCCGGGGATGCCAGCGACAGTCGCGACCATAATCAGCAGCGCAACTGTTGGCGCAGCGTTCTCGGCAGTTGTCCCAAGCAAGGTAAGGAAGTCCTCGACCTCTAGCGGTGTGATGACCATCACCGCCCGGAAAGCGAAGCCGTTCAGCGCCGAGGCTGTTTCCAGCGCAATGACCGGGAGCGTTAGCAGTGCCAGCAGCACGGAGCGCCCTTGCGCAGACGGACCGGCGGGTGCAGGTATGGTCCCAAGGCCAAGAAGTAGCGTTGCTACCGCCGCGACGGCGAAGACCCACAGCACTCCTTGTGGTCCGACCCAAGGCCACGTCGCTGCCAGCAGCGGGCCAGCGACCTGCCCCACGTTACCACCGACTCCGTTGCGCGCTAGCGCCTGTCCGGTACCGTCAGGGTAAATCTCAGCCAGCAACGCTATTCCGGTTGGATGATAGGCTGCTAGCCCGGCGCCGCATATGACCAGCGCGGGGCCGGTCCGCTCAGGCAACGCAGCAGCTAGCCCGAGGCCAATTGCAGCGAGCGCAAGTCCGCCCGCTAGCGTCTCGCTGGGGTGTTTTACTGCGAGCCAGCCGGCGGGGAAGGCGCCGAAACCATATACCATACCTCCCAGCGCAAACCATCCCACCAGCTCGGTCCGCGACCCGACGTCGTTCGCGACCAGGCCAAGGATAAGCACTGGGATGCCGAGCAGTACGGCATGGGTGTAGCCGTGGTTAACTGCCAAGTACCAGTCTATCCGCTTCACCGAAAGTCCGCCATCTTGGTCACCAGGAACCAGAGATTCTGCACGCCATCATCCCAGGTGTTGAGCTTGACTTCGCCAATCCGGTCGCGGTACTCGACTGGGATTTCGAGCACCTTCAGGCCGCGTCGGAAGGTCTCAATCTTGATCTCCTCGGAGAGCGGCATCCCGTCACTGGTAAGCTGGATTTCTTTTAATATATGTCGTCGGAAAATCCACATCCCCGACTGAGAGTCTTGAATGTGGATTCCGTGCAGTACGTTGGTCGCCATGGTAAGCGACCAGTTACCTATTTTGTGGGTCATAGACATCGCGTTAGTATCCATCATTGCTAGTCGGTTGCAGGTGATGAAATCCAGCCCGCGATTGAGCAGCAGTGCCAGCACGTGTGGAATGATTTCGGCAGGGTAGGTGGTGTCACCGTCCAGTGTCGCGATGAACTCGCCCGTGGCGGCGGCAAAGCCCGTCTTGTAGGCGCGGCCGTATCCCTTGCGCGGCTCGTTGATTACGCGTGCACCGCGCTTTTCAGCCTCGGCAGCAGTTGCGTCAGTCGAGTTTCCGTCCACAACAATAATGTCTACTTTGAGCCACTCCAGGTCACGGGGAATGGCGTCTATAGTAGGGCCGATTGATTCGCCTTCGTTAAGTGTTGGGATTATGACAGTCAAACTGTGCATTGGCCGACGGATGGCACCCCCGTTTTAAGGGCGGCCACGCTCGACCAATGTGAGTCTGCCGTTGCGCAAAGGGCTAGCGGCGCTGTCGCTGTTCCTAGGTCTGATGCTGATGCTGGTATGGCACCATTGGGCCGACAGCACGTTGGGACACCTCGCAATTGGACTGGTGTTGACCATTGGTGGGGTAGTGCTGGCGGTGCAGGCACTGCGCGACTCCGCGCCTTAAATCCCCGCGTTGGGTGGCGCGCCGATGGGAGCGATTGAGACCCACGGGCTGACGAAGCGGTTCGGCGAGCTGGTCGCGGTCGACAACCTCGATCTCGATGTAGCCGAAGGCGAAATTTTCGGCCTGCTCGGTCCCAACGGCGCCGGTAAGACCACCACTATTTCGATGCTGGCGACGCTGCTTGGCCTCGATGGTGGCAGCGCCTCGGTAGCGGGCTTCGATGTCGTGCAACAGCCGTCGAAAGTGCGCGAGCAGATGGGTATAGTGTTCCAGGACCCGTCGAGCGACGACATCCTGACCGGCCACGAGAACCTCTACCTGCACGGGCTGATGTATGGCGTCCCGCGCGCAGTCATCCCGGGCCGCATCGAGGAGGCGCTGGAGCTGGTGCAGCTCAAAGGGCGTGAGCACGACCTCGTGCGCACCTACTCGGGCGGGATGCGCCGCCGCCTCGAGCTGGCACGGGGTCTGCTGCACCACCCCCGCATCCTGTTCCTCGATGAGCCGACCCTTGGGCTGGACCCGCAGACGCGCCAGCGCATCTGGACGCATATCGAGTCGATTGTCGCCGAACGGAAAGTCACGATTATCCTGACGACGCACTACATGGAGGAGGCGGACCGGCTCTGCGACCGCCTCGCCATCATTGATTTCGGCCGTATTGTCGCGCTTGATTCCCCCACGGCACTGAAGGCGGTCGTCGGCGGCGACACAGTCCAGCTTGAGGTCGCTGATGCCGCGGCATCCGTAGCAGCGCTGGAAGTGCTCGAGTGTGTCAGCCGCAGCGAGGTGCGCGACGGGCGGCTCGACGTCGCGGTGCAGAATGTGGCGCAGAACCTGCCCGCCATTTTTGCCGCGGCGGGCGACATCGCCAGCTTCAGCGTCCGCAACACCACGCTCGACGACGTCTTTCTGCACTACACCGGTCACGACATTCGCAACGAGGGTGCCGAAGGCGTCGCGAAGCACATGCATCGCGTGCGGAGCGTGAACCGATGAGCCAGCTCTCGGGGCTCTACGCCATTTGGCTGCGCGAAGTCAAGGTATTCTTCCGCGAGTATTCGCGGCTAGTCGGGAGCGTACTGACGCCGCTTTTATGGCTCGTCGTGGT